>Ga0307414_10000470_pt1 | contig 21107 bp, 21 predicted proteins | sample DK1Ometagenome_FD_203804 | JGI IMG/M metagenome (GOLD analysis project Ga0307414, IMG submission 203804) | Maize rhizosphere microbial communities from greenhouse at UC Davis, California, United States - DK15-O-3 | ecosystem: Host-associated > Plants > Roots > Rhizosphere > Soil | place: USA... | reverse complement strand
TTTAGGCCTAGTGATGTTTACGTTTTATCTGATTTTGGGATTATTACTGATCTTCTGGAAAGATATTCCGTTTGAAATCGAAAAAACCTATCGCATCTTATTCGGGCTTTTGCTAATCGCCTATGCTGCAATTAGATTTACCCGGTTGATCAATCCAAAAGAGGATTAATTTCTACAATTTGGGCATCATCATTAAAATATAGCTGAAATCAAATGAAACACCTGAGTCTGATATTATTGTTATTTGTATTTGTAGCCTGCAAGCGCAATGCAAAAAAAGAAAATACCGTTGAACAAACACGTACCTCCGGGAGCGTGAAAATTCTGGTGGACGAATCATTTTCGGGAGTCTTGGGAGATCAGATTGATGTTTTTAAAACAGATTACCCTAATGCTACTTTTAACATTGTTAAAGGGAATGAAAACAAAATTATTCCTACCTTTCTGAACGATAGCACGAGAGTGATTATATTGTCACGCATGCTGAGGCCCGAAGAGGATAAGATGTACAGGAACAGGAGTATCGTACCTAAAACTTCCAGATTTGCGATTGATGGGATTGCCTTGATCACAAATGCGGCTAATATTGATACCAATATTACGGTTAATGAGGTGATAGAGATCTTAAAAGGAACAGCAACAAACGGCAAGCAATTGGTTTTTGATAATGCTTATTCCAGTACTTTGCGATATTTTAAAGAGCTGGCAGGTATAAAGGAACTTCCTAAAAAGGGAGTTTATACTTTGCAGAACAATAATGACGTGATAAAATACGTTGCTGATAAAAAAGATTTTATTGGAGTGGTTGGTGTTAACTGGCTGATCTCTAACAGTAAAGAAATGACCGGGTCAATTGCGAAAATAAAAGTAATGGGCCTGAAAAACTTACCCGGCAAGAAAGGGGATAGTGCTTTTTATAAGCCTGATCAGAAAAACCTGATTAGTGGAATTTATCCTTTTTTAAGGAACATTTACATCATCAATGCAGAAGGCCGTGAGGGTTTAGGCACAGGTTTTGCAAACTGGTTAGTAAGCCAGAGGGGGCAACTGATTGTACTCAAATCAGGACTGGGCCCACATAAGATGATGCCGAGAGAATTTAATTTTAAGAATACAAACTAAATTTTATATTTGAACCATGAAAATGACAAAGAAAGCAATAACCTTAGGTTTAGGTTTAGTAGTGATGGGTTCTGCCTCTTTTGCTCAAAGCTTAAATGATGCAAAAAAGGCAATAGATGCCGAACAGTACCAGAAAGCGACTACCATGCTTAAAGCATTGGTGAAATCACAAGCTAGTAAAGGAGAAAATTACTTTAATTTAGGTGATGTTTATCTAAGAATGGATTATGTAGATTCTGCAAGAGCGGTGTTTACGCAAGGCGTTGCCGCTGATCCAAAAAACTCTTTAAACTATATTGGTTTAGGAGAGGCTGATTTATTTTCTAATAACCCAACTTCAGCGAATACCAATTTTGCTAAAGCGGTAGAAGTATCTTCAAAAAAAGATTATATTCCTCAGTTGTATATCGGTAAAGCATATATTGCTACTGATAAACCTGATTTCACTTCAGCACTGCCTTATCTTCAAAAAGCAGATGAATTGGATAAAGACGATAAAGATGCAGAGACTTTCGTAGCATTAGGCGATTATTATGCCTTGCAAAAGAAAAATTCTGAGGCTTTACAGAACTATATGAGAGCTTTGAACATCAACGGCGCGCTATTAAGAGCTAAAGTTCAAATTGGAAGAATGTATACGGAATCAAGAGCATTTCCTGAAGCTGAAGCTGAGTTACAATCCGCGATTGCTGCAGATGCAAATTATGGCCCTGCTTACAGGGAGATTGCAGAACTTTACATGCAATGGGCAAATCAGGTTGCTACTGAACAGGCGGCTAAATCTGCTTTGGCATTGACAAACTATAAAAAATACCTTGACCTTACTGATCAGTCTTATGAATCAAAATTGCGTTATGCGCAGTTCTTGTTTTATGCAAAAGATTTCCAAACATTAGAGCAGGTTACAAGTGAATTAGCGACAATGAACGTTAACGATCCCAAAAGTCTTGTGGTATCTAGATTACGTGGTTATTCTGCTTATGAAAACAAAAATTATCCGAAGAGTTTAGAATACATGAATGACTTCTTTACGAAAGTAAAAGATACCACACGTATTGTTGCTTCTGATTATTTATACCTTGGAAGAGCATTGATGCAAAATGGTAATGATAGTCTTGCACTAAAAAATATCGTTAAAGCAGTAGAGAAAGATTCTACAAATGCAGAAGCTTTAGAGGAAGTGGCAATGTCGCTTTTCAAAGCTAAAAACTATGCTAAAGCTGGGGATGTGTTTGCTGTAGCGGTTAAATCAAACCCTAATGGCAAAAACACTTTGACTAACTCTTATTATTTGGGTGTAGCTAAGTATTACGATTATGCACTTAAGGAAAGAGCTAATCAAAATCCGGACAAGAAAATTTTAGTTGATGCGGATTCTGCGTTTGCTTCAATCATCAAATTTAAAAGCGACTTTGCTTTAGCTTATGCTTACAGAGCACGTATCGCGAAATATGCTGATGATGCAAATAACCCGAAATGGTTAGCTGTTCCTTACTATGATCAATTGATCCAATTGGTTACAGTAACTAAGCCAGAGCTTGCCGCTTCAGTGCCTAAAGAGCTTGTTGAAGCATATGTGTATACTGGTTCTTACTATGCTCAGACTGATAAAGAAAAAGGTAAAGATTACCTGACAAAAGCATTGGCTATTGATCCTCAGAATGCAGGAGCACAAGAGCGTTTAAAACAATTAACTTCACCAGCGCCTAAGAGCCCGGTAAAGAAAAAGTAATATTTTTGAATAAAAGAAAAAGGCAGGGTTGTTATCCTGCCTTTTTCTTTTAATTTTGTCCCAAATTTAATATCATGGAAACCCAAAGTGTACCCGTAGATTTTTTACCTATCGTATTTCAGGTTATTGTTGCTTTAGGATTTGTTGTCGTTACTTTGATCGCAACTCATTTTTTAGGCCCTAAAAGAAAGACTGCAGATAAATTGTCAACTTTCGAAGCCGGTATTAAAGTCGTTGGAAATGCACGTCAGCCATTCTCCATTAAGTACTTCTTAGTCGCTATCCTGTTCGTTCTGTTCGATGTGGAGGTAATTTTCATGTATCCATGGGCAGTTAACTTCAGAGAACTTGGAATGACCGGTATGATCGAAATGTTCATCTTCATGGGCACCTTGTTACTTGGTTTTATCTATGTTTTGAAAAAGAAAGCTTTAGACTGGAATTAACCTATTTAGATTGTTTCTAAATGATGTTAGTTTAGGTCAATTGCTTCCAAAATATTGTAAATTTGTGGTTCATTCTTTGTAGGAATGAACCTTTTTTCGTTTTGTATCATGAGTGACATCAATATAGTAGACGCGCCTCCAGGCATAGAAGGATCTGGTTTTTTTGCCACCTCTTTAGATAAAGTAATTGGTTTGGCACGTTCCCATTCATTATGGCCCCTGCCATTCGCTACGTCTTGTTGCGGTATCGAGTTTATGGCTACAATGGGTTCTCACTATGACTTCGGTCGTTTTGGTTCTGAACGTTTAAGTTTTTCTCCCCGTCAGGCGGATTTATTAATGGTGATGGGAACCATCGCCAAGAAAATGAGCCCTGTATTAAAGCAAGTGTACTTACAAATGGCTGAACCGCGTTGGGTGATCGCTGTAGGTGCCTGCGCATCAAGCGGAGGAATCTTTGATACCTATTCTGTACTTCAGGGGATAGATGAAATCATTCCGGTAGATGTTTACGTACCAGGGTGCCCACCGAGACCAGAAGCGATCTTAGATGGCTTTGGTAAGATCCAGGAGCTGGTAAGAAATGAGTCTTCGAGAAGAAGGGATTCAGATCAATACAAGGAAATGTTGGCTTCATACGGAATACTATAATGACAGAAGTTACAAATAATGAAATCGTTCAGGCGCTAACAGAAAAGTTCGGCGGACAAATCACCGGCGTGAATGAGCCTTATGGCTTGCTTACTTTCGAAACCACTAAAGATGTCATCATCGAAGTGCTGAGGTTTCTGAAAGAAGATGCGAATACTAATTTTAATTTCCTGACTGATATTACTGCGGTACATTATCCGGAGAAAAAACATGGTATTGCAGTGGTTTATCACTTGCATAGCATGGTAAAGAGAATCAGAGTTAGGGTAAAAGTGTTCATTGATGAACAACATCCAACCATTCCTACCGCTACGGTTCTTTGGAATTCAGCAAACTGGATGGAGAGAGAAACATACGACTTCTTCGGGGTAAAATTTGAAGGTCATCCGGATCTGAGAAGAATATTGAATATGGACGAACTGGGTGTTCATCCGATGTTGAAACAATATCCTTTGGAAGATCCAAACAGAGTAGATAAAAAAGACGAATACTTTGGTAGATAAGAACATGAATCACAATCAACCGGTATATACAGATAACGATCCTCAGAATGAGTTGGTAACCCTGAATTTAGGGCCTACTCACCCTGCAACCCATGGTGTTTTTCAGAATGTAATTCAATTAGACGGCGAGCGTATTGTAAGTGGTGTTTCTACCATTGGCTATATTCACCGTGCTTTTGAGAAAATCGCAGAACACCGGCCATTCTATCAGATCACCCCATTAACCGACAGGTTAAACTATTGCTCATCGCCAATCAATAACATGGGATGGCACATGACGGTAGAGAAATTGTTAAATATCCAAATGCCTAAAAGGGTAGATTACCTAAGGGTAATTGTCATGGAGCTTTCACGTATTGCCGATCATATCATCTGTAATACGATTATTGCCCAGGATACAGGAGCGACTACTACTTTTCTATACCTTTTTCAGTTCAGAGAGCACATCTATGAGATTTTTGAGGAAATCTGTGGTGCACGTTTAACAACTAACATTGGTCGGATCGGTGGTTTTGAAAGAGATTTCAATGACATCGCTTTTGCGAAAATCAATAAGTTTTTAAAGGAGTTTCCCGTTGCTTTAAAAGAGTTTGAAAGTCTTTTAAACCGCAACAGGATCTTTATAGACCGTACTTCAGGTGTAGCCGGCGTAACTGCAGAACAAGGCCTGGATTATGGATGGACAGGACCTTTATTGCGTTCTACAGGAGTAGATTATGATGTTCGCGTAAGTGAACCTTATTCTTCTTATCAAGAGTTCGATTTTGAAGTTCCTGTAGGTACCAGCGGCGATATTTACGACCGTTACCTGGTGCGTAATGAGGAAATGTGGCAAAGCCTTCGCCTGATTGAGCAGGGGATGGAGAAATTAAAGAGCGAACAGGCAGGGATTTTCCATGCAGATGTTCCTGAATTTTATTTGCCTGGAAAAGAAGAAGTTTACAACAATATGGAAGCATTGATCTATCACTTTAAAATTGTGATGGGTGAAATTGATGCGCCTAAAGCGGAAGTTTACCATGCTGTTGAAGGTGGTAACGGGGAGCTGGGTTTCTATTTGATCAATGACGGAGGAAGAACACCTTACCGTCTGCATTTCAGAAGACCAAGCTTTATTAATTATCAAATGTTTGCGCCCATGAGTAAAGGTATGCTGTTGTCAGATGCCATTATTAACATGAGTAGTATGAATATTATTGCAGGAGAATTAGATGCTTAAAGTAGAAGAACAACAACCTGTGCAATTCTCAGCGGCTTTAATTGAAAAGTCTGAAGAGATCGTTAAGAGATATCCGGAAGGAAAGCAAAAATCTGCTTTATTGCCAATATTGCATGAAGTACAGGCAGAGCTGGGCTGGTTAAGTCCAAATGCCATGGATAAAATTGCAGCGTTTCTGAGTATCGAACCCATTGAAGTATATGAAGTAGCCTCGTTTTACAGCATGTACTTTTTGAAACCTCAGGGTAAATATGTTCTGGAAGTTTGCAGAACAGGACCTTGCTGTTTGGTGGGAGCGGAAAAACTGATGGATCACCTGCAGAAAAGCCTTGGTGTGAAAGAAAACGAAGTTACCCCGGATGGCTTATTCAGCTGGAGAGGGGTAGAGTGTTTAGCGGCATGTGGCTATGGCCCGGTTTTACAGATAGGTCCTGAATATACCTTCTATGAGAACCTTAACGAACAAAAGGTAGACGATTTGATACAAGACTTACGCAAAAAATAATGGGCCGTAAACTATTATTAGAACATATAAACGTACCGGACATTCATACATTTGATGTCTATCGCCAGAAAGGCGGGTACCGCGCTGTGGAAAAGGCTTTGAAAACTTTAACCCCTGATGAAGTGGTAGAAGAGGTGAAAAAGTCCGGATTACGCGGTCGTGGGGGTGCAGGATTTCCTACGGGAATGAAATGGAGCTTTTTGGCTAAACCGGAAGGTGTAGCACGTTACCTGGTGTGTAATGCCGATGAATCGGAGCCGGGAACGTTTAAAGACCGTTATCTGATGACCCATATCCCTCATGCACTGATCGAAGGAATGATCGTATCCAGCTTTGCATTGGGTGCACATACTTCTTATATCTATGTACGTGGAGAAATGATGCCTCAGATCCGCATTCTGGAAAGAGCAATTGCTGAGGCCAAAAATGCAGGATTTTTAGGTAAAAATATTTTAGGAACAGGTTACGACCTGGAACTATACGTTCAGCCGGGTGGTGGTGCTTATATCTGTGGTGAAGAAACCGCTTTATTAGAGTCTCTGGAAGGTAAACGTGGTAATCCAAGGATCAAACCTCCATTCCCTGCTATCGCAGGGTTGTATGGCTGCCCAACGGTGGTTAACAATGTGGAATCTATTGCTGCTACTGTTCCGATCATCAATGATGGCGGAGATGAGTATGCAAAAATCGGAATTGGGCGCAGTACAGGAACTAAACTGATCTCCGCTTCGGGAAACCTGGTAAGACCAGGAGTTTATGAGATTGAGCTGGGCTTACCTGTGGAAGAATTTATCTATTCTGATGAGTGGTGTGGTGGTATTGCCAATGGTAAAAGATTAAAGGCAACAGTTGCCGGTGGATCTTCTGTTCCGGTACTTCCTGCCAACCTTAGTTTAAAGCTTGCTAACGGGGATCCCCGTTTGATGAGCTATGAATCTTTATCTGAAGGTGGTTTTGCTACCGGAACGATGATGGGTTCAGGAGGATTCATCGCTTTTGATGAAGATCAGTGTATCGTTAGAAATACCTGGAACTTCTCCCGTTTTTATCACCATGAGAGTTGTGGCCAATGTTCTCCTTGTCGTGAGGGAACAGGATGGATGGAGAAAGTACTTCATCGCCTTGAGTTTGGCCATGGTAAAATGAGTGATATTGACTTATTGGTTGATGTTTCAAAGAAAATTGAAGGAAATACCATTTGTCCTTTAGGTGATGCGGCAGCATGGCCGGTAGCAAGTGCCATCAGACATTTCAGAGATGAGTTTGAATGGCATGTGAATGAACCGGTGAAAAGCCTGGATACAAATTATGGATTGGCAAATTATGCTGAACCAATAGCTAAAGCAGTGAGTACAGAAAATTAACGATCAAACTGAAGTTTAAGCGGTTATAAGACCGGAAAAGCAGAAGAATGATAAAAGAATATCTTTAACAATGAGTGATAAAGTTAAGGTAACCATAGACGGAATAACCGTAGAAGTAGCACCGGGAACCACCATCCTGAATGCTGCCAGACAAATCGGCGGCGATATTGTTCCTCCGGCGATGTGTTATTATTCCAAATTAGAAGGTAGTGGTGGTAAGTGTCGGACCTGCATCGTTAAGGTGAGTAAAGGTTCTGAAAAGGATCCCCGTCCGATGCCCAAACTGGTAGCTTCATGCCGGACCACCGTAATGGATGGAATGGAAGTGCAGAACATTACTTCTCCGGAAGTGATCGAAGCCAGAAGCGGTGTAGTGGAGATGTTGTTGATCAACCATCCGCTGGATTGCCCTGTTTGTGACCAGGCAGGTGAATGTGACCTTCAGAATCTGGGTTACGAGCATGGTTTACAGAAAACAAGATATGAGTTTGAAAGAAGAACTTTCGAGCGCATAGATATTGGCGATAAGATCCAATTGCACATGAACAGGTGTATTCTTTGTTATCGTTGTGTGTTTACTGCAGATCAGATTACAAATAAACGTGTTCACGGAATCTTAAACCGTGGAGATCATTCAGAGATCTCTACTTATATTCAAACGGCTGTCGACAATGATTTCTCCGGAAATGTGATCGATGTTTGTCCGGTTGGCGCCTTAACCGATAAAACTTTCAGGTTTAAAAACAGGGTTTGGTTTACCAAGCCTATCGATGCACATAGAGATTGTCCTACTTGTAGCGGAAAAGTAACGCTATGGTATAAAGGGGAAGATGTATTGCGCGTAACGGCCCGTAAGGACATTTATGGTGAGGTTGAAGAGTTCATCTGTAATACTTGTCGCTTTGACAAAAAGAAGACTGCAGACTGGACAATTGAGCACCCTACACAGATCAGTGATACTTCTGTAATTGCCTCGAATCACTATGATACTTTAAGACCTTTGCCAGTAATTCAGGATAATGCCAGATTACAGGAAGCAAACAGGGTAGAACTAGAAAAAACCACTAAATTCTAATGGATATAGCTTTTGTAATTGAGAAATTTGTACTGGTAGCGATTATCTTCGGTATAAGTTTAGTGATAGCCATGTATTCCACTTATGCAGAAAGGAAAGTGGCTGCGTTTTTACAGGATAGGTTAGGACCAGACAGAGCAGGTCCCTTCGGGATTCTTCAGCCTTTAGCTGATGGTGTGAAAATGTTCATGAAAGAAGAGATCATCCCTACAAATGCCAGTAAATGGTTATTTATGGTTGGTCCCGGTTTGGCAATGTTAACAGCTTGTATCGGTACTGCTGTGATTCCATGGGGTACACCTATGACTATCGGTGACCGTGTAATTCCTTTGCAGGTAACTGATATCAACGTGGGTATCCTGTATATCTTCGGTGTGGTGTCTTTAGGTGTTTACGGAGTAATGATCGGTGGATGGGCTTCTAACAATAAATACTCGTTATTAAGTGCGATCCGTGCGGCATCTCAAAACATCAGTTACGAAATCGCAATGGGTTTATCCATAATTGCGTTGTTATTAGTGACCAATTCCATGAGCATTGGTGAAATTGTAGCCAATCAACATGGCTGGAGATGGAACGTAATCTATCAGCCTGTAGGCTTTTTACTGTTTATGGTTTGTGCTTTCGCAGAAACGAATAGAGCCCCATTCGATTTACCGGAATGTGAGACGGAGCTGATCGGTGGTTATCATACCGAATATTCTTCTATGAAACTTGGTTTCTATTTGTTTGCAGAATACATCAATATGTTTGTTTCTGCAGCAGTAATGGCAAGTTTATATTTTGGAGGTTATAACTATCCTGGAATGGATTGGGTACTGGCACATACAGGTCAGGTAATTGGTCCATTGATTGGAACTGGTGTTTTCTTTTTGAAGATCTTTGCTTTTATCTTTTTCTTCATGTGGGTACGCTGGACAATTCCTCGTTTCCGTTATGATCAACTGATGCATTTAGGCTGGAAAATTTTAATTCCTTTGGCCATTGCGAATATTATTGTCACAAGTATTGTGATTGCTGTAATTGAAAAATTTTAACTGTCCGCATTTAGCGGTATAATAAGGAGGTTTAATGGAACCATTAACCAGTAAAAAGAAAGTATTAGAGAAAATACCCCTAACGTTTGCAGAACGAATGTATTTGCCTGCAATTGTGAAAGGCTTGTCTATTACCATCAGCCACTTGTTTAAAAAAGAGGCAACGATCAGATATCCGGAGGTACAAAGAGAGTTTTCTACCAATTTCAGAGGGATGCACTCGCTGAAAAGGGATGAAGAAGGTAAGGAACGTTGTACCGCATGCGGTCTTTGCGCCTTGTCTTGTCCTGCAGAAGCCATCACTATGATAGCTTCGGAACGTAAACCGGAAGAGAAAGACCTTTACCGTGAGGAGAAATATGCTTCTGTATATGAGATCAACATGTTGCGTTGTATCTTTTGCGGATTGTGCGAAGAAGCATGTCCGAAAGAAGCGATCTACCTGGACGGACCAATTGTTCCTTCAGATTACCTTCGTAAAGATTTTATCTACGGCAAGGATAAACTGGTAGAACAACCATTGAATAAGAAATAATTAGCATACATAACCTGAGGGTTATTAATATAAACAGTTTAAACATAAATAAATGGGTACATCGGTATTCTATTTTGTAGCAACATTAAGCGTCATCTTTTCACTGATGGTTATCTTTTCCAAGAACCCGGTGCATAGTGTGCTTTACTTAATTGTTACTTTCTTTACATTAACCGTTCATTACATTCTGCTCAATGCACAATTCCTGGCAGTCGTGAACTTCATCGTTTACATGGGGGCCATTATGGTACTGTTCCTCTTTGTGCTGATGCTCCTCAACCTCAATAAAGACAATGAACCGTTAAAATCGGGGCTGGTCAAAATCGTTGGGGTAATTGCCGGATGTTGCTTAGTGGTTACCATTATCGGTTCCCTGAAAGCTACCGCAATCTCTGATCCTGTTTTATTGAAAAATCCGAATCTTGGATTGGTAAAGAATTTAGGTAAGGAACTTTTTGGTCCTTATATGTTGCCTTTTGAATTGTCTTCTATCTTATTGCTGACCGCAATGGTAGGTGCAGTATTATTAACTAAAAAAGAAAAAGCATAGTGAATAATTTAACTCAAGGATTACAGGGCGTACCACTTAACCATTATATCTGGCTAAGTGCTATTATTTTCACCATCGGTGTGATTGGTGTATTGACCCGCAGAAATGCCATCGTCATCTTTATGTCGGTGGAATTGATGCTGAATGCAGTGAATCTGTTGCTTACCGCTTTTTCGGTACATAGTAATGATCCCTCAGGACAAGTATTCGTATTCTTTATCATGGTACTTGCCGCCGCTGAAGTTGCAGTCGGACTAAGTATTATTGTAATGGTATACAGAAATACACAATCTATAGATATAAATGTATTGAATCGCCTTAAGTGGTAATTAATAAGAATAAAGTAATAACATGATAAATTTAGTTTGGCTGGTTCCCTTAATTCCTCTTTTAGGCTTTGTTATCAATGGCCTGGGAAGAAATACGCTTTCTAAAAACCTGATCGGTTTTATCGGAAGCAGCGTGATATTCATTTCCTTTGCCATTAGTGTAGGTATCTTCTTCGAATTGGGAGCAGATGCAAATAAGTCTCATGAGATCTTCTTGTTCGACTGGATCAGTGCTGGTAAGCTTAGTATTCCACTTTCCTTCCTGGTAGATCCTTTAAGCTCGATCATGCTGCTGATCATTACAGGAGTAGGTTTCCTGATCCATATTTACTCGATCGGTTACATGCACAGTGACGAGGCTTTTGGTAAGTTTTTCAGTTACCTGAACCTGTTTATCTTTTTCATGTTATTGTTGGTATTGGGTTCCAACTATATCGTTATGTTTATCGGATGGGAAGGGGTAGGTCTTTGTTCTTACTTACTGATCGGATTCTGGTATACGAACAGCAGCTATGCTTCTGCTGCAAAGAAAGCCTTTATCATGAACCGTATCGGTGACCTTGGCTTCCTGTTAGGTGTGTTCTTCATCTTTACGACTTTTGGTAGTGTAGAGTTTTCTAAAGTATTCCCTCAGGCAGCTAACATGCTTCCCGGAAACGGTACCATGGCTTTAATTGCTTTATTATTGTTCATCGGTGCCTGCGGTAAATCGGCGCAGCTGCCTTTGTTTACCTGGTTGCCTGATGCGATGGCGGGACCAACTCCTGTATCTGCTTTGATTCACGCAGCAACGATGGTAACCGCTGGTATTTATATGATTGCAAGATCAAATGTATTGTTTGATTTGGCTCCAATGATCCAGCACATCATAGCCATCGTCGGCCTGGCGACAGCAATTGTTGCGGCCATCATCGCGTTGACACAAACAGATATTAAAAAAGTACTGGCTTATTCCACCGTTTCACAACTGGGTTATATGTTCCTTGGTTTAGGCGTTGGTGCTTATAATGGTGCTTTCTTCCATGTAATTACACATGCTTTCTTTAAAGCGTTATTGTTCTTATGTGCTGGTTCTGTAATTCATGCTTTACACCATGAACAGGACATGAGACACATGGGGGGCCTACGCAAGAAATTGCCGGTAACTTTCCTGACCATGCTAATTGGTACCATTGCCATTGCAGGTTTACCTCCATTCTCAGGATTCTTCTCCAAAGATGAGATCCTGGCGCATGTATATATGCATGATAAAGTAATGTGGGCTATTGCAGTCTTCGGTGCTTTCTTAACGGCTTTTTATATGTTCAGAATGTTGTTCCTTACTTTTTACGGAAAGTATCGTGGAACACACCATGCGGAAGAGAAAATTCATGAGTCACCGAAATCAATGACGATTCCTTTGATCGTTCTTGCGGTACTTTCTGCCATTGGTGGAATGATCGGTATTCCTGAGACGCTGGGTGGGAATCATTGGTTGTCGCATTGGTTGGCACCAGTGATCAAGCATACTGCTGAAGCTCCGGATCACGCTACTGAATATGCATTGATGGCAGTTTCTGTAATAGGTGTGTTGGTTTCAATTGCTTTTGCCTATGTGAAGTATATCAAGCAAAACCATGTTCCGATTCCGGATGAAGGAAAAAGATCGGCGCTGGCGAATTTATCATACAACAAGTTCTATTTTGATGAGATCTATGATTTGTTGATCAGAAAACCTTTGGATGCACTTTCTACTTTCTTTTACAAAATTATTGACAATAAAATTGTAGACGGTATAGTTAACGGTTTAGGGTGGAGCACTTCGGAAGCCAGTAAAGGCTTAAGGTTGGTTCAGTCCGGAAACGTTGGTTTTTATATCTTTATGATGGTGGTAGGAATCATCTCATTGTTATTGTATACTTATTTATCTCTATAAAAGATCGTTCAACAAAACATAATGGAACAACTTTTACTACTTCTTATATTTTTACCATTGGTTGGCGCCGTGGTTACTGCCTTCACAGGAAGTGCAGCAAAACATGTTGCTCTGGTTTCAGCAATCCTTTCTTTGGCATTGACTTTAATCACGGTATGTAATTTCACTCCGGATGCCAGTACGCAGTTTGCGGTGAATTATCCATGGATCCAGGATTTGGGAATCAATTTCCATGCGGGGATTGATGGCATCAGTATGATCACGGTCTTATTGACCAATGTATTGGTTCCGATCATTATCCTTTCGGCTTATCAGCATGACTATAAAAATAGCAATGCCTTCTTTGCATTGATCTTGTTTATGCAGTTTGGTTTGTTATTGGTCTTTACTGCAATGGATGCTTTCTTATTCTATATCGGATGGGAAGCGGCATTGATCCCAATCTATTTCATCTGTGCCATCTGGGGAGGTAAAGACAGAATTAAAGTAAACATGAAATTCTTTGTATACACGATAGCGGGATCTTTATTCATGCTGTTGGGTATCATCTATCTATATTTACAGAACCCTGCTCATAATTTCGATATTCAGGCTTTCTATAATTTGAACCTTGATTCTGTTCAGCAGAGCTGGATTTTCTGGGCTTTCTTTATCGCATTTGCGATTAAGATGCCTGTGTTTCCTTTCCATACCTGGCAGCCGGATACTTATACTGAGGCTCCAACTCCGGGAACGATGTTGTTGTCAGGAATTATGTTGAAGATGGGTATTTATGGAGTGATCAGGTGGTTATTACCTGTTGCACCGGAAGGTGTTCAGCAATGGGGAAATGTAGCGATCATTCTTTCTATTATAGGCGTGGTTTATGCTTCAATCATTGCTTTTACCCAAAAGGACGCGAAAAGATTAGTAGCCTATTCTTCTATTGCTCACGTTGGTTTGATCTCTGCAGGTATCTTTGCGTTAAATACACAAGGGATGCAGGGTGCAATGGTGCAGATGTTAAGTCATGGTATCAATGTGGTTGGTTTGTTCTTTGTCCTGGACATCATTGCCCGCCGGATGAAAACAAATAAAATCGCTGAGCTTGGTGGGATTGCCAAACAGGCACCACAACTGGCCATCGTATTTTTGATCATTGTATTGGGAACAGTAGCACTTCCCGGAACGAATGGTTTCATTGGAGAGTTTTTATTGCTGATCGGAATATATCAGTATAAAGTATGGGCTGGCGTTTTCGCCGGGTTGTCCATCATCTTCGGTGCAGTATATATGTTCAGAATGTACCAGAACATTATGCTTGGAAAAACCAACGACCTTACGATAGGCTTTACAGACATTAAAGGATCTGAGAAAGTCGTATTGTACATCATCTGTGCCCTGATCATCGTTTTGGGAGTTTATCCTAAACCAATTCTGCATTTGTCAGAAGCCTCGGTACAACAATTAATAGAACAGGTAACACAAAAATTAACATCGGTAAACTAAGCAAATGAATATCATCATAACAATTACTGTTACAGCTTTAGTCGTGCTTTACGCAGGTTTGTTTAAAGCTAAAAAAGCGTTATTACCCCTTACCTTAATTGGTTTGCTTACTTCACTGGCTTTTGTAGTTACCTCATGGAATACAAACCAGACCTATTATGGCATGATGCAAATGGATAATTTTGCATTGGCTTTTGCCGGAATCACCATTTTAGGAACACTCTTTATCTTCCTGTTGACCCAAAACTATTTTGCGGAACACAGTGAGAACATTGCCGAATATTTTACCCTGATTCTCTTTGCCCTGGCAGGGATTGTCATTATGGTCTCTTATAAAAATATGTCGATGTTGTTCATCGGCGTAGAAATCATGTCTGTTGCCCTCTATATCCTGGCGGGAATCCGGAAAAACAATTTTGCTTCTAATGAGGCATCGTTGAAATACTTCCTGATGGGTGCTTTCTCTACGGGATTCTTATTGTTCGGTATTACCTTGATTTATGGTGCTACAGGATCTTTTGATCTGGAAGTGATCAATCAGTACCTGGTGACGAATTATAAGACCATATCACCTTTATTCTATCCTGGTGTGATTTTATTGATGGTAGGTCTATGCTTTAAGATTGGTGCAGCACCTTTCCACTTCTGGACACCGGATGTGTATGAAGGAGCTCCGACGTTAATTACCTCATTTATGTCTACCGTGGTGAAAACGGCTGGTTTTGCTGCTTTCCTTCGTTTGTTTGCGGATACATTTGCGCCTTTACATGATTTCTGGTTACCTCCATTGATGGTGATCGTATGTCTGACCTTATTCATTGGTAACGTTACGGCTTTATTCCAAAAGAACTTCAAAAGAATGCTGGCTTATTCCAGTATTTCTCATGCAGGTTACCTGTTGTTCTCTTTAATTGCATTAACTGCAAGTTCAGCAAATAACGTATTGGTATATGCTGCCGCTTATACTTTTGCCAGTATCATCGCCTTTGGCGTGTTAATCCTGGTGAAACAGAAAACGGGTAATGACAACTTTGAAAGTTTCAACGGTTTAGGAAAACGCAATCCTTTTGTGGCATTCGTACTTACAGTAGCGATGTTGTCTTTAGCCGGGATTCCTTTAACGGCAGGATTTATTGGTAAATATCTGATGTTTTTAAATGTAATGCATGACTACCAGTTTTATCTGGTTGCCTTTGCGATTTTAAATGCATTGGTAGGATTTTATTATTATTTCAAGGTAATTGTTGCCATATATTTCAAAGATGGCAGTGACATCGAATTGGAAACCCCTGTGCAATATAAGATTGTATTGGTCCTATCGCTGATCATCACCGTTTTCCTTGGGGTATATCCTTCCGTAATTTTAAATCTGATATAATCATTTCTGTAGATAATTATATGTAGTTTTACGAATAATTGAACTATGCAAGATTTCTGGAACTCATTACAGCACTTCATTGATCCCGAAAAACTACTTAAAGAAGGTGGTTTCTATGTTGTAATGTTCGTCATCTTTGCCGAGACGGGTTTGTTCTTTGGGTTCTTTTTACCCGGAGACTATCTGTTGTTCCTCGCAGGCATGTTCGTCGCTACAGGCAAATTAGACGTGAATTTATATGTTTTGATTGCAGGGCTGATCGCTGCAGCCGTATTGGGGAATTTTACCGGTTATTGGTTTGGTCGAAAGACGGGCCCCGTACTGTACCATCGAAAGGACTCTTTCTTCTTTAAAAAACGCTATTTAAAGGCTGCCGAGGATTATTATAATAAACAGGGAGCCTTTGCGCTTATAATGGGGCGATTTGTTCCGATTGTAAGAACTTTTGCACCGATTTTTGCTGGTGTAGTAAAATTAGACTTTAAAAGATTTGCATTATATAACTTTGCAGGTGCAATTATTTGGATTGCTTCCTTAACTTTGCTGGGTTATTTCCTTGGCAAGAGATTTGAAAAAGAGATTAACGATTATTTATTATACATAATTATAGGCTTCATTGTCATTACCACTATACCACTTGTTTACACATTTGTAAAAAAGAAGGTTGTAAAGGACGACAATGATCATATATCAAACACTGAACAATAAAAATGATTAAAGACGAGCATCATCCGTGGCACTGTGTTTCTCCGGGTGCAAACCTACCAGAATCCGTAAATGCAATTATTGAAATTCCTAAAGGATCTAAAGCGAAATACGAAATTGATAAAGATTCCCACCTGATTAAATTAGATAGAGTACTTTTCTCTTCTGTGATGTATCCGGCAAATTATGGTTTTATCCCACAAACTTATTGTGACGATAATGACCCTTTAGATATCCTTGTACTATGTTCTGTAGACGTTTACCCAATGTCTATCGTTGAAGCTAAAGTAATCGGTGTAATGCACATGGTGGATAATGGTGAGCAGGATGATAAAATTATTGCCGTAGCAAAAAATGACATGTCTGTTAACTACATCAATGATTTAGCAGAATTGCCTCCTCATACGATGAAAGAAATTGTTAAATTCTTTCAGGATTATAAGGCATTAGAAGAAAAACAAGTAACTATTGAACATCTTTTGGGCGTTCGGTATGCACATAAAGTGATACAGGAAAGTATCATCCTTTATGACCAAAAGTTTAGAAATAACAATTCTTAATGGAAGGTTTTAAGATATTTTTAACATTCTTCTTAGTAGCACTGAACGGCTTTTTCGTTGCAGCAGAGTTTGCAATTGTAAAAGTCAGAGCCTCTCAAATTGAAATTAAAGCAAAGTCAGGAAGCAGGGTAGCAAATATTGCAAAATATATTACCCAGCATCTTGATGGTTACCTGGCTGCAACGCAGCTGGGTATCACACTCGCTTCACTTGGACTGGGTTGGGTTGGTGAATCTGTCATGCACAGTTTGATCCACGATTTCCTGGCAAAGTTTAACTTTTCTGAAGTATACATTACTTCCATCTCCACTGCCATCGCCTTTTTATTGATTACCGTAATGCACATTGTGTTTGGTGAACTGGCGCCTAAATCAGTGGCGATACAGAGACCAGTAGCTACAACATTGTTTATTGCCATACCTTTACAGGCATTCTACCTGATCTTCAGACCATTTATATGGGTGTTGAATGGTTTCGCGAATGTGATCCTTAAATTATTTGGAATTTCTAATGTAGGTGGACACGAATCTGTTCACAGTACGGAGGAACTTCATTATCTGTTGGATCAGGGTAAAGAAAGTGGTGCTTTAGATACCAATGAGCATGAATTAATTAAAAATGTCTTTGACTTTAATGAAAGGGTTGTTAAGAACATTATGGTTCCCAGAACCAAAATATCAGGAATTGAACTTTCTGCTGCCCCGGCCGATGTGATTTCAAAAATCATTGGCGAAGGATACTCCAGGTTACCGGTATACGATGAAATCATTGATAAGATCATTGGTATTATCCATGCTAAAGACATTTTGCCGCTATTGGCAGATAAGAAGGACTGGGCGCTAAAAGACATCATTAGAAAGCCTTATTTCGTTCCTGAGACTAAAAAGATTAACGACCTGTTGAGTGAACTTCAGCAGAAACGTATTCAAATCGCAATTGTCATCGATGAATTCGGTGGAACCGCAGGTATGGTAACACTGGAAGATATCGTAGAAGAGATTGTTGGAGAGATCCAGGATGAGTATGATGAGGAAAAACCAACAGTTGAGAAAATCTCTGAGACGGAATTTATCATCAATGCTTATGCCACTGTTTACGATGTAAATGAGCATTTGCCTCATGATCTTCCTGAAGATGAAGATTTTGACACGGTAGGAGGATTGGTTTCTCATGCTTTCGGTAAAATACCTGAAGTAGGAGACAGCGAAGAGTGTTATGGTTATTTATTCACTATCCTAAAGAAAACCGAGCAAAACATTGAAACCATAAAGCTTGAACTGGTAATTGCGAAAAGCGATATGGTGGACAACCACTAATCCTTTGAGCAATGCATGTTTTTTATACCCCCGATATTGATTCCAGCGAGTACAGCTTAAACGAAGAAGAAAGTAAGCATTGTCTGAAAGTGCTAAGGTTGGGCCTTGGCGATGTGGTCAACCTTATTGATGGAAAAGGCGGCTTTTATGAAGCAGAGATCATTGGAGAGCACAAAAGAAATGTTCAGCTTCGCGTTACAAAATCCGTTCAGGAGTATCAAAAAAGAAACCACCATCTTCATATCGTCGTTGCACCTACCAAGAATATCGACCGCTTGGAATGGTTTCTGGAGAAAGCAACTGAAATAGGAATTGATGAAATTACTCCTGTGATCTGTGAAAGATCGGAACGGAAGATCATTAAAGAAGACCGGTTAACCAAAGTCATCACCTCTGCTGTTAAGCAATCTTTACAAGCCTATCACCCGGTATTAAATCCGCAGATATCCTTAACTGACTTCCTGAAAAAGGAGCACAACTCCGTTAAAATGATTGCCCATTGCATTGATGGGGAACCACGTGAGTACATCAGCCAGGTGCTTGAACCTCATCAACGTTACCTTATACTTATCGGTCCTGAAGGTGATTTTAGCCTGAAGGAAATCGAACTTGCTTTGCAAAGCGGGTTTAAACCCCTAACTTTAGGTAATACACGTCTGAGAACAGAAACTGCTGCATTGGCTGCCTGTTTCGAGGTAAATTATTTGAACCGATGAAACCATCATAAGCATACCGCTTACAAAAAGCAATGAACCTCGCTTGCGAGCTCCTGAATGCCGTTGAAAGCAATAAATAACAATGAATAATAGGCGCATAATAGCTTCATAATCACTAAAAGACAATATGTTCAATGAAAATTAAACTTTGCTTAGTTGCCGGATTAATGATTTTGTTGAGTGGTTTTAGGCCGCCAACCTATAAAATGGCAAAATTGAAATATAATGGGGGAGGAGATTGGTATGCCAATAGAACGGCACTTCCGAATCTGATCGATTTTTGCAATAAAAACCTGAATACGAACTTCGCAGCACAGGATGTCATCGTAGAAGTAGGCAGCGCAGAGCTGTTTAATTACCCCTTTATTTATCTTACCGGACATGGTAATGTCGTTTTCAGCAGCAATGAAGCTCAGAATCTAAGGAAATACCTGACTGGTGGGGGATTTCTTCATATCGATGATAACTACGGATTGGATAAGTTTATCCGTAAGGAAATGAAAAAGGTTTTTCCGGAACTTTCTTTTGTAGACCTGCCCCCGAATCATCCACTCTATCACCAGAAATTTAAATTCCCGAAAGGATTGCCTAAAATCCATGAACATGATGGTAAAGTACCTCAGGGGCTTGCCTTAATCTGGGAAGGACGGGTGGTTTGCTATTACACATTTGAATGCGATCTGGGGAATGGATGGGAAGACTTTGGTACTTATCCTGAAGACACACAAGATAGACGCCTGAACGCCTTAAAAATGGGCGCAAATTTAGTTCAATATGCATTAACACAATAACTATGAAGGTCAAAGTAAATGAGCAACACAATTTTGAGGTAGAAGTAGCAGAGAAAGTATTAAAAGTTAATGGACTGGAGTTGGAGGTAGATTCCAGAGATCTCTCTGCGACACAGAAGCACGTAATCTATCAGAATAAGTCCTACAATATAGAGCTGGTAGAGCGTAACGAAGACGGGAAGGCAGTAGTCATTAAAGTAAACGGTACACTTTATCAGGTTGGAATAGAAGACCAGTATGATGAATTGCTTAAAAAACTGGGAATGGATAGCTCCTCGGCAAATAAGGTGCTCGAAATTAAAGCCCCTATGCCCGGACTGGTACTTAACGTCATTGTAACAGAAGGGCAGGAAGTGAATAAAGGAGACAGCCTGTTAGTATTAGAGGCGATGAAAATGGAAAACATCATTAAATCACCAACGGGAGGAATAGTGAAGAAGATCCTGATCCGAAAAGGGGATAAGGTAGAAAAGAACGAAATCCTACTGCAATTCGCATAAAAAAAGGAGCATTGCTCCTTTTTTATGCTTTAAACTTTATTTTCCGGCTCTGAATGCTTTTGCTGCCTTAGGCTTAAATTGAGGCTTTCCGGTAGATCTGATCTCTGAAGCACCTAACATCGTCATTGCGCAACGGAAACCAATATCAGCGGTAGATTCATCCTGTGCAAGGAACCTTCTCGTGGCAGGGTTCAGCCACAATGCCTGATCCTCCCAGGATCCTCCCTTATACACTCTTGATTTATCGGTTACCAGGGTAATCTCCCCATATAATTCATTTGCTTTATCACGAAATCCTCTTTGATCGGCATAAGTGTTAACCGTTGGCGGAGGTGTTGCGGCCTGTTTCTCTGCCCAGGTTTGTTTCTTGTAAGAAATGGCATCTGTTAAAACAGGCTTATTGTATTTGTCTTTTTCAATCTTTCCGCTAACCGGATCAGCTATTTTCTTGTCTTTATAGTAATTTCCTCTATATGGATTAAAGGCATCCGCTGCTTCAAACGTTTTGGAGCGATAAACGTCGGCCACCCATTCGTTCACGTTTCCTGCCATATTGTACAAGCCGAAATCATTCGGCATATAAGACCTTACGGCAACTGTAAGTCCACCTTTATCATTCAGTGATCCACCTACACCCATATAATCACCTTTGGTTCGCTTAAAGTTAGCC
>Ga0307414_10000468_pt1 | contig 21171 bp, 15 predicted proteins | sample DK1Ometagenome_FD_203804 | JGI IMG/M metagenome (GOLD analysis project Ga0307414, IMG submission 203804) | Maize rhizosphere microbial communities from greenhouse at UC Davis, California, United States - DK15-O-3 | ecosystem: Host-associated > Plants > Roots > Rhizosphere > Soil | place: USA... | reverse complement strand
ATCTCCATCAACGCCCCTTATGAGCAGCAGCAACTTTTTAATATTGTAGAAGAAGTCATAGACCTTTATCCCATTGACGGTATTTTTATCAACATGCCGGGCTACGCGACCAAAAATGCCTATACGGGAGAATATCATGGCATCGACCAGAACCCTTATGATGTCAAACGCTTTGCGGACTATAGCGGAGGGATGAAGCTTCCCGTAAAGGAAGACTACAGCGACCCGATTTTCATCAAATACCAAGAGTTCAAGCAGTACACTTCTGACGACCTGATCCGCCGGGTCCATGAACTGGTTAAATCAAAAAACGAGGACATTGCCATTTGTACGTATTCTGAAAAATATGTGGATATCATCCGCCATGAGTCGCAGACCAATTCGCTGCCTTATTGGCCGTATAATGCTTCAGACAACGTAAATAGCACCATCCATTCCCATCCCGACCATATCGTCAGCAATGCAAGTATCCAACAAATTTCCTTTCAATCCAGATACAATGCAGTGGAGCCTGAGGAAGTAGCAATCCGCCTGTATGAGAATATTGCCAATGGCTCAGGATTGGACATGAGCATCATGGGAGATTTTAGGGATTACGAGGATGAACGCAACTTTGATGTGTACAGAAAGGTCTATGCGCTTCACAAGAAGTATGAGCCGTATTTTGGAAACTACAGGTCCCCGGCCCAGGTAGCAGTAATCGCTCCCGGATCTTGGCCATCAGGAGATGCCGCTCAGGAGTACCGTGGAATTCAGCTGATGCTCAAGGAAGCACATATTCAGTTTGATATTGTGGAAAAAAGTCAAATCGGGCATTTAGAAGAGCAGCTTAAGAAGTATAAGATCCTTATTCTCCCTGAAATCCCAAATTTGGATGGAGAGTCACTGGAAGTCCTTGAGCGGATAAATCAATCAGGCACCAGTCTGATTGCCACCAATCGTTCTTTATCCGCACACCCCGAGCAACTTGAACGTATCTTTGGGGCCAAAATCAAGGAACTTGACCACGAAGGCAGCGGATATTACCTTAATCCTGCAGATAAGACGCTGTTCACCCGGTTTGAACAACAGGAACTCCTTTTTTGGAAATTCAATCTGGGATTAGTTGATTTTGAAGGAGCAGATGAAACAAAGCTCCCCATCTTCACACCCGGCAGACCGGGTCCACCTGAGAAAATCGGTGGCCATGAACCCTCAGGCTATTATGCAGTTGGCATAAAAAAACACGCCAACAGCAGCGCCATTCTCTTACCTATCAATCTGGGCAAATTGTATTACCTACATGGGTATGAGCAACATAAGAATATCCTGTTGGACCTCCTTGACTATAGCTTCCCTCAGGTAAATGAACTGCTCACTACCGATGCACATCCGCGGGTTGAAGCGGTACTGCAGAACTTTGCCCGCAACATCCCTGAAAACTACGGTACCAAACATTCGGAAGGAATGCTGCTGCATTTGATCAATCTCACAGGATTCAGCGGCAACACCTATTTCAGTCCTTTGCCTGTTCATCAGCTCAATTTCACCATCAAGACCGATTTCCGGCCAAGTAAAATGTGGAGCATGATTGATGGGAAGGAAATTACGTACAGTTACGAAGATGGCTACACTTCATTTGAGGTAGGAAAGTTGGATGACTATGAAGGAATTGTAATCGAGATTTAACTGACCCTTGTATGATTAGCTACAGGATAGATTTAACTTAGTTAATATTTAACGTTTAATTTATGCTTGATATCGTCATTGAAGCCAGAGAGGCTAATATTTCCCATGGTTTTACTGTAAAGCGCATCCTCCCCTTCCAGCTCCGAAGAATGGTGGGTCCCTTTATTTTTATGGACCATGGGGGACCATTAACAATCCCAACGGGGCCAGTAGGTGGTTTTGATGTATTGCCGCATCCACATATTGGTTTGTCTACCGTTAGCTACCTATTTAGTGGGAACGTGACCCACCGGGACAGCCTCGGAATAGAGCAGGTAATTAAACCGGGTGAGGTAAATTGGATGACTGCCGGTAAAGGTATTGCACATAGTGAGCGGTTTGAAGATCCGGCAATGCTCGCAGGAGGAGAACTGGAAATGCTACAAACTTGGGTAGCGCTTCCCGAAAAGGATGAAGAAAGTGATCCATCCTTCGACAACTACAAGCCTGACCAGTTGCCGGTTTTTACAGATACGGGTGTTTGGATGCGCTTGATTGCAGGTGATGCTTATGGTTTGAAGAGCAATGTTAAGACACATTCTCCCATGTTCTATGTTCACGTTGTTCTTGATCAGGGTGTACATTTTGGTTTGCCCAAAGGGCATAGCGAAAGAGGGGCATATATCGTCAGTGGAAGTGTCGAAGTAAACGGAATTAGCTACACTGCAGGAAAACTGTTGGTTTTCACCAATGGCGTTGATCCCCTGATCAAAGCCAAAACCAAAACGACATTGATGTTGCTTGGTGGCGAACATTTAGGCGATCGGTACATCTGGTGGAACTTTGTATCGAGTAAAAAAGAGAGGATTGAGCAGGCCAAAGAGGACTGGAAACAAGGACGTATTGTTTTACCGCCAATGGATAATGAAGAATATGTTCCCTTGCCTGAAAGTAAAAGCCGACCAGCAGGAGGCCCTCCCCCAAATGCCCTTTCCTGAGTAATTGGTGTTTTCAGGATATAAAATTCAAGTTGGTCACTATTTTTAATTAAAGCGGATAATAACTGTCCTTCGACCAAGTTCAGGAACCATCCTTCGACCAAGCTCAGGAACCATCCTTCGACCAAGCTCAGGAACCAGATGGTTACGTGTATAATGTAAGAAGGGGAGGAATGCGGTTCTTGTCGCATCCCCTCCTTCTTTACCAACTTTCAAAACCCTGTGACCAATCTGAGTAGAGGTCCAGCGTTACATTTTCTATTTTCTAATTATATCCAGGATTTTGATACATACGCTCGGGATCGAGTTGGTACTCATCAAATGGAATCGGGTAAAACCTGTCTTTCTCCGAGAAATTCTGAAGATTGGCTACACCATATTCTGATTGGTCTTTGCTGCTAAAGAACTGAACCAACTCCGGAACAGTAAATGCCCTCAACAAATCATACCAGCGTTTTTGCTCAAACGCCAATTCCACTCTTCGCTCATGAAGTATCGCCAATTTCAAGGTCGGATAACTTGCCGCATAGTCTGGATTTTGTCTCGCCTGCTCATAAAGTGGTAACCCGGCCCGTTCCCGCACCTGGTTCAGCATCGCAATCGCTTCTCCAGTATTGCCCAGTCGCTCGTTTACCTCTGCCAACAATAAGATCACATCTGCGTAGCGCATCATGATATGGTCATTCCCGCCAAAGCCATTTACCCCCGCTACATCACTCTTGTCCCGATACTTGGTAATGTAGTATTCCTGAACTCTGGAATCCTCTGCATAATTCACTGAAAATGTCTTCCGGGGATCATTCGACTCATACTCATTGACCAAATCCAGATTTACACGGGTTCCGCCTCCCGTAGCCGGCCGTTGTGAATTGATCGTTTCACCCAAAGCTTGATTGTTTCTGGCTACTGCAGAGCTGAGATCCTGGTCCCCTTGACGGTAAACGATCTGAAATATCAATTCCGGATTAGTAGATTTTTGATTCACATCAAATACGGATTCATAGCTAATCTCTTTTAAGTCTCCAAAAGTTCTTTTGGAGTAAGCTTCTTCCAGATTTTGCTTCGCTAACCTGAAAAATTCATTCGGATCCTTACCTGGAATCTGGTTGCTACCCATGGTGAGATATACTTCTCCTAATAAAGCCAACGCCGCCACTTTAGATACTCTTCCCTTTCCTGATACAGGCTGATGATCAGGCAGCGAGCTAGCAATAGCCACTTCCAGATCAGCAATGATCTGTGCATAGACATTGGCTTCAGCTTCTCTAAAAGTCACTTCTTCCAATTCATCCGGCGTTTTCACTTCACGGATTACCAAGGGAACAGCTCCCCATTTCCTTACCAGATGGTAGTACCCCAACGCTCTTAAATAGGTTGCCTGAGCAAGATGATTGCTTCTTAAACTTTCGTCCGCATAGGTGACTGTCTCGATGTTATTGATTACATAATTGGCACGGGAAACGATCGTATAGAGCGCCGACCAGTGATTTTTTAGATACGTGTTACTTGGAATCAGGGAGAAATCGTTGAACTGAAAGGGCTCCCCAGCATTGGACTGATTGTCATTTCTTCCCATATCGTCGCCCCGTTCATCTACATAAACGCTACTGCTTTCTCCCAGCGCATTATTGCTCCGGATAGCGGCATAGATACCATTGACTGCTGCCTCCACATCTGCAGGCGCTTTCATATATTCACCTGCAGGTACTGCGTTGGGATCAGATAGATCCAGGAAATCTTCTCCACAGGAAAAGAGTGCAGTCGTACTGATGAGGACAAAGAATATTGCAATATATTTTTTCATGATTTTCATTTTGGAATCAGGTTAGAAAGTGACTTTTACCCCCAAGTTGAATGATCTCATCAGCGGGTATTTCCCATAATCCACCCCTGGAGTAAGGTTAGCTCCGTCGTTGTAATCCACCTCAGGGTTGTATCCTAAATATTTGGTAAAGGTGAAAGCGTTATCTACTCCCAAGTACACCCTGAATGCCGAAAGCTTCATTTTCTGTAAGGCCTCAGGTTTTACACTATAGCCTACGGTGATATTAGTGATCCGAAGAAATGAACCATCCTGAATGTAGAATGTAGAAAGTCTGGTGCTGTTACTTTGGGTCCCTCCCCTGGAAGCTTTATAAACCCAGCCATTGCCAGGATCATTTTCGCTTCGGAATCTGTCATCGACAACAGCATATTGGTTGCCGGAAGCCTCCATATTGAAGAGGTAGTAATCCTGCCCGTCCAGCACTTCATTGCCCTGTGAGCCGTTCATTGCGACTGCAAAGTCAAAATTTCTGAAATTTCCGGAAAGGGTAAGACCATAAGTGAAATCAGGGTAAGGAGTTCCGATGACCGTTTTGTCCTCATCACTTACAATCCCATCGCCATTCACATCTTCAAAGTAGAGATCTCCCGGACGTAGCGGGTTACTGGAAGCCAGTGATCTTGGTGGACCTTTGATCTCATAGCCTTCAGGAAAAGACTGCGATGCTGAATTATAGGCGGCATCATCCGCAGCAATATTATCCATATCACTTTGCCTCACCATTCCCGCTACTTTGAATCCATAGAACATACCGATCGGCTGTCCTGTGGTCGTGATATGTGTCAGGTACGAACGCTCTGCACCCCTGGAGAGGATGGTACTTGCATCTCCAAGATCCAATACCTTGTTGCGGTTTAGGGAAATATTTCCGCTCAAATTCAGGTTAAAATTCTGTCTAGAAACCACAGCAGCATCCAGCTGAAGATCAAATCCTTTATTCTCTACTTTGGAATCCGGCATATTGGTCAGGACGGAAGTGGCTCCAGAAATAGCCGAAATCGGTCTGTTCAACAACAGATTGAAGGAACGGCTCAGATATCCATTAGCTATGATGGAGAGTCTTCCATTCAACAGCTCGGCATCCACCCCCACATTGAACTGGCTGGTGGATTCCCAACCTAAGGACTGGTCTCTCATATTCAATGGCCACACGCCTGATTCCACTGTACCATTTCCGAATACTACTGGCTGTGGAGTAGACACTACCTGGGAATAGTTGTAATCCCCGATGTTGTTATTTCCGCTAAGACCCCAGCTCGCCCGTAGTTTCAGTGCTGATCCTTCTCCCAACCAGTCGTTGTAAAACTCTTCGTTAGAAATATTCCAGGCGGCAGCCACTGATGGAAAATTTCCGTAGCGGTTTAAGGGTCCAAATCTTGAAGAACCATCCCGTCTAAATGAAGCGGTCAGGTAATATCTGCTATCGTAGTTATAGCCTACTCTGGCCAAATAAGACAATAAAGTGGTCTTGGTTTTGCCAGTTTGATCATTCATCTGAAAGTTGGTAGGGTCAGCACCTTTTCCCGTTATTTCTGGGATGTTGTCATTTTCAAAGCCATTAGACGTCACCCGGATCACATCTTTATCGGTAGCCTGCACGGTATAGCCGGCCAACGCATTGAGGGAATGCTTATTGAAATCCTTCAGGTAGGTAAGGGTAAATTCTCCCAACTTGTCCCTGAGGTCATAAGTCTGGGCGGTGGAGTAAGCAGCATTTTTGGCCTGATCAGAATACGGAGGATTGGCTCCGCTACTCAAGCTGGTAGGCTGGTAGAACTCATATTTTTCAAAGTAAGTCTGCATACCCAAGTTTGCCTTGAAAGTTAAGCCTTTCAAAAGGTCATAGCTGGCATTTGCATTATAAGTTCCCCGCTGTCCCCGGCGGTTGATGATGGTTTCGCTAGCTAAAGCCAGTGGGTTTTCTATACTTTGAAATCCATAAGCTGAAGAAAGTGAAGCTGCTTCATTTTTAGCCAATGTTCCATCCTCGTTATATGCTTTGAAGATCGGCATATAAATCAATGCTCCCAGAATGGGTCCCTGGTGAAATCTTCCTTCCTGAACCTCCCGGTTGATATTGCTGGTAAAAGCCACATTTGCCCCTACTCTAAATCGCTCACTCACTTTGGAATCCACATTCAGCCTTAGATTGAACCGGTCCTGATTGGTAGTTTCGATAATTCCAGGCTGATGCTGATAGCCACCACTTAGGAAGTAGCGGGATTTTTCATTGCCCCCGTTCACGGAAAGGTTATACCGCTGGGTGTGGGCATTTCTGTACAGCACGTCCTGCCAGTCGGTATTATACTCAGGAGCAATTGGACGCTGATTTGCAAAATCGTAGAATTCCGTCGGAATACTCACTCCCCCTGCATTCCCTACATTGGCAACCCTTGTTTCATTGGGATCTGAATACATGGCATCAGTCCATGTTCTCCCAGAATTCTCAATTAAGTTTCGATAGTTATTATTCCGGGCATCAATCAAGAGATCTACAAATTGAGTTGAGTTAAGCAGATCTACTTTCTTTGCCAATTGTTGGATGCCCGACTGATAATCAAACTCCACCTGCGCCTTTCCATCTTTTCCTCTTTTGGTAGTGATCAGTACTACCCCACCTGATGCTCTAGAACCATAAATAGCGGCTGAGGCAGCATCCTTTAGAATGTCAACAGATTCAATATCATTCGGATTGATATACACATCATTAGCCGCTGGATATCCATCGATTACATATAGCGGTGTGGAACTAGCGTTGATGGAACCTATTCCCCGTACTCTGATTTTGGTCGTCTCATAGGGTGCACCGGATACCTGCGATACCTGCACACCAGCAATTTTACCAGTCAGTGCCTGCCCCAGTGTAGGGGTGGTCAAATTCAGATCTTTTGCTTTCAGATTGGAAACCGCCCCGGTAAGATCAGACTTTCTTAGGCTTTGGTAACCGATCACGACCACTTCGTCCAAAGAAAGATCCTCCGCTGTAAGCTGCACATCCACCGTGGATTGCGTTCCGACTACTACTTCTTTGGAGCCATAACCCATCAGGCTAAACACCAGTACTGCATCCTGTTGGGTAGCAATTTGGTAACGTCCATCTGGATCAGTGATATCATAGTTACTGCTTCCTTTCTCAAGCACGGAAACCCCATCAAGTGGCATCCCATCCTGATCCGTCACTGTACCGCTTACCCTTCCCTGGGCAAAAGCAACGCCCACAGAAAGAAGTGATAACAGGATCACGTTTAATAGTTTTCTCATCATGTAATAAAATTTAAGATTAGTGGATTTTGATCAAGGCGGCATTTTGGGTTTTGGAGGAGGATACTGCAAATCCGAAGGATGGATTCAGCATATGCAATTCCGGTAGGATGGTTGATGAGGTCTTTTCCCTCCAGGGTAAACTGATATTCATCACCAGAATAAACCAGCGAGTCCAGAAGGCTATACCTTCTCATCATGCCTACTTCCCGATCGCCATAGATATAGAGTTGATCTCCAATCTTTGAAACTCCCTGAGCAGCACCAAGATCTGGAAGCGTATAAAGCTCTGCAATGGGCATATCCTGTGCGGTCAATCCATTTGCTGCTATAATCCCAAGGAATGTAAATACCAAAAAGATCTTCATGCTAAGGGTCCAGCGGTTCATCGGTATCTATCTGAAGGGAGCCGATCAACGGGTAAAACTCAGCAGTGGTAGCTGAAAGGCGCTTGCCATTAGAGTAGGCATGGTAGCCCAATTCCTTCATGCATCTTTTGTGCATCGAATCTGAATTGATGTAGGCGCTTTGTGCCGGCGTGGTCACGGTAATGGAGGGCTTGTCCATCGGAAATCCATAGCGGAACATTATCCTGGCGGTATTTCTCATATTGGTCGTGGTATGCCGGGCATGTGGATCTATGAGTATGGCAGATGCTGGCACCCCTAACTTGAGCAGGTAGCGCTTCATTTCGATTGCCTCATTGTGAAGAACCTTATAAGGATGGACATACCCGCCAGAGACCAGAATAAACGGCGCTTTCTTTTTGTTATAAGCATCAAAAGCCAACTGGCATCTTAGTACCCCACCGGAACTGAGGCTGTCGAGGTAATTCTCGGTTCCTGCTCCCGGAATAAGTATGAGTGGATAGTCAAATTCTTTCCAATCCGTAGATTTCACGGCTTCGTAGGCGGCTTTATTTTCCTGCTCCATCATGGGTTCGAAATCCCCCGCCAGTTCAAATCTGGCCATAGCCAACGCATCCATGGCATAACCCAGCGTCAATTCGTAGAAGAGCTTTGAATCTCCATATTTCACAGAGGCCAGTTCATTGAGTGCTTGAATATTTGCCCAGTAAGAAGGTGAATGAAGGTTCATCCCCAGTGAGTCTATGTTGGGATAATTAGGCTTTTGTCCTTTCGCATACACCGCTATGATATGGTTGATGGTTCTGGCATCCTGTTTCCAGGCGTTGGCCACAAAGACGGCTGGATCATCTGAAGCATTCAGCTGGTACATTCCAGAAGGCGTTAGATGTTCTTTGGAAATGTTGGATAAAGCGTTGTGTTGGGTTGCAAGCTGCGCTAGACGCTGGGCTACCAACTCAATCTCTTGATCAGTAAACCCCATTTGAGCTGGATAGCAGGAAGCATCTTTACCACAATCCGTCAGCGAGGTGGATAAAAGCGCTTGTTTATCTGAGGCTATTTCTACTAATACGGCATCCTTTTCAAGTAAGGATTTCACTTCAGGCATCTGTTCCATCAGGTGGAGCAGGTAAACATTTTTTGATTGTGTGGGGTTATCTCCCAGAACTGGCCGATAGCTGGATTGGGGAGTATTCTGGCCCCAGCAGAAGCTTGCTAAAAGCAACAATAAGATAAATAAAGGCGGCTTTTTCATCTGTTTATAATTGTTTTTTTAAGGCCAGATAGCCTGTCCCGAACTCGATTCGGGAGAATCGCGCATCTATTATAATCACGCTGTTTGCCGTTCTTCGTCATGCTCGATTTCATGCCACAAAGGACGCTAGGTGGGATGGTAATCCGGCTTCATCTATGATTATCAAAACATGAAAAAATCACAACTCCAGACTCGCTGGCAGCACCTCTAATCAATGCTGATTCGGAACAAAAATTTGATGAAAGTGGATGTAGAAAATTTCGTGCAGCGCGTCTTTATAGTTGCGACTTGTTTAGTTTTTAGAATTTGAAGCCGCTTTTACGATGAGTTTAGGCAATTTTTAAAAAAGTCACGCTTCTAAAAAAGTTTAGTATTTGTTAAACCTGTGTTAAAAACAGTCGTTATTCGGCAGTCCTCCTGCTTGGACATTAAAAAATGAAGAATTTTGATGAGTGGATGGGGGGTCAAAAGGGGTGAAGGGGTGGTTATTAATATTGCCGTTTGAAGAAGATTTTGCTAAGACAACTTCTTGCGGTAATGACTTGGCTTAGCGGTTCATAATTAGGATGGTTATTTATCAGCCAATTTAATGAATATGGAAGTGTTTGTTAAATTACAAGAAAGTATGGGTTAATTAGAATGTAAAATGGATATAACTATTTTTCTTACTGTAATAGGTCTCATAATCGCTTTCCTAAGCTACCGAAGGACCTTTTCTCCTCCCCCTAAACAGCCAATTGAGGATGATGTTCTTGTATTTCAGGCTCGGTTCAAAATGGTGCAAAAGATTCATTTAGAAACTCAACAATTACTCAGAGAGTTTATTGAAAAGCATGACTGTGGAGATGAAAAAATGCGAGATGGCTTTACATATTCTCAGTTTCTAGAAGAGATGGAAAAAGCTTTTCCAGATTCAAATTCGGACAAAGTACTGGAGAATGCTTTATCCAACCTTACAAACAAACCTCAAGTCGACCAGTTAATGGGAGAGTTAGATATACAATACAATGCATTGAATCCTGTTTATAAGCAGATGAGGATTTTGATTAATAGATAAGCGTGTCTTTCGCAAGATATTTTTGATAGTTGACAATAGCTTTTTCGTAATGTTCTTTTGCTTCATCTAATTCGCCTCTCAGCCCACATAAGGTGAGATTATTATTAAAAATTTCATTTAACGCACTTCTTCGTGACCTGAGATGTCCTGACGGGTAATAGATTTAAACAGGAAGATACTTTTACAAATAACTGGGACCATGGTGTTAAAGAGGCACTCCTTTTAAATCCAGTGCAAACTGATAGCTAATAAAATTCTTTTGATTTTCAATCCATGCAGGCTCCAGATGACTTATTTCAACAATTTCCCACGGCTTTACATCCTTAAATCTATTTTTTATTCTTTCTAGTACTACCAGCTCCTCCTTAGAAAAGAGGTCTGTCTGAAACAGTCTGTCTTTCCGCCCTTTTAAATACTGCTTTTGGCCCCCATTTGGCAAGTCTTCATAATCCAGATCTATGATATCCTGGACAGCCAAACGCTCAAATATTGACTCGAAATTATTGGGAACTGGACCATAAGGGATTGCTTTATATACTGTCCCAGTAATCGACTTCCCATAGCATCGGAACATTTCAAAATCAGCATAAAAAAGCAGCTTGTTCATCTTAGTTTTAAGGCAGGATACTTCCTGAGCAAAATAAACAATGACTTCTGCCAATCTCCGGAATGAAGGAGTCCTAAAACCAGTCAGAACTCCAGGTGGAAAACTTCCCATAAAATACTCCTCCAAGAAATAATCTCCTTTCAGCTTTTCCTTGATCAAATTTTCTGTTTTAGCTAACAAGCTTGCTTTTACCGAATCTGATTTTGTGATCCAGTCGCTCACCAATCCCAAAAATTTAGCCGGATCTTTAGCCATTTTGATTAGATTGGAATGAGACAAATTTGGTACTTCTCCTTTTTCATAAGTCCCATAAGTATTCGGGCCAAAACCCAAAATCTCTCCCATCCTTGACGGGCTCACTACGTATTGTTTCCGAATACTTGCAATTTCATCTGGCAATGGAATATGGTGGAAAGATCTATAATGATTTTGTAGTAGATTAAGATTTAATTCATCTAACTGCTCAGTAGTAAATTGCTCCCCAGTATCCTCACATAAATAAAACTGAAAGGGAACGTTATAATTCTCCTTCCTAAATACCATATTCCTAATCTCGTAGGAAAGTATCATTTCTTTACCCGTTAATGGACTTTTCATCTATTAATAATTGTTTTTCAGTAGGTCGAATTTCCAATTCCGTTAAGGTTTTAAAGTTTTTACCACGGTCTTCTAAAAATACGACTCCCCAAAAACCTAGCTTATCCTTAAAGCCTTTCAAAAAGGCCCTCTATGTCTTTTTTATTAGTTAACAAAGTTATTCAATATTTTAAATACAATCACTATAAAGTGAATATAGGAGCGTTTCTAATCTTAAATCCACCTATCTAGATGAGTTTTCTAAAATAAGAAAACCTTTATCCCAACTTGTGCTTTTCGAATCGTATTGAATCCTGCAAAGGCAGTCAACTGTTCATTGATTAGATATCCTGCATCCACGCCAGCTCCTACGATTGTTTGCTTGGAAGTTATTAAGTGGTAGCCTCCTCCATTAAACCGGTTATCAATGTAATTTTCATATGAATTTTCTGAACCAGCTGACAGCTCCAAATTCAATAAATACTTTTCTTTAAAAACTTTTCCATACCCAAAATCAACTGTCAAGAAGTATTCACCAACTCCATCTTGTGTTTTTCCGTAGTTAGGCAATTGCTCGTAGACTAATTTTCCACGAGTATCTGCAAATTGATAGGTGATTCCAAGTTTGAAAAAGTTATTTGATCTATCCATGTATGACAATTCCATATTCATGGATCCAGAAGATGCACCTGCTAATCCAATTCCGATTTTTTGTCCAAAAGAATTAAAAAAGACAAACATGATTGGAACTAATACTATAAAAACTCTGTGTCTCATCCGTTAATAATTTTACTTACTAAGTGCTTTCACAATCCGTTCCTGATTGATCACCACATCCCGAAAAAGCACATGAGGGAAGGTCATGTACTTTGAATTTTTGAAAGCTTCATAAATCGACCTCAAGGTAGCCGCTGTCAACAGGGAGAGATTCATATCTACGTCCATTTCGCAATCTGTGACAAAATCATCGCTGAACTCGGGAGCCACCAGCAGGATTTTCACAATCCTGAGGTTATTTTTGAGGGCCATATTCTGGTAAGATTTCAGCTGACGGGACACTGTACTGAACTTATTGTATCCACTCTCCTTGCTGGTCTTGCACTCGACGATGATTACTTCCTGATTTCCCAGATTGATCAGGATATCCATGAGATCTTTCTGGGTGTTCAGCTCCTGACGGTACTTCTCATCCACATTGAAACCTAGCCCTTTAAAAATCACTTTGGTCAATTCTTCGAACTTCACACCCAGTTCACTTTCCCTGATCTGAATCCCATTCTCCTTCAGCTGATTGTAATTCCGATAGCCCACATTTTCATAATTCTCCAGATAGAGATTTTCTACGTCCTTATAGTGCTCCAGAATATTAAGAATATCATCCCCCCGCTGCTTTACCCCATGGTCTTTCTTAAACTTGTCGAGATCAGCCTTCTCTATCAAGTCGAGTATATCCCATGGTTTTATATTATAATCTAATAGAAACTCTGCATCAAGCACATACTCATCCTGAAGTTCGAAGTGCTCTTTCATAGCCTTGTTCAGCGTGGGAATGGACTGATGAAGATCTGTCAAAAGCTTGTCATATCCATCTACGGAGATGCCTACTTTTTCATCTTTTTCCACTGCCTCAAAATACTGGACCAAACTGCCTATTTTTTCCTGAAGGGTGCTCCCTCTCAGATTTGGGATCTGTAGTCCTTTTTCACATAATTCATTAAGCATTTTTTTCTTATCTGTCAATGTAATGCCATCCTTGTAAATGCCATTCAAGAGTAAGTCTGTAAATGAGATACCCGCATGGATAATGCTTTCGATTTTCTGTGAATAGGAAAGCTTTCTGTCAAGGTTATGGTTTTTGGCGATGGAATTGATTACAGGTTCGCGAAGGAGTTTCAGTGTACGTCTAAAGAACTTATCCGCAACTTCTTTTTTCCGGACCTTGCGTAATAAACGTACCATTTCATCAGCGACAAACAAGGTGTTTTCTTTCTTGGAATAGAAGACAACTCCGATATTTTTGAGGTTGGTGATGACCTCTTGCACATCCATCTTTTTCACCCCAAGGATAGAATAATTAATCAGCTTGATTTCCTCCTGTGATAACCCCAGCTCCTTGGAAAGTGTAAGAATGATGGTAAGTTCATCAGCCGTAATTTTAGCCTCCCTATTATTATCCACATCATTAAAAAATGCCGTGGACAAACAAGCCTGATATATTCTATAATCCCTTTTTCGTTCTTCACTCAATTCTGATTTGTCATTTTTAAAATCTGCGGACAAGGTTTTTATTTTCGCATTGAGCACTTTGATCTCCGCCTCATAGAGCCGCGAAAACCAATCTTGGCGCATGATGCAATTGCCATCTCGGATTATGATATCTATGAGTATATCAAGTTGTGAATTCACTTCCTGAAACTCGCACTGGACATAATCTGTAAACTCATCTGCAGTAAGATCAAAAATCTTCGAGATATTTTGATTGTCCGCCGTCTTGAGCCCTTTATTGGCTGGTGCGAGGATTTTCTCAATTTCTTTACTCTTGTCCTTGCTTTTGGAGATGATGTTATCAATGATTTTGATAAAGGAGTTTTTCTCGATGGAACTAAGCCTATCCAAAATTTTTTCAAGCTTCATAATTTGGCGGTTCTAAGGGTTTAAAAATGAGCTGACCACAACACAGAATGGATCCAAGAAAGAATCAAAACTTAAGAAGATGCAGTATGGTGAACTTACGGATGATCTCCAGATTTAAGCCCGAAGAGATTCTATAAAAGTTGGCGTAGTAGTTCTACTAAAAGATTATTGCAAGAAAAGGTAAAAAGTGGAAGAACCTATACCATGAACAAGGTATTTTTCAGGTAGCTATCAGAAAGTTATCCACATTTTAGCCAGATAGAAGCCATTGCAGCGCTATGCCAATTAGATTTATTTCTTAAAGCTTTATAGTATCAATCTTCTTCCTCTGCTAAGCTATACCTATTGATTTTCCCCAAAGCAGCTCGTTTTCTGTCACATGAATTCCCCGCATTGGCTAAATTTAGCATCAGTTACTAAAGCAGCTGAAGCAGCTCGCTTTAAAAATATTAGCTTTTCAACTCGTATGTCAGCAGATTTTAACTCTGTACACGGAAAATAAATTACTTGATCTAGTCCGATACTAGCAACTTATCAACTATCTCTTTTATCGTTTGGAACCTTGACTGCTGCACGTTAAGTCACGTTTCTATCAGCTATATCAGCGAATAACCACTGTCCTATTACTGAACGAATCACCTCAACCTTCACTACCTATCCTTCTTTCTCTTTAAACAGCTATCCAAGTGGCTACTTAAGGCTTTATAAGGCAATCCCCTTTGGTATAATTAATGGATTCGCAAGACAAACATTTTATACCTATGATAGCAATGAACTACCGTGGTCCACGCCGTATACGGATAGACCACAAACCCTATCCGGAAATCTTGCATCCCAACGATGCAATAGTAAAAGTTACCAGATCCTGCATCTGCGGATCAGACCTGCACCTTTACCATGGCATGGTGCCAGATACCCGCGTGGGATCCACTTTTGGCCATGAATTCATAGGTATTGTGCAGGAGATCGGATCATCCGTAGAGAAACTAAAAGTCGGGGATCATGTGCTTGTCCCTTTTAATATTGCCTGCGGAAAATGTTCATTCTGCAAACAAGAACTGTATGGAAACTGCCATGAAGCAAATTCACAAGCTACAGCTGTAGGAGGAATATATGGCTACTCACATACTGCTGGCGGATATCAGGGCGGACAGGCAGAATATGTCCGGGTGCCCTACGCAGATGTCGGCCCAACGGTAATTCCGGCTGATATGCATCCGGATGATGCCGTTTTATTAACGGATGTATTGCCTACGGCCTACCAGGCTGCAGAAATGGGAGGTATACAAAAAGGGGATACTGTCGTGATTTTCGGTGCTGGCCCGATTGGTATTATGGCTGCGAAATGCGCTTGGCTGTTCGGAGCAGGAAGGGTCATCGTCATTGATCATATCGACTACCGCTTGGAGTTTGTGAAGAACTATGCGAACTGCGAAGTCTATAATTTCAAATCTATGGATGATCCTGTCATGTTTTTAAAGAAAGCAACAGATTGGATGGGAGCGGATGTGTGTATAGATGCCGTAGGGGCAGATGCTGCAGGTAGTGCCATGCAAACAATCACCGGAAAAAAGCTGATGCTACAGGCAGGCGCTGCCACGGCACTCCACTGGGCCATCAATTCAGTTAAAAAGGGTGGAATTGTATCCATAGTGGGCGTTTACGGACCAACCGGTAATCTTGTTCCTATCGGAAATGTAGTGAACAAAGGCATTACGATCAGAGCTAACCAGGCATCTGTCAAAAGACTTCTTCCAAAAATGATCGAGCATGTGCAAGCGGGAAGAATTGACCCGAAAGCAATCATCACCCATCGGGTGCCACTGGAGGAGGTGGCAGAGGCTTATCATATATTCTCCTCGAAGCTAGACAATTGCATCAAAACAGTTCTTATACCACCAACGGCCTAACTAAACCACTATTAATTATGGAAAATAAAAAGATCAGTCAACTTGAAGGATGGGGGCATGATGCTGACGAACAAAATGATCCGACCTATCCCATTCGGAAAAGGGCCAATGAAGAACACCAGGGATCTAACTGGGACAGACCAGAACAGCAACCTCAAACAATAGAAGTTTTACGTTCCATAGAAAGGCCAAATATATCCGCCGTTTTTGGAACAGACAATCCCCCATCTGGTCTTAGCGGAATGATCCGCCGAAAAGCTTTTGAATATAGCGAATCCAGCTTAGTTCATTGGTTTCAACTGATTCTTGCCGATCGGGTGAATGTAATTGAAGGCCTTGTCGATGACATCAAGCGGGGGCATTTCCCTAATTTGTTTGCTGAAAAAGGATTGGGTGCCGAATGGAAGTATAACCGGAAAGCCTTTGTAACGAAATTGGCGACTTCTGTACTCATCACCACATCGGCTATAGCTTTAATAGGCGTATTCAAGCGGAAAAAATAGGCCTAGACGCAGTATGTTTTCCCCGCTCGGGATAGCCGCTCAACTTGGTGATTTGGCTGAATTTGGCCTACTAGCATGGGTGAACTTCGACTTTCCTATGTAGTTTGTTAGACTAATTTTGACCAAATCCACTAAGCTATGTCAACTGTGGGACTGAAATCCCATATCATCAAGTTGGTGAACCCTACTAAAATCAGTTTTTAGAATTTCTTAAGGAAGGATTCTGATGCCGAAGATCAGTGGAGCGATCTCACCACAGCACAAAAACAAGAAGTACTTGAAGCATAGTAGGAATCTGAAAATAAAGAAAAGCTAGTAGCGAAAGAAAAGCTGTTTCACTTCTTGATGAAAGTCTGGCTAAAACATGACTATGCGTAAGAAAAGAATTCTCGGAACAATAAGTTTCATTTCAATACATTGTATCTGATGTGTGTCACAACACTGGTTCCGGATACCCCCACAGGTTCCAGTTGGAGATTTTTTACTCCTTCAAAAAGCCGTGAGCCTGACCCGATAGTAACAGGGACGATGTGAAGCCACAGTTCATCAATGAGTCCGGCATTTAGATATTGATTGATTGTATTTGCTCCGCCCATGATTTTTACATCCCGCTCTCCTGCCGCTTCTTCGGCCCTTCTTAATGCCGATTGAATGCCATCTGTCACAAAATGAAAGGTGGTCCCGCCTTCCATTTCTATGGGTTCACGCTCTTGATGGGTGAGTACAAAGACGGGAGCATGATATGGAGGATTGTTGCCCCACCATCCTTTCCAGTCAGATTTGCCTCTTCTGTCCTGAGGTCCAAACATATTGCTGCCCAGGATAAATGCTCCAGCATCAAGAATAGCATCTATTTCTTTTTTATGATTATGCTTTTCAGGCTCAGAAAACATCCAACGATCCAGCAATTCCGGATCGAAGTTATCCCCAAATGGTTTTTCAAAACTTTGATTATGGCCAGCACCATACCCGTCAAGGGATACTGTCAATCCGCTAGTAACTTTTCTTTTTTTCATGGCTATCAATTTCCAGTATATTACTCTAAAGTAGTGGATTTGGAATTGAGTATCAAAGGAATACGCTCATTTTGAAAGCCATCTTTTATAGGAATTGCGCTAGACCTTCAGCGTATATGTTGAACATTAGTACATCTAATGAAATTGAATTCGGTTACCATCTGTATCAATTGCTAGAAAAGAACTGCTTCCAAAAAAGTGATAATAAAAAAGCCTTTGGCGGAATTACCAAAGGCTATAATTTCTGAGAAAATTTGGAACAATTACTTAGTTGGCGACAAGTAAGTTAAACCACCATCAACAAGGAGTTCAGCACCAAGCATAAATGATGAATCATCAGAAGCTAGAAATACCGCTGTTTTGCCAATGTCGGATGGTTGGCCAATTCTACCTATCGGCATTACCCCTGCCCAATATTTTTTTACTGCCTCAAGTTGTTCAGCAGGAACAAATTTGTCAAATACAGGTGTATCGGTTGTACCTGGCGTGATTACATTTGCTCTAATCCTTCTATTTAAAAGGTCGTTTGAAAATCCTTTTGCAAAATGAATTACAGCTGCCTTGGTCGCACCATAAAGTGAAAATGATGTATATGCCCGATGGCCTGCATTGGACCCGATCAAAATAATAGAACCACCATCATTCATATAGGGCAATCCTTTATGGACAGTGAAGTACACACTTTTCAGGTTTAAATCCATTGTCCTGTCATAGTCGACTTCGCCAATATCTGCTACAGAACCAAATGCTGCTCCTGTAACTGCACCACCTGCATTGGCTACGACCACGTCTATTTTGCCAAATTTTTCAGATGTTTCTTTAAACACTCTCTCAAGGTCGGCAAGGTTGGTTACATCGGCATTTATGGCTATAAAATTTTTGCCAAGTTGCGCCACTGAATTATCTAAAGTTTCCTGATTTCTACCGACAATTGCTCCTACAGCACCTTCGTTTTTAAATTCTTGGGCAATCCCAAACCCAATGCCACTATTACCCCCTGTAATAACAGCTACTTTGTTTTTTAATTTATTCATCTATTATTTTTAATTTGTTTCACAAAGTTACCATCAACAGTTTATATTTGTAACTATTAATAGTATATACTGGTTACCGTAGCGTAACTACAAATTTTAATAATAATGAGAGACGACAGGTTTTGTAATTCGAATTGTCCATTTACGAGAGCTATTGGCACTATTGGGAATAAATGGAAGCCAATAATTATAAATGTTATCAGTACCCGCACTATCCGTTTTGGTCAGATAGATTCAATAATACCACACATTTCAAGAAAGGTATTAACTGAGCAACTAAAAGAGATGGAAGAAGATGGGTTATTGGAAAGGTTGGCCTATAAGGAAATTCCCCCAAGGGTAGAATATAAGTTGTCTGAAAAAGGTTTGGCCTTTCTTCCCATATTAGAAGATATCAAAATATGGAATTTGAAATATGAAGTAGCCCCACTGCCCAAAGAGACTGATTCCAAATAGACTATACGCCCGATAGGGTTTAATTGAAACTTACCAATGATTGGAAAATTCCGATCAGCTGATTACTTGTCCTCTTACTAAAAGAAGATTTTCCTAATTCTGAATGATCATCAGCTGAGAGGGTGTTGAACTATAACTGAAAAAGATTTTTTTAAACACCCATTTCCATAACTTTTAAAAATTCCCCTCTTTTGATTGCCTCCGGTAAAGTACTTATCTCTTCAAAAAAAAAACGATTTCAAAAGGAAGATATGGACGGATATAAACAGTCATACCAGTATTACGTTGTTTCAGTCTCTTCCTCAAATTTTAACAGTGCCTCTTATTCAGAATTGGGCTATGAAAATCCCGGTTCCTTATTTATATCTTCCGAGTACTTCTATTCATACCACCTTGCTTTGTAAACTTTCATTTCAGGGAAGGCCAGCTTGTCTTCAGGTCGGTGAAAGCTCACGTGATAGGTCCACCAGCTTTCTTCTGGTACAGTATAGATAAATTGGCCTGAGGCTGTCTCACCGATACTTTTGATATTTTCGGCATCAGGAAAATCAGGGATTTTACTAAATTTTTCCCCAGAGATATCAAACAGCCAGGCTCCTGTATGTTCGGTCAGGTAAAAATGCTTTCCATCTTCGGCCAGCTGCAGATCATGTCCTCCCTCCCCTGGTATCTTCCATTCTTTTTGCAACTCCAGTTCGTCCGGAGATGGCATCTTATAGGCTCTGAGCACATCATATCCCAAGGCAAAGAGGGTTTCTGTCCCTTCATGCCAGACCACTCCATGTGCCGAATACAAACTGTCTTCAAAGAGCACTTTGTCAGGTTGATGAATATCAAACAACATAATCTTGTTCCCTTCGCTATGGGTTGAAGCTGCTGCTACTAAACGGTCATTCGGTAAAATCTCCACTGAATGGGCATTGGGTACAGTAGCATAAAATTGCACTTTTCTATCCTTACTGTCCAAAATAGCCACTCCCCCGGATGAGGAGGAAACGATGAGTTGCTTTCGGTCATTGATTGCTTTGCAATCATCCATAGTATTAAACTTTTTGGTCCTATATTCTTCCGGAAGGTCTGTTGCCTCACGGGCATCCCAAGTCCATATTATGGAAGGTTGGCCTCCTGCTGATTGCTCATAATCCACAAGCAAAACCTTATTGTCCCCACATACTAAAAAAGACATCGCATTTTCCTTGGGCCCACAACAGACCAACCCCAGTATTATGGCACAAAAAAGCGGGATGTTGGTTATTCTATTTATTTTTCGAAGTATCATTTCCATTTAATTAGAATCACTTTTATCAATAATTAGGGTTTTGCTCCAATGCCGGATTCAAGTCAATCTCGGTAAATGGAACCGGCCAATAATAATCCCTGGATGGATCAAACCCCCTATTTTGGATCACCTCTCCGGCATGATTATGTATTGGCCCGACCATTTCTACTTCGATGGTCTTCCAGCGTCTGATATCAAAGAAATAGGAACCTTCGCCGGCCAGCTCTATCCTTCTTTCCAGTCTGATCGCCTCCCGCATCCCGTCCTGGTCCATTCCTACAGGTAAATTGGGCATCCCTACTGTTGGTCTTGATCTGATGGTATTAATGGCCTGATATACTTCTTCTGTCGGTCCACTCAGTTCGTTCATTGCCTCGGCGTACATTAACAGAACATCCGCATATCGGATCTCCACATAATTACAATCAGAATTGGTAATGGTTCCGACAGTAGATTCAGTATATTCTGTGAACTTCCTGAATGTGTAGCCGGTCTGGTGCAGATCCTTTTCATCTGCAGTACGATTTCTCCAGGGTGCCCCCAAGTATACAATACTCTGGGCAAATCTGGGATCCCGGTTTTCATAAGGGTGGGCGGGATCATACAGGTTGCTGTTTTCCATGGAGTTTCCATCAGTCATTTGATAGGCATCCACCAAGTTTTGGACAGGAGCCTGTGTACTGTACTGGGCCATGATAATATCATAGGAATTTTGGACTTCGGGAGCTTTAAACCGAATGTCAAA
>Ga0307414_10000467_pt1 | contig 21208 bp, 13 predicted proteins | sample DK1Ometagenome_FD_203804 | JGI IMG/M metagenome (GOLD analysis project Ga0307414, IMG submission 203804) | Maize rhizosphere microbial communities from greenhouse at UC Davis, California, United States - DK15-O-3 | ecosystem: Host-associated > Plants > Roots > Rhizosphere > Soil | place: USA... | reverse complement strand
TTGGCGTTCCGGTACGATGCTCTGCTTCAGGACAGGCTATTGGCGTAGCCGATAACGACCGTCGACAGCATGAGAACCGCGATACCGAACCAGACGAGAGACCGGGTCCGCTTGCCTGCCGGCGCCCATTCCTTGAGCGCAAAGCCCCACAGCGTCGAAAACAGGATGATGCTCGCCATGTGGAGCGTCCAGCTTGAAAATCCGAAGCGGCCCATCTGGCTTTCGCCCATCGTGTAAAAGAAGAACTGGAAATACCACAGTGTGCCGCCGAGCGCGGCGAGGCCATAGTTGAGCGCGAGCGGCGGCTTTTCGGCCGCGCCGGGCGCGGCTGCGCCGACGAACTGGCGCGCGCTGCGGTTGCGCGCGATCAAGATGCTGCACCAGATAAGGTTCGTCGTGAGCCCGCCGAGCAGGACGACGCAGAGTACAGGCAGCCCCTGCCACAGCGGGTCGGTCCCGGCGGCGAGCGTCGCCGTGCGGATCGGCTGGCCGGCGTCGAGGCCCCAAGCGAAACAGCCCGACATGATGCCCGAGAAGGTCGCGATGGCCAGCCCCTTGCGCAAGTTGAACTCCGACGCGTCGGGGCCCGCGACCTTGTCCGTCATCTCGCGCTCCTTGCGTCGCCCGGCCTGCGCCACGATGATGATTCCGATCAGGGTGATCGCGATGCCGAGAAAAACAGCTTGTCCGCTCGTCGTGTCGACAAGCTCGCCCAATGTGCCGCGAAAGATCGGCGGCCCCATCGTCCCGATCACCGTTGTCAGCCCGAGCGCGACCGCCATGCCCAGCGATAGCCCGAGATAACGCATGGTGAGCCCGAAGGTGAGCCCGCCAAGGCCCCACATCGCGCCCCAGAACCAGCACCAGAACCAGATGTCGCCGGGCGTCCGGCTGAGCACGCCGATCAGGTCGTGCGTCTGGAGCGACGCGAACAGCCACGGCGCGATCAACCACGAAAAGATACCGCCGGTGATCCAGAAAATCTCCCACGACCAGGCGCGGATACGCTTGTACGGCACGTAAAAGCTCGCCGACGACAGCCCGCCCAGCCAATGAAAAAATACGCCAAGCAGCGGGTTCGCATCCATAATATTCTCCCCTCGTCCCCAATGTCGTCATCGTCAGGCGGCCCGTGTCTCCGGGCCGATTTTATCCACTATAGTCAAGCCGGTAAGCGCCATGGCGACGCGCATTTCGGCTTCGATCAGGTCGAGTATATGGCGCACCCCGTCTTCGCCTGCGGCGGCAAGCGCAAAAGCCCATGCGCGGCCGAGCATGACGCCCTTGGCGCCGAGCGCGAGCATGCGCATGACGTCGAGCCCCGACCGCACGCCGCCATCGGCCAGGACAGTCAGCCGGTCGCCGACCGCATCGGCGATCTGCGGCAGCGCGCGCGCGACCGAGGGCACGCCGTCGAGCTGCCGTCCGCCGTGGTTCGACACGATGATGCCATCGACGCCGGCTTCGACGGCACGCCGCGCGTCGTCAGTATCCAGAATGCCCTTGATGACGATCGGCCCCTTCCAGTGCGCGCGCACGAAATCGAGGTCGGCCCACGTCACGCCGGGGTCGAAATTATCCTTCATCCAGCCCAGAAAATCCTCGAGACCGGATTTCGGGCCGAGTAGCGGGGCAACATTGCCCAACTGGTGCGGCCGGCCGTGGACCCCGACATCCCACGCCCAGCCGGGGCGCCGCATCGCTTGTCCGACGCGGCGAGCCTGACCGCTCAGGCCCGCCGCGCCCGAAAGCCCCGAGCGGACGTCGCGGTAGCGCGCGCCCGGCACCGGCATGTCGACCGTGAAAACCAGAACCGGGCACCGCGCCGCGCTTGCTTCGTCCAGCAGCGACCGCATGAAGCCGCGGTCGCGTACCATATAGAGCTGGAACCAGAAGGGCGCCGGTGATCCCCGCGCGACTTCGGCGAGCGAGCAGGCTGAAACGGTCGAGAGCGTGAAGGGAACGCCCTTCGCGGCGGCCGCGCGCGCCGCTTGCACCTCACCGCGCCGCGCCGCCATGCCGGCGAGCCCGATCGGGCCGAGTGCGACCGGCATCGCGAGTTGCTGGCCGAATAATCTGGTCGACAGGTCGATCGCCGAGACATCGTTCAGCACCCGCTGGCGCAGCGAAATTTCCTGCAAATCCTCGATATTGGCGCGAAGCGTGCGCTCGGCATAGGAGCCGCCGTCGAAATATTCGAAGAGGAAATGGGGCAGGCGACGCCGCGCGGCTTCGCGATAATCGCCGATCGATGCCGGTTTCACGCCGTCACGTCCATTCGCTCGATTTCTTGCTGCCACCGGTCGCGATAGGGCGCGAGGTCGACGTCGAGCGGCGTCACCAGTTCAAGCGGTTCGGTCGGGGGAAGTGCGGCGTCAAGCAGGCGCAGCGCGCCATAAGAGACGTCGTTGTGCGCCTTGCCGGTATAGACGCGAAGGTCCGGACGCAGCGCCGCCAGTGCACGCACGAAGACCTGGCCCTCGGCGAAGCGCCCCTCGATCAGCAGCCGTTCCTTTGTGCCGATCAGGTCGAGCGACGCGGCGGCGACGAACGCGGCATAGAGCGACACAGCGGCGCGGCGCGCGCTATGGTCGTCGGGCTTTGCGATCCATCGGCCGCGAGCCTGCGGGAAGGGGCCAAATCCCGGCGCAAAGCTCGGCAGTACCATAGCGCCGTTTGCGAGCACGTCCGGGAGCGCGGCGAGCAGCGCGGGCTGGTCGTGTGCAATGTCGATCTGCCGCGTGTCGAGTCCGATCAGCGTCTCGATCTCCCGCCCGCCCATGAAACGGGCCGATGGAATGGGTTTGCCGAATGCGTCGACGTTGATCAGGCAATCGCGGGCTTCGTCGAGGCGGCTGATGTCCATCGACGCCGCGTCCCTGGGCGACCGCATCGCGACGAACCAGGTACCGGTCGACAGCACGGTCGATTCCTCGTCGGCGATTTCGGCAAAGCCGCGCGCCGCGAGCAGGGCCGCATTGGAATCATGCAGGCCGCAATGAACTTCGGTATCGGTGGGCAGGCCGGTCCGTGCCACCCATGCTGGCGTCAGCGTGCCCAGCACCTCGCCAGCGCCGCGCAGCGGCGCCAGCCTTGCCGCCCAGCCTTGCCGCTCGGCAAGGTCGGATGCGCGGCCTGCCAACGGATGCCAGAGATCGGTGTGACAGCCGAGGCTTGTTACTTCCGATGCTGCAACGCCGCTTAGCAGCCAGCTCCAATATTGTGCCCACGGCAGGATTTGCGTGCCGCGCGCCAGGTCGGGAGCGAGTGCCTCGTGCCGGAATATCTGCGCCCCGAGGTTCAATCCGTCCGGTAGCCGCGGCGAACCCGTGTCGCGAAACGCGCCGCGCCCGGCATCATATTGCGCGCGCAGATTTGCGGGAATCGTCTCTTCATAATCGAGCGGTGGGCAGGCGAGGCGGTCGCCGCGGATGATCGCCGCTGCAGCGCCATGTCCAACCGGGATGATTGCGCCGACATCGGCGAGCTTCGCAAAGTCGCGCAATGTTTCGGCCGCCCAGGCTTCGATGCCCGCAGCATCCAGTGCGAGATAGGCTGTGGTGGCGACGCGTGCATTGGCGCGCACGCGGCGTTCGATCAACACGCCGTCGGGCGACCACAGGCTGAGCTTTGCCAGGGTTTTTCCGACATCGAGAATTATCGTTGCGCGCGCCTTCATCCCTCTCCCTTTGCTTCGTTTCGACCGAAGTTGATCGAACTTTATCGAAACTGATTGCAGCATGCCAGCGATTTCGATACAAGCCGCCAAATAACGAAACAACGAGTTTCCTTCATGCCCGATCTTTTGAATGCCACGCCGAAATCTCATGCCGCGCTTTGCTTCGCGGTTCCGCCGAATCGTTGGTCGGATGCCGAAGCGGCGGGCATGGCCCCGGAGGAATTGCTGCTCTATCGTTCGAACCTGCTCGGTTCCGACCTGACGGTGACCAATTTCGGCGGCGGCAACACCTCGGCGAAGATCGCGGGGCATGATCCGCTGACGGGGGAAAGCCTTTCCGTGCTGTGGGTGAAGGGGTCGGGCGGCGACATCGGATCGATGAAGCTTGACGGCTTTTCGACGCTTTATCTGGACAAATTGCTGGGGCTCGAAGCCCTTTATCGCGGCCTTGAATTTGAAGATGAGATGGTCGGCTATCTGCCGCATTGCACCTTCGCGCTAAATCCGCGCGCCGCGTCGATCGACACGCCGCTTCACGGATATTTGCCTTTCGCGCATATCGACCATGTCCATCCCGACGCGATCATCGCGCTCGCCGCATCGAGCGAGGGCGAAGCCGCGACGCAGGCGATCTGGGGCGGGGCGGTCGGCTGGCTTCCCTGGCAGCGTCCGGGCTTCGACCTCGGGTTGATGCTGCGCGATCATGTCGCTGCTCACCCGGGCCTCCGCGGGGTGATGCTCGCGGGGCATGGGATCATCTGCTGGGGCGACAGCGCCAGGGCCTGTTATGACAATACGATCGCCCTGATCGCCGACGCCGCCGCCTATCTGAACGCGAAGCTTGCCGATGGGCCGGCGTTCGGGGGCGCGATCGTCGTGCCGCGTCCTTCTGCTGAACGTCTCGCCGTCGCGGCGAAGTTGATGCCGTTGCTGCGCGGATTGATGGGTGGGCGCCGTGTCGGCCATTTCGCCGACGATGCCGAAACGCTCGAATTCACCGGTAGCCGCGACTTCGCGAGGCTCGCCGCGATCGGCACCTCGTGCCCCGACCATTTTCTCCGCACCAAGATCGCGCCGCTCGTTCTCGATCCGGCGCGGATCGACGACAGCGCCTATCTCGGCGAACGGATCGACGCCTATCGTCAGGATTACGCCGCCTATTATCAGCGTTGCGCGCGGCCAACTTCGCCCGCGATGCGCGATCCCAATCCGGTTGTCGTGCTTGTTCCGGGCATCGGCCGCATGACCTTTGCAGGCGACAAAACCACGGCGCGGCTGGCAGGCGAATTCTACGCCAATGCGATCAACGTGATGCGCGGTGCCGAGGCGATCGGTTCCTATGTCGGGCTCGACGAACAGGAAGCGTTCGACATCGAATATTGGCTGCTCGAGGAAGCGAAGCTCCAGCGCATGCCAAAGCCCAAGCCGCTCGCAGGGCGCGTCGCGCTCGTTACCGGCGGCGCGGGCGGCATTGGTGCCGCGACCGCCGAGCGGTTGGCGGCCGACGATGCGTGCGTCATGCTCGTCGACCGCGACGCCGATGCGCTGACCAAGGCGGCGCACGAACTCGAAGGCCGCTTCGGCCGGGACCGGATACGTTCAGCGGTGTGCGACGTGACCGACGAGGCGCAGGTCGCCGCCGCCTTCGCCGCGTGCGCGCGCGAATTCGGAGGGCTCGACATTCTTGTCGCCAACGCGGGTATCGCCTCATCGGCACCGATCGAGGATACGACGCTCGAGCTGTGGCAGCGCAATTACGACGTGCTCGCGCAGGGCTATTTCCTCACCGCACGCGCCGCTTTCCCGCTGATGAAGGCGCAGGATGGCGGATCGATCGTCTTCATCGGGTCGAAGAATGGCATTGCCGCCGCGACCAATGCGTCGGCTTATGCGTCGGCGAAGGCGGCGGCGCTGCACCTCGCGCGCTGCCTCGCGCTCGAAGGCGCGCCGTTCGGCATTCGCGTCAACACCGTCAATCCCGACGCGGTGATCAAGGGATCGCGCATCTGGGACGGCGACTGGCGCCGCGAGCGCGCGGGCGCGCACGGCATCGACGCGGGGCGCGAGCTCGAGGATCATTATCGCAACCGCTCGATGCTCAAGCGCGACGTGCTGCCCGAAGATGTGGCCGAAGCCGTCTATTTCCTCAGCGGCGATATGTCGGCAAAGTCGACCGGCAACATGATCAACGTCGACGCGGGCAACGCGCAGGCCTTTACACGATAATATCGGGTCAGGAGAATATTATGGCCGGCGATTTGCCGCTCGCGCAGGAAGATATCGAGCGTCTGAATGCAGGCCTCGTTGAAGCGCTTGCTGACGATTATGACAGCCTCAGCCGCCAGCTCGGCCGGCGCGGTATCGATATCGATGCCGTGAAGGCGAAGGTTGCGGGCTTTTCAGTCGCAGTGCCCAGCTGGGGCGCGGGGCGCGGCGGTACGCGCTTCGCAAAATTCCCGATTCCCGGCGAGCCGACCAATATTCACGAAAAGCTCGAAGATTGTGCAGTCATCCAGCAACTCGGCCGCGCCACCCCGCGCGTCAGCCCGCACTTCCCATGGGACAAGGTCAGCGACTATCGCGCACTACGCGAAGAGGCCGCCGCGCTCGGCCTCGGCTTCGACGCCGTCAACAGCAACACGTTTCAGGACCAGCCCGGGCAGGCGGTCAGCTATGCCACCGGCTCGCTTTCCTCGACCCGCGCCGACGTGCGCGAGCAGGCGATCGCGCATAACATCGAATGTATCGAGATCGGCCGGCAGCTTGGCGTCACCGACCTGACGGTGTGGGTCGGCGATGGCACCAATTTCCCGGGGCAGCAGGATCTCGGCCGCTCGCTCGACCGCTATATGGATGCGGCGGCACAGGTTTACGCGGCGCTGCCCGGCGACTGGCGGATGCTGATCGAGCACAAGATGTTCGAGCCCGCTTTCTACTCGACCGTGATTTCGGACTGGGGCAGCTCGATCCTCGTCGCGCAGGAACTGGGCGATCAGGCGAAATGCCTCGTCGACCTTGGCCATCATGCGCCGAATGTGAATATCGAGCAGATCGTCGCGCGGATGCATCGCTTTGGTAAGCTGGGCGGGTTCCACTTCAACGACAGCAAATATGGCGACGACGATCTCGATTCGGGCTCGATCAACCCTCATCAGCTGTTCCTCGTCTTCAACGAACTGATCGAGGCCGAGATGAACCCGCGCGGCGATTTCCGCCCTGCCTATATGATCGACCAGTCGCACAATGTGACCGACCCGATCGAATCGATGCTCTCGTCGGCAGAGGCGATCGTCGCGGCCTATGCGAAGGCGCTGCTCGTCGATCGCGAGGCACTGCTTGCGGCGCAGGAAGGCAATGACACGATGATGGCGTTCCAGGCGCTGCGTGCCGCCTATCGCACCGACGTGACCCCGATCCTTGCCGCGGCACGCGCCGAAGCGGGCGGGGCGATCGATGCGATCGCCGCCTATCGCGCGAGCGGCTGGCGCGACCGCAAGGCGCAGGAGCGGAAGGCGGCGGGGACTACCGCGGGTATCGTCTAATCATTCGATTGCAACTCGGCGCAGCTCCCGTCAAATAGGCGCAACCAGACAGGGGCCACCATGCACGCAGCCGAACGCGAAAAAATGATCCTCGACAGCTTGGGCGAAAGCGGGTTCGTTTCGTTCCGCGACCTTGAGGGCCGCGTTGCGGCGTCGCCCGCAACCATTCGCCGCGATCTCGACCGCCTTGAAGAAGCGGGTGTGATCACCCGCGTTCGCGGGGGTGCCAAGCGCGTGGGTGCTGGCAGTGCTGCGACGCCGGCCTCCGAAGAGGGGCTTTCGGGCGTTCCGTTCCACGAGAATATCGGCCGCAACCGCGCCGCCAAGGAGGCGATCGGCCGTGCTGCGGCGCAACTGTGCGTCGCGGGCGAGGGCGTGATGATCGACGGCGGGTCGACGACGCTGCAAATGTGCCCGCACCTTGAAGGCCTCGAGCTTCAGGTGCTGACCAATTCGCTGCATATCGTCAGCGCGCTGCTGCCGCAGCCGACGACGCGCATATTGTTGCCGGCGGGACAGGTGTTTCGCGAGCAGAATATCGTGCTGTCGGCGGCGGGCGACGACGCGATGCCGCGCTTTCATGCGCCGAAACTGTTCATGGGCGCGGCCTCGATGGGGCCGGCCGGGCTGATGCAAGCCGACATAATCCTCGTGGCGTCCGAGCGCCGCCTGATCGAGCGCGCGGACGAGATCATCGTGCTGGTCGACAGTTCCAAATTTTCGGGTCCGTCGGGTAATGTCGTCTGCTCGCTGGACGAGATTGACGTCGTCGTCACCGACTCCGCGATCGAGCCGCGCCATGTCGCGATGATGGAAGCCGCCGGCATCCGCGTCGTCATCGCCTGAAATATCCGTAAATCTTTGTAAGAAGGCCGCAGAACCGCCTTCTGTGCAGGTCAATATGATTGAATTTGATCATTGACGTGATTGTTAAAGACAAATAATGAGCAGTGATGCGAAAACGCTCTTACGAGGTGTTGCATCGGAGGATGGATATGGCCGCACGCGGCGCCTCCGCCAAAAGGGATAACCCGCCAAGGCGGGTATGGGAGGAAGCGATGAAGGCGATGGCGACAGGTCTGGATTTTGCTGCGCGGCAGGGCGCGTGGCGGCGGGGTATCTCGGTGCTGGCATGCGCGGGTGCGCTGCTAGGTGCGAGCGGCGCCTATGCACAGGAAGCCGATTCCGACGCCCCGAGCGACGCCGATATTGTCGTGACCGGCACGCTGCTGCGTGGCGTTGCCCCGGTGGGAACCAATGTCGTCGCTATTGATCGCGAAGATATTGTGGCCACCGGCGCGGCCTCGGCGAATGATTTGCTTGCCTCGATTCCGCAGGTCGGCAATTTCGCCACCGTGCCCTCGGGTTCGGGCAGTTTTGCGCTGCCGATTGTTCGCCCCAATATCCGCAACCTAGGTGCCTCGGGCGGAACGACCACGCTGGTCTTGCTCAACGGCCATCGCCTTGTCGGGGCGGGCGTTTTGCAGACGAGCGTCGATCCGTCGATCTTCCCGCCCGAAATCATCGACCGCGTCGAAGTGGTGCCCGATGGCGGCTCGGCGGTCTATGGCTCGGATGCGATCGGCGGCGTGATCAATTTCATCACCCGGAAGCGCTTCGACGGCGTCGCGGTCAACGCGCGCTATGGCTTCGCGGACAATTATCAGACTGCCGACGGCAACATCACGGTCGGAAAGGACTGGGGCAGCGGCTCGCTTCTCGCCACCTATTCCTATGCGTGGCACGACAATATCCAGAACATCGACCGCGATTATACAAGGGCGGATCACACCGCGCGCGGGGGCAGCGATTTCAGGACCCAGCTTTGTTCGCCGGGCAACATCATCGACAATCCCACCAATCCGTTGACGGGCCTGCCCCTGGTGCCCTTCCTGCCCGGTAATGTCCCCTATGCCTTGCCCGGCATGACGCGCAATACCACCAATTTGTGCGAGGGGGCGCTGTATACCGACCTCTATCCCCGGGAAGAGCGGCATAGTGTTTTCGCCTCGCTGACCCAGCAATTGTCGGCCGATCTCGAATTTTCGGCTACCGCCTATTGGTCGCGTCGTGACACGACGACCTTGACCCAGCAGCCCGGATTCTCGGGCTTTGTAACGGCGGCCAATCCCTATTTCCGGCCGCTCAGCTTTTCGCCTGCCCAGTCAGTGTCGATGGCATTTGACGATGTGTTCGGCCATACGGTGACCAGCAAGGCGCGTTTTGAATCCTATGGCATCACGCCCGGTTTCAAATTCAATGCCGGCGGCGGCTGGCAGGTCCGCGCCGAAGCCAATGTGGGCCGAAGCTATAATCTGGTTCTCGACGACACGATCAATACCGCTGCGGCTTCTGCTGCGCTGGCCGGTACCACGCTCGCGACCGCGTTGAACCCCTATGATCCCAAAGCGAGCGCTCCGGCCGTTCTCGCCGCGATCAAGGATTTCCAGAATTACGGACGCGCGGTGCAGGAACTTGCCGAACTGCGCGTGATTGCAGACGGCGCGCTGGCTACGCTTCCCGGTGGTGACGTGCGTCTCGCCGTCGGCGGCGAATATCATTATGAAAATCTGGATTCGCTGATCAATCTCGATCGCCGCGGCGTTTTCACCAACGCGATCAATTCCTATACGTCGCGCAATGTGAAATCGGCCTTTGGCGAACTGCTGATCCCGATTTTCGGGGAGGGCAATGGCGCCCCCGGAATTCGCGCGCTCAGCATCTCGGGCTCGATCCGTTACGACGATTACAACGACATCGGCGGCACGACCAATCCCAAGATCGGCTTCATCTACAAGCCGTTCGACGATTTCACCATCCGCGGCAACTACGGCACATCGTTCCATGCGCCCAGCCTTGCCGACACCACCAGCACGTCGGATTCGCGAGCGCAAATCCTGTTGTTCAGCCCGTTCCGCGGTCCGCCCGAACCCATTCCGGGTCTGACCCCCGCGCAGGTCGATCAGCTGAATTCCGCCCGGCCGACCATCATATTGGCGGGCGGCAATCCCGATCTCAAACCTGAAAAGGCCAAGACATGGTCGCTGGGCTTCGACTGGAAGCCCAATATGGCCCCGGGTCTGGTGGTCAGCGCCACCTATTATAATGTGAAGTTCACCGACGCGATTGCGGTGCCGCCCTTCCTTTCGCCGGTCCTGTTCTCGGATGCTGGCTACAGCAGCTTCTACAATACCAACCCCACTCTGGCTGAAGCGCTGGCGGCGGTCGGAAATCTGCAGTTGAATGGCGCACCGAGCATCCAGTCGCTCTATGCCGGCAACTCGCCCTATATTCTGATCGACGCGCGGCGCACCAATCTGGGCTCGATCAAGACCGACGGGATCGATTTCAATGTCGCTTATGCACGGCAGACGGGTTTCGGCTCGATCAATGCGAGCATTGCCGGCACCTATACGCTGAGCCGCAAGACTCAGCCGATCGCGGGCAATCCCTATGGCAATGATCTCAAAAACGGTACGGGCCGGGTGGCGCTGGTGGCGACGCTTGGCGGCAGCGTGGGGGATTTCACCGCGCTGGCGAAGCTGAACTATCGCGATGGCTATCCGATTCTGGGCCTCCCGAAACAGGCCAAGGTCGACAGCTTCCAGACCGTCGATCTCTTCTTCGGCTATTCGCTGGCCGACGAGGGTGTGTTGAAGGACACTATGCTGACGCTGAATATCGACAATGTGTTCGATCAGGATCCGCCCTTTATCGATACGTTGGGCAGCTATACCAATGGCTCCACCTTGGGGCGGTTGGTCAGCTTTGGCATCCGCAAGAAATTTTGATGGATGAATATCCGGCGGTTTCCGATTTCCTGCCATGACATGACGGCGGCCCGATGAAGTTTGCGCATATCCTGTTGCCCATGATGGCGCTGCTTGCGGCTCCGGCCGCCGGGCAGCCGACGGACACCGCCGGACCGGGGGCGCTCAAGGTGGAATATGCCACCGAGCCGCTCGGTCTGGACGACGCGCGTCCCAGGCTGGCCTGGCATTCGCCCGTGGCGGCGCAGCGGGCCTATCGGGTCCGCGTCGCGCGATCGCGTGAGGCGCTGGCGGACGGCGATCTGATATGGGACAGTGGGCGGGTTGAATCCCCGAACAATGTACAGGTCGAATATGCAGGGCCTTCGCTGCAGTCCCGCCAGCGTTACTGGTGGCAGGTGCAGGTATGGGATGCTGCGGGCAATGCAACCGGATGGAGCGCTCCCGCATGGTGGGAAACCGGACTGCTGGCCGATGCCGACTGGCAGGCGCAGTGGATTTCGGGGCCGGAGCGGCGCGACCATGACTGGAGCGATCTGACGCTTGATGCCGAACTGACATTGACCGGAAAAAGCGTGGAAATATTGTTCCGCGCGCTCCCGAACGGCAAGACTTATGGCGATGCCTATGTCTGGACGCTGGCCGACGACAAGAATGGACCCGAACTGATCCAGACGGTTCGTCGCTATCCCGGCGGCACCAGTTCGGCGATCAAGATGGAGCGGCTGGGACAGGTCAAGCTGTCGGCGCCGATCAAGGGACGCCGCATCAAATTGTCCATTCGTGCAGAGGGCGGCCGGATCGTCACGCGCATCGACGGGGCGGTCGTCGCGACGGTCGACAATGATGCACACACGCACGGCACGATCGGTTTTGCGGGCAAGGAAGCTGCGGCGGCAACGGTTCATTCGGTCCGCGTCTCGGGCAGCGGCAGCCCTGCTGTCGCCTATGACTTTGCGGGTGGCGACAATCCCTTCACCGGCGGCAATGTGTCGAAGGACGGGCTGATCATCGCGAGCGGGGTGCCGGGCGTCGATATGGTTCTGCCCATCGAAGCACCGGCCCCGCTCGTGCGCCGCGCCTTTCGCCTTGGCAAGCCGGTTGCCAGCGCCCGCCTCTATTATGCGGGTGCAGGCATGCCCCGGCTTCTGGTCAACGGCACTATCGTCGGCTCGTCGCTGGGGGCGGGCTACACCGCCTATGACAAGCGTGTTCTCACCTATGCGCAGGATGTGACCGGCCTGCTGCGCCGCGGCGAGAATGTGATCGGCGCCGAATTGGGGCGCGGCTGGTACGGGCTGACCGACCCCAATGAATGGTATTTCCACGCCGCCCCTTGGCATGGCGAGCCGGCGCTGAAGGCACAGCTTGAAGTCACCTATACCGACGGGACGCGCGAGACGATCGCCACCGATGGCCGCTGGCGTACCGTTTCGGGGCCGACGCTGGGCGATTCGGTGCATCGGGGCGAGCGCTATGACGCGCGGCTGGTGCCCGCGGGCTGGGATCGCGCGGGCTTTCGCGATCGCAGGTGGCAGGTCGCTCCGGTGGTCGCCGGGCCGGCCGGACAATTGTCGGCCGCCAATTCCGAAGCGATCGAGCCGGTTGAAGATATCGCGCCTGTCGCGATGAAAGAGATTGCACCGGGCGTTTTTGTCTATGACTTCGGCCGGATCATTGCCGGCTGGCCGGTGCTGAAGCTTCGCGGCCCCGCCGGTACCACCGTGTCGATGGTCGCGAGCGAGCGCGTTACCGATGACGGGCGTGTCGTGCCCGCTGCGGGATTGATCGACGCGCAGCTGCAAACCGATCGCTACACGCTGGCGGGCAAGGGCGATGAGCAGTGGGAGCCGCGTTTCGGCTATCGCGGCTTCCGCTATGTCGAGGTTCAGGGTTTTCCCGGAACACCGGGCGAGGAAACCCTTACCGCGCGCATCGTGCATTCGGCCGTCGCGCGTACCGGCACCTTCACGAGCGCGAATCCGTTGCTCAATCAAATCGACGAGGCGGGGATTTCGACGATCCTCAACAATCTGCACGGTTTCGTCACCGACACACCGACTTACGAGAAGAACGGCTGGAGCGGCGATGCACAGGCTTCGGCGGGTGCCGCCGCGCGCAGTCTCGACGTTGCGCGCGTCTGGACCAAATGGCTTGCCGATTTCCGCGATGCTCAGTCGGACAAGGGCGAGGTACCCGAAATCGCGCCGACGACGCCTTTCTATGGCTATGAAAATACCCCCGGCTGGAATGTGATCTGGGGTCCGACGACACCGTGGGATGCCGCCGCGATGATCCTGCCGTGGGAACTTTACGCGACCTATGGCGACACGCGGGTCCTTGCCGATAACCACGACATGCAGCGGCGGCTGGTCGATTATACCGCGACCTTCATCAAGGCGCCCGATTATTACCGTTCGGCCGGCCTGTCCGAATGGGCGTCGGCGGGCGGGATGGACTATAGCAATGCGCGCGGCGGTGGCATCGACGCGGTGACGACGGCCTATTTCTTTCACCAGGCCGACTTGCTGGCGAAATCATCGGCGATCATCGGCAAGGAAGAGGACGCGGCGCGCTACGCGAAGCTCGCTGCGGATATCCGTGCCGCCTATAATGCGCGCTACTGGAACGGCGCGATGGGCTGGTATCTTACCATCGACAGCAAGGGCGCGGTCGGCCGGCCGACGCAGGTGCAGAATATCCTGCCGCTGGCGTTCGGGATGGTGCCGGAAGGCCGCGAGAAGGATGTGGCGAGGGCCATCGCAAATGATGTCGAGCAACAGGGACTGCGTACCGGCGTCTATGGTGCGCGCTACCTGCTCGAAATTCTGAGCGACTATGGCTACGCCGACCTCGCCTATCGCGTCGCGACGCGCACCGACGAGCCGAGCTGGGGCTGGTGGATCGCCAACGGCCACAAGACGATGTTCGAGACGTGGAGCCTGAACAGCCGTTCGCGCGACCATCATTATTTCGCCTCGATCTCCGACTGGATGCGCCAGCGGCTTGCGGGCCTGCGTCCGGGTGCGCCGGGGTATAAGGTCGTGCAGGTCAAACCCGCGATCCCCGATGGTCTCGCGAGCGCCGAGGCGGCGATGGACACCGTCCACGGCCGTGCCTTTTCGGGATGGCAAGTCGGCGCACGCAGCAAGCTGACGCTCACCGCCGAGGTGCCGCCGAACACCACCGGTGAAATCTGGGTGCCGACGCGCTTCGGCGGGATTGCCGCGCCATCGGGTGCAACAGCCATGCGGACGGAGGCGGGATATACCGTCTATCGCACCGGACCGGGGCGCTTCATCTTCAACACCGGAGGCGTACCATGATCCGCAGCATATTCCTTTTGACTGCCATGATGGCGACGCCCGTGGCCGCACAGCAGGTGGCGATCGACAGTGGCGCCGTGACGGGCGCGACCGCTGACGGGATCGTGTCGTTCAAGGGCATCCCCTTTGCCGCAGCTCCAGTCGGCGCGGGGCGCTGGAGCGCTCCGGCGCCGGTGGCACCATGGACCGCACCGCGGGATGCGACCGCTTACGGCCCCGACTGCATGCAGAACCCGCTACCCGGCATCCAGCCGGGATCGCGGCTGATGAGCGAGGACTGCCTGACCCTCAACGTCTGGACGCCGAAGCCTGCGAAAGGCGCGAAGCTTCCGGTGATGGTCTGGATCCACGGCGGCGGGTTTGTCGGCGGTTCGGGCACGCTGCCCGAAACCGATGGTACCCTGCTCGCAAAGCGCGATGTCGTGATCGTCAGCTTCAATTACCGACTTGGCCGCTTCGGCTTCTTTGCGCATCCGGCGCTGGGGAAGGACGGCAACTGGGGCCTGATGGATCAGATCGCGGCGCTCAAATGGGTACAGCGCAATATCGCGGCTTTCGGTGGTGATCCGGCGAAGGTCACGATCTTTGGCGAAAGCGCCGGCGGCGAATCGGTGTCGCGCCTGATGGCTTCGCCGCTGACGAAGGGGCTGTTCGCCCGCGCCATCGTCGCGTCGGGCGGCGGCCGCGATGACTGGCCGACGCTTGCCGATGCACAGGCGAAGGGGCAGGCGTTCGGCACCCGTGCAAATGCCGCCGATGCCGCAGCGCTTCGCGCCCTCCCAGCCGACAAGGTGCTGGGCACCATCGCGCTGATGAGCAAGGAGGAGGATCGCTATTCGGGGCCGATCACCGACGGCACGATCGTTCCGGCGGGCGCCGACGCGATTTTCGCGGCGGGCAAGCAGGCTCGCGTCCCCTATATCATCGGCAGCAACGACGATGAACTCGGCTTCATCCCCGCGCCCTTCCGCGCCATGATCAACGGTCCGGTCGAAAAGGGGCTGGGTGCCGCCGCCGCAACCGTGAAAGCGGCCTATGCCAGCGAGGATGAAGCGAACCGGCGGCTCGGCGGCGATGTGATCTTCGCCGAACCCGCGCTGGCGTTCGGCCTGTCGCAGGCCCGCGCGGGGGCACCGACCTTCCTCTATCGTTTCGGCTATGTCGCCGAAGCCCAGCGCAAGCCCGATGTCGGCGCGGTTCACGCTTCGGACGTCGCTTTCCAGTTCGGCAACCTCGCACCCGATGCGACCGCCGCCGATCGCGCTGCGGCGAAGCTGATCGGCGATTACTGGACCAATTTCGCGAAAGCCGGCGATCCGAACGGTGGCGGGCTGCCGCTGTGGTTGCGGCTCGACCCCGCCGCGCCGCAACTGCTCTCGATCGGTATCGCCGCGACCGCGATGGCGCCCGCCGGCACCCCCGCGCTGACTGCTATCGCCGCTGCGCGCGCCGAAAAATAATGAAGGATATGTCGATGCGTCTTGTAACCCTCGTCGCCGGTGCGCTCGCCATCGTCGCGGTTCCCGCTTGTGCGTGGGAGGCGATCCGCCTGTCGTCGGACCCCGTGCCCGCGACGTCGAAGGAAGTGCGCGAGACCGGAGCTTTCGGGACGATCGTGCGCAATGTGTCCGACGCGACGCTGACCGCCTATGCGCCCGAACAGGGCAAGGCGAACGGCACTGCGGTGATCGTCGCGCCTGGCGGCGCCTTTCATATGCTGTCGATCGAGAATGAGGGCGAGGCGGTCGCCAAATGGCTGAACGGCCTCGGCGTGACGGCCTTCGTCCTCAAATATCGCCTCCTCGAAACCGGCGCCGACTTTCCGCTGCAGATGATGCGCTATATGAGCAATCTCGGCAGCTTGCGCACCGCGGTCGAACCGCTGCGCCCGCTCGCGACCGCCGATGGCGAGCAAGCGGTAGCGTGGGTACGGAAAAATGCCCGCCGCTATGGCATCAAACCCGATCGCGTCGGCCTGATGGGTTTTTCGGCCGGTGGCGCCGTGACGGTGTGGACGCTGACGGCGAACAAGCCGAAAAGCCGCCCCGACTTCGCGATTGCCATTTATCCGGGCCTGCTGCCCGATACGATCGCCGTGCCGAAAAAGGCGCCGCCGCTGTTCGTCGCGGCGGCGATGGACGACAAGCTTGCCTATGCCGACAGCGTCCGCCTTGCCGCGGCGTGGAAGACTGGCGGGGCAAGCAGCACGATCGTCACCTATGAAAATGGAGGCCATGGTTTCGGCATGAAAAAGAGCGGCAAAGCGAGCGACGCCTGGACCGGTGCGATGGCGGACTGGATGCGCGGTCAGGGACTGGTCGGCAAATGAGGACCGCATCGCTCCTCCTGTGCGCCGGAACCTCGCTGCTTGCTGCCTGCACCACGAATGAGCCCGCGCCGGCACCCACCCCGGTCGCGCAAAAAGCCGGCAGCTGCGAAGCCTTGACCGGCATGGCGCTGAAGGACGGCAAGATCGACGCTGCGACGTCGCTCGCGGGCGGTGCGATGGTCAACCTCGAAGCGGGCAAGCCCGGCCTTCCGGCGCCCGCCGCCTTCTGCCGCGTTCAGGCGACGCTGTCGCCGGTGCCGGGATCGTCGATCAAGGTCGAGGTGTGGCTGCCCGAACGCGCGGGCTGGAACGGCAAGCTGCTCGGCGCGGGCAATGGCGGCTTCGGCGCGAACATGCTGCTTCCGTCGCTGTTGATGCGCGGGGCGGTGCAAAAGGGCTATGCTGCCGTCGGCACCGACATGGGCCATGTCGGCGAAAGCGACGTCGACGCAAGCTGGGCGCTGAACGCACCCGAAAAGATTCGCGACTATGGCTGGCGCGCCAATCATGTCGGCGCCGAGACCGCCAAGCAGGTGATCGCCGCCTTTTACGAAAGTCCGCTCGCCGCGAGCTATTTCCACGGCTGTTCGGATGGCGGGCGGCAGGCGCTGACCCTCGCGCAGCGCTATCCCGCCGATTATGACGCGATCATCGCGGGCGCCCCCGCCATGCCGTGGACGCGCATGGCCAGCGCCTTTGCGAACAATGCCATCGCTGCGAACAAACCCGGCGGCGATCTGTCGATGGCAAAGCTGAAATTGCTTCAGTCGGCATCGCTCGGGCAGTGCGATGCGCTCGACGGGGTCAAGGACGGCGTGATCGACGATCCGCGTGCGTGCCATTTCGACCCCGCCAAGCTCGCGTGCAAGGGCGGCGAGGGTGCAGACTGCCTGACGCCCGGGGAAGTGGCGACTGCCAAACTCTTCTACGAAGGCGCAAAGACCGCTGACGGCAAAAGCTTCTATCCCGGTTTCGCGCCGGGCGCCGAGGCGGAGGCGGGCACCTGGTCGCAGTGGCTGACCGGCAGCGGTTCGCAGCATGTGAAGTTCGGCACCCAATTCTTCCGCAATTTCGTGCACGCCAATCCCGACTGGCAGCTCGCAGACTTCAACCTCGAGCGCGACTATGCGCTGGCGAAGCAGCGCGTTGGCGGCGACCTCGATGCCGACCGCACCGATCTTGGCGCCTTCTACAAGCGCGGCGGCAAGCTGATCCTCTATCACGGCTGGAATGACGCGGGGATTCCGGCGCAGAACACGCTCGATTATTACGAGCGTCTGGTCGCGGCGAACCCAAAGGCGGCGTCGACTTCGGTGCGCCTGTTCATGGTGCCCGGCATGTCGCATTGCCTTGCGGGACCCGGGCCGAACAACTTCGATCCGCTGGCGGCGCTCGATGGCTGGCGGCAGGGCGGGCCCGCGCCCGAACGCATCATCGCGACCAAATATGATAATGATCTGTTCGCCTATATCGGCTTGCCCGCCAAGGCCGGACGAACGCGTCCGCTCTGTGCCTTCCCCAAGGTTGCAAAGTGGGACGGCAAGGGCTCGACCGACGATGCCGCGAGCTTCGCGTGCGAGGCGCCCGGAAAATGACGAGCCACGTCAAGGGTGCGACCGAACCGCCGCTGATCGAACATAGCATCGGCGACGCGCTCGCGCTCGCTGCCGATCGTTGGGGGGAACGCGATGCGCTGGTTTCGGTCGGACAGGGCATCCGCTGGAATTTTGCCGAACTGCTCGAACGATCCGATGCCTTCGCGGCCGGGCTGCTCGCGCTCGGACTGAACCCGGGCGACCGGATCGGCATCTGGGCGCCCAACTGCGTCGAATGGACGTTGACCCAGTTCGCCGCGGCGCGCGCGGGGCTGATCCTTGTCACGATCAACCCCGCCTATCGCCTGTCCGAGGTTGAATATACGGTCAACAAGGTCGGGCTTTCGGCGCTCGTCGCCGCGACGAGTTTCAAGACCAGCGATTATCCCGCGATGATCGAGGAACTCGCGCCCGAAATCGCTGCCAGTGCGCCGGGCGATCTTCGTGCCAAACGCCTGCCGACGCTACGCTCGCTGATCCTGATCGGTGCGGATGCGCGTGCCGGCTGGCTCCGCTTCGACGACACCGCCGGACGCGCGACCGACGCCGACCGCCGGCGCCTTGCCGATATCGGACGGACGCTCGACCCGAATGACGCGATCAACATCCAGTTCACCAGCGGCACCACCGGCCTGCCGAAGGGCGCGACACTCAGCCACCGCAACATTCTCAACAACGGCTATTTCGTCGGGCGGACGCAGGGACTGACCGAGGGCGACCGTATCTGCATCCCCGTGCCCCTCTATCATTGCTTCGGCATGGTGATGGGCAATCTTGCTGCGATCACACATGGCGCGGCGATGGTCTATCCGTCCGAAGGTTTCGACCCCGAAGCCGTGCTGCGCGCGGTCGAGGCCGAACGCTGCACGGCGCTCTATGGCGTCCCGACGATGTTCATTGCGGTGCTGGCGCATCCGCGCTTCGACGATTTCGATGTATCGTCGCTGCGTACCGGCTGCATGGCGGGCGCGATCTGCCCCGAGCCGCTGATGCGTCAGGTGGTCGAGTGGCTCAACATGCGCGACGTGACGATCGCTTATGGCATGACCGAAACCAGCCCGGTCAGTTTCCAGACCGCGCCCGACGACCCCTTCGAACGCCGTGTCGGCTCGATCGGTCGCGTCCAGCCGCATCTCGAATGCAAGATTGTCGATGAGGGCGGCCATATCGTCGCATCGGGCGAACCCGGCGAGCTGTGCACGCGCGGCTATTCGGTGATGATCGGCTATTGGGACGAGCCCGGGCGCACGGCGGAATCGATCGACGAGGACGGCTGGATGCATTCGGGCGACCTCGCAACGATCGATGCCGAGGGCTACGGCAATATCGTCGGCCGCCTCAAGGATATGGTGATCCGCGGCGGCGAGAATATCTACCCGCGCGAGGTCGAGGATTATCTTTATCGCCACCCTGCGGTCGAGGATGTCGCGGTGGTCGGCATCCCCGACGAACGCATGGGCGAGGAACTGTGCGCGTGGGTGCGGTTGAAGCCCGATGCCAGCGTCGATGCCGAAGCGATACGCTCATTCTGCCGCGGCCAGATCGCCCACTATAAAGTCCCGCGCTACGTGCGTATCGTCGATGAATTCCCCACCACGGTGACGGGGAAGGTTCAGAAATATCTTATTAGAGAAGCGATGGTCGCAGATCTCGAAAAGGAAGATGTGAAATGAAAACTGCCATATTTGTTGCGGCGCTGATGGCCGCCGCCCCCGCTTTTGCCCAGGATGCTGCCGCGCCGACGCCCGCTCCCGCAGCGCCGGCTCCGGCCGCCGATGCCGTGCCCGCGAGCGATGCCAAATATAATCTCGACACCCCGCTGCAGGACATCGTCGCCGACGAAAAGGGCAAGGCGGTGATTGAAAAGCATTTCCCCGGCATGATCGCGCTGCCCGAATATGAAATGTTCAAGGCGATCAGCCTGACGCAGCTCCAGCCCTATTCGAACGGCAAGATCACCGACGAGATGCTGGCCGCTACGGCCAAGGATCTGGCGGAGATCAAGTGATGAAAAGCCGGACAGCCTATCTGGCGGCGACTTTGCTGTCTTCGACAGTGGCGCTGTCCGGCGCTCAGGCGCAGGAAATGCTCTACAAGGACAAATCGGCGCCGCTCGAAGCGCGCGTCGATGACCTGATGGGGCGGTTGACGCTCGACGAAAAAATCCTGCTGCTTGCGGGCGAAAGCTCGATGACGCTGAATCCGATCGAACGGCTCGGCATTCCCTCGATCCGCATGACCGACGGACCGACCGGCGTGCGCTCGCCCGACGGCAAGCCTGCGACGGTCTTTCCCGTCGGCGTTGCGATGGCCGCGACGTGGAACCCCGACCTGACCGCAAAGGTCGGCGCGGCGATCGGCAAGGAAACGCTCGCGCACGGCGCCGACGTGCTGCTCGCGCCGACGGTGAACATCGTCCGGACCCCGCGCTGGGGGCGCAATTTCGAAACCTATTCGGAGGATCCGTATCTGGCGGGCCAGATAGGGCTTGGCTACGTGAAAGGTGCGCAGGGCGCGGGTATTGGCGTGTCGCTCAAGCATTTTGCCGCGAACAATCAGGAAACCAACCGCTTCATCGTCGACTCGGTGGTGGACCAGCGCACGCTGCACGAAATCTATCTCCCGGCGTTCGAGACGGTGATCAAACAGGGCGATCCCTGGTCGGTGATGGCGTCGTACAACAAGATCAACGGGACGCACGCGGCCGAGAACCGCTGGCTGCTGACCGACCTGCTCAAGACCCAGTGGGGCTATAAAGGCTTTGTCGTGTCCGACTGGGGCGCGGTCCATTCGACCGCCACAACCGTCAACGCCGGTATGGACCTCGAGATGCCGGGGCCGCCCAATCATTTCGGGCCGAAGCTCAGGAAAGCCGTCGACGAGGGCAAGGTCACGACCGCACAGATCGACGACAATGCCCGCCGCATGGTGCGGCTGATCGTGCGCAGCGGCGCGATCGAACGCGGC
>Ga0307414_10000466_pt1 | contig 21255 bp, 18 predicted proteins | sample DK1Ometagenome_FD_203804 | JGI IMG/M metagenome (GOLD analysis project Ga0307414, IMG submission 203804) | Maize rhizosphere microbial communities from greenhouse at UC Davis, California, United States - DK15-O-3 | ecosystem: Host-associated > Plants > Roots > Rhizosphere > Soil | place: USA... | reverse complement strand
TCAGATTTCCGGTCACCCGGAACACCCTTGGCTTTGGCTATGGGGTTCCCGTCAGAGGGCCCCCTCGGGACTTGCTCTCTCCGTTGAGGTCGCGCACCCTATAGTATAGTGCCATGCCCGGCACACACAAAGAGTTCGACCCACTTTGGGGTCGGGATTCTGTCGGGTCTTTTGGTTTTCTATACATAGTTTAACGCCTTTGGCGTTATTACCGAACAACCTATATATCTAAAGAGATTGCCTCTTTCCTATCGATGAGGAGGTTAATTCTGGGTCTTCCTTCGGTCTTCGGTCTTCCGTCACCCAACTTTCCTACTTCTTGACTCTCTTGTCTCTTGGCTCTTGCCTCTCTCCTCTTGTCTCTTAAACTGCCTCCCGGATTTTAGCTGCGATTTGTTCCATTTCTTCCTTTTCCAACTTCAATTTAGGACGCGTGAAGTTAATGTCATCCATGCTATTCAGGGGGACCAAATGAACATGTACATGCGGAACTTCCAAGCCTATCACTGCTACACCTACACGGGTGCACTTGATGGTTTTATCGATAGCCTTAGCTACTTTCTGTGCAAAAAGATGGAGTCCTGAAAGTGCTTCCGGCGCCAGGTCAAAAATATAATCCACTTCATTCTTTGGCACAACAAGCACATGCCCTTTCACCAGAGGCATAATATCCAAAAAAGCAATGTAATCCTCATCCTCAGCTACAATGTGAGCGGGGATTTCTCGATTGATGATTTTAGTGAAAATAGAAGCCATGATTTAAATATAAAAATCCCGGCGCAGAGCCGGGATGTAATTTAAAATGTAATGTCTAAAATTTCGAATTGAAGTGTACCTGCAGGAGCCTGTATATCAGCTATATCCCCTATCTTCTTCCCTACTAACCCTTTACCAAACGGAGATGCCAGAGAGATCTTGCCAGCTTTCAAATCTGCCTCTTCTTCCGAAACCAGAGTATAACTTACGGTCATGCCGTTTTTGACGTTCTTGATTTTTACTGTACTCAATATCCCTACTTTGGAGGTATCCAATTGAGAATTATCCAGAATCCTGGCATTACCTACTACTCCCTCTAATTTCGCAATTTTCAGTTCTAAATGACCTTGGGCGTCTTTAGCGGCATCATATTCCGCATTTTCACTGAGATCACCTTTATCACGGGCTTCAGCTATTTGTTTTGCTATATCCTGTCTGCCTTTGGTCTTTAACATTTGAAGTTCGTCCTTCAACTTTTTTAGACCTTCTTCTGTGTAATATTGAATTGTTCCCATAAGTAATCTGAGGTTTTAAAAGGCTAAAAAACAAAGTAACGGTCGCAAGACGGGACCGTTACCTTGTTTTAAGCTTTTATTTGATGATCAAAGATAACAAATGCTTTAATACAAAGCAAAGCGTCATCTGTTCTACATCACAATTTAAAAGTGCAATTTCATGCTGGAAAAGCCTTTTTAATACGCTTTACGAGCACTTTATTTATTTTTACGTAGGACTCAAATGTCCAACCTGCTACATGGGGACTGAAGATCACATTATCTCTTTTCGCCAATTTTTCAAATTCCACTTTCTGTTCCTCAGTGAACTTTTGAAATTTCTCAATTTCAAGCACATCCAGCAATGCACCTCTCAAAATTCCCTGATCCAATGCTTCATTTAGGGTCTTAAAAGTCACTACTTCCCCACGCGCGGTATTAATCAGCCAAAACGGCTTGCCAAAACTTGCCAGCTCTTTCAACGTGAAGAAATTCCTGGTTTCAGGTGTCAAAGGCACATGAATACTAAGAATATCAGCTTCTGCTTTCAACTTCTCCCACATCACTTCCTGCACAAAGTCATCCCCAAAATCCAATTTGTATTTATCATACGCAAGAATGTTCACCTTGAATCCCTGTAATCTTCGCGCAAAGGACTTTCCCATATTACCAAATCCCATGATGCCGACCGTTTTACCAGCTAACTCGTGACCACGGTTACCTTCCCTGTCCCAAATACCTTTTCGCACTTCCTGATCTCCTTTGGCGACATTATTGAACAAGGAAAGAAGCATTCCCACCGCATGCTCTGCAACAGCATCCCGGTTTCCTTTGGCAGCATGGAAAAGTAGTATCTCTTTCTCTTCCAAATAATCCAAATCGATTTTGTCCAGCCCTGCTCCCGCTCTGGCAATAAATTTTAACTTTACAGCCTTCTCCAAAAGTTCGCTATCCATAGGTGTTTTAGACCGGATCACCAACCCTTCATAATCGGATACCTGGTCCAAAATTTCTCCCCTGGAGATAGTTGGTGCGTATTTCACCTCATAACCTTCTGCAGTGAGCAAGGGTATAATGCTCTCATGCATTTCATCAATAATCAGAATCTTCATTGCTTTATGTTACTTAAATGTTCAGTAAGGAAATAGCTATTAAAAAGTAAACCGCCAGACCTATCAAGTCATTTGCGGTAGTAATAAAGGGACCCGATGCCAAAGCTGGGTTCACGCCCACTTTATCCAAAACAATAGGTGTAATTGTCCCCATAAAAGAGGAAAGCAGCACCACTGAAAATAAAGCGATGGAGACCACCAATGCAAATGCAACTTCATTGTGATAGATAAACACGACGACTCCAAAGACAAATGTTGCCAATATCAATCCATTGAGTACTGCTACCAAAAGCACCTTAAGGAATCGTTTTCCCAATGAATCATCAAATATGGACTTGTTGGCAAGAGATTGTACTACAAGAGAAGAAGATTGGATCCCCACATTCCCTCCTGTGGCCGTAATCAAAGGAATAAAAAAAGCCAATGCAGTCACCTTGCTGAGTCCCTCTTCAAAGAACCCAATAAATCCAGCACCTAATAATCCACCACATATACCAATCAAAAGCCAAGGTAATCTTGCTTTGGTAAGTTTTATCACACTATCGTATTCATCCACGGTATCAGAGATACCTGTCATAGCCTGCATATCCTCTTCCGCCTCTTCACGCATGACATCCAAAATATCATCGACTGTGATCCGCCCTACTAATTTCTTTTTGGCATTAATCACAGGAACGGATTCCAGATCATATTTACGCATGATTTCAGCCACCTCTTCCTGATCCATGTGTGTCGGAACGGAGATTACTTCTTCTTCGTAAATGTCTTCAATCTTTGTATCTTCAGCTGCAAGTACGATACGTTTCAAGGATACAAGACCCAGGAGTTGCTGCCTGTTGTTCACCACAAAGATGGAGTATATCTTATTGACATTCTCTGCTTGTCTCCTGATCTCATTGATGGTCTGGACCACGTTCCAATTCTTATTGGCGCGGATAAATTCCTTGGCCATGATCCCTCCGGCAGTGTCTTCATCGTATCGGAGTAGATCAAGGATTTGATCAGATTTGACTTTATCTTCGAAGTAGCTTATTATCTCTTCCCGCTCCCGTTCCGAATAAGTATTCAAAATATCCGCAGCATCATCGGAGTCCATCAACTCGATAAGCTTTGCTATTTCGGGAATTTCCAATTCCTTGAGGATTCTCAACTGCGTCGCATCCTCAAATTCGGTCAAAATATCTGCAGAGAGCTGATCATCAAGGACCCGCATCACATACATTGCCTCATCCATGGACAACTCATCCAGTAATGCTGCAATATCCGCGACATTGACCCCATCTAGCGTTTCTCTGATGAAGTTAAGGTCTTCTGATTCTATGGCCTGTCGAAGACTTTCGAGATATTCTTTAGAAAGTTCAAACTGCTTAATGATTTCCACGGGAAGCTTCTATAGTTTGTGTGAGAAATATAAATTCTGCAACGTCAAGTTGCTCGGCACGCTTGTCCAGCAGCGGATTAGAATTAAATTCCACGGGCAGGTTAAAAGGTTTCAGACAGTTTCTTAACGTTTTTCTCCTGTTGCCAAAACCTGCTTTCACTACTTGGACGAATAGCTTTTCATTACAATCAAGTTTTTCTATATTGTTTCTAGTGAGCCTGATCACCCCAGAATTAACTTTGGGAGGAGGATCAAACACATGCGGAGGAACAGTAAATAGATACGTGATATTGTAATATGCCTGAAGCAGAACTGATAGGATTCCATAGGACTTGTTTCCTTTAGGAGAGGCTATTCGTTCGGCTACTTCCTTTTGAAGCATACAGACCACTTCCGTCACATTATTTTTTGCTTCGAGGACTTTAAAGAAAATCTGTGAAGAAATATTATAAGGGAAATTTCCAACAATTGCCAGTTTCTCGCCAAATGTGTCATCAAGATTCATTTTCAAAAAATCCCCCTCGATGATCTTTTCTTTAAGATGAGGATATTTCTGGTGTAAATAGGCGATTGACTCTTTATCAATATCGATCAAATAAAGATCAAGATTGCCCTGGATCAGGAAATCAGTCAAAACTCCCATCCCAGGACCGATCTCCAAGACCTTCGATACTCCACCATGTCCTTTGACCGCTTGAGCTATTTGCTCCGCAATACTCAAATCGGTCAAAAAATGTTGTCCCAAGTGTTTCTTGGCTTTGACCTTTTCCATCGGTTAGCTCAGATAAATTTTTATAAATTGCGAAACCAAAAATAAGAGAATATTCCTAAAGGACTAGCAGAGATTGGGTGGCATACAGAAACCCATCTACTGCTGGCTTGAACAGCTTGTATGAATCGACGAAAAAATAGACCAATAATCGGCATCAGTATTGGAGATGTAAATGGCATAGGTACAGAAGTGGTCATGAAAGCATTGCAGGACAATAGAGTCTTTAAATCTTTCACACCACTGATTTACGCCCATGGCAAAGTCCTTACCTTTTATAGAAAACTTCTGAGCATGGAGGATTTCAACTTTTCCCAGATCCGAAGTTTAGATGAAATCCAACACAAGAAAATAAACATCATCAATGTAAGCGAAGAAAGTCCTGAAGTGATTCCAGGAGTAGAAACGCAAGAAGCTGGCAAGTTTGCTTTGGAGACATTGAAACAAGCGGTAGCGGATTTAAAGGAAGGTCATATTCAGGCATTGGTCACTGCTCCTGTCAACAAGAATAACATCAATTCAGCAGAATTAAAGTTTATAGGGCATACAGAATTCATCACTCAGGCCGTTGGAGCTAAAGAAAGTTTGATGCTAATGGTATCTGAGCAGCTTCGGGTCGGATTGGTTACAGGACACGTTCCTCTGGCAAAAGTGGCTGAGAACATCACCAAAGAAAAAATTATTCAGAAAGCCGACATCCTCCTCGAAAGCCTCAAAACTGATTTTGGAATCATCAAACCTAAAATTGCAATTCTTGGGTTGAACCCGCATGCTGGGGAAGACGGACTACTTGGAGAAGAGGAGGAGAAAATTATTAAACCTGCCATACATGCGCTGAAAGATCAGAATAAGATGGTATTCGGGCCTTATCCGGCAGATGGGTTCTTTGGGATGGGTCATCAGCACAAATTTGATGGGATTCTCGCCATGTATCATGATCAGGGTCTGGTTCCTTTTAAAGCATTGGCATTCAGCACAGGAGTAAATTTCACTGCAGGATTACCGGTCATCAGAACATCCCCTGACCATGGAACTGCGTATAATATTGCCGGGAAAAACCTGGCAGATGAAGGATCTATGCGAGCAGCAATATATTTAGCATCTGATATTATTAATCAACACAATCCGCAAGAATTAGAAGATTAAAAAGAGCTGGAATCAAAATTTTAAAATAAAACCAAAGAATATTTTAAAATCTCTTTCGCCCTTTTACAATTATTCGCTATTTTTGCGGTCTTAAATCGAGAGGAGGTATCGTGAAATTCTTGAGAACATTTGATATTGAGGTCATTAAGTTCGCCGAAGGTATCCACGAAATTGAATTTGAAATTGGAGATTCTTTTTTCCAACACTTCGAAGACAACGATCTTGTCCAAAGAGGGAACTTGGCCGTACGGGTCAAGATGAAAGTCGGGGCCAACGTAATAGAAATGGATTTTCATATTGCAGGAGTAGTGACACTAACCTGTGATAGAAGTTTGGAGCCATTTGAACAGCCATTGGATTTCCATGAAACTATGCTGTACAAGTATGGTGCTGAGGAGAAGGAAATCAATGAAGATATGGCAATGATCACCCGCGACACACCCAAAGTCAATGTGGCGCAATTGATTTACGAATTTATTTTGCTAGCCTTGCCTGCAAAAAAAATTCATCCAGACTATAGAAATGAAATGGATGATGAAGACTACGAAGGTGAAGGATTCTACGCATATATTGACGATGCCGATTCTGACACGCAGGAAGAATTAGATTCTACAGAAGAAACAAATGAAGTTATCGATCCCAGATGGGAATTATTAAAAAAATTAAAAAACAAAGAATAATCATAAACCACACATAAAATGGCACATCCTAAACGCAAAATTTCAAAAACCAGAAGAGATAAAAGAAGAACTCATTATAAGTTAGAAGCTCCAGGTTTGGCAAAATGTCCAACTACAGGTGAAATGCACCTACCACACAGAGCTTTCTGGTTGGATGGCAAACTTTACTATAAAGGACAAGTTATCATTGAAAAAGAAATCTTGGCTTAATTCAGTTAATCCAAGATTAAAAATCCATTCGTTTTGAGCGAATGGATTTTTTTTTCGTCTTAATCTGAGTTCGGCTGTATCTTAGAAGTGATTGATTGGCCTGATTAAGGATTGCAAAGGATCACTACAGGAAAAGCGCTATGAAGATGAAAATGGAGTAATTGATGGGAAGGGCAAGAAGTAAGGCCATAGTTTTCTAGACCATGGTCCATGGGCTATTAGCCAGTGACTTTGACTTTACTCCTATTTAGTAGGAAGAAAAAGAGTAAAAACTAAAATGAGAGATCGCCGTAAAAAGCTTTCCATCCCTTAATACCGGACAAATACTAGAGGATCAAAAATAAACTGTCCAGTAGCGCTAATTCCGCAACTCGTATTTCGTCACCCGTAAAGTCGCTGGATTAATATCAGTTTTGAAAAACGATCTTCATTAGAATAACTATTAATTAAACTCAGGCTATCGGTGCATTTATACTTACATCTACTCTGATTTTAATCCCAGCGCGGATTTATTTTGGTGGAGACTAACAATTGTAATATTTTTGCCTTCCTTACAGGATATAACACATCCATAACATTCAGTTGGAGATGAAGCTTCGTTCTTTATCCCGGCTTAAACCCAGCATAATGGACAAACTCAGAGCCATGATCACCGGAATACAAGGATATGTTCCGGAATATAGGTTGACAAACAAAGAACTTGAGAAACTTGTAGAAACTAATGACGAGTGGATCGTCACAAGAACTGGAATCAAGGAAAGAAGAATACTTAAAGGAAAAGATCAGGGCACTTCTGTCATGGGAGCCGCCGCTGTAAAGGGATTGCTTGAAAAAACAGGCACAGACCCAATGGACATTGATCTGATCATCTGTGCCACAGTAACTCCAGATATGCCTTTTCCGGCTACTGGCAATATTATAGCAGATAAAGTAGGCGCCAAGAACAGCTTTAGTTTTGACATCGGAGCTGCATGTTCAGGATTCTTGTACGCACTGCAAATGGGCAGTCAATTTATACAGACGGGCACGCACAAGAAAGTGATCGTAGTCGGAGCTGATAAAATGTCCTCTATTGTAAATTATGAAGACCGGACCACCTGTATCTTGTTTGGAGACGGAGCCGGGGCGGTGTTACTTGAACCGACTACAGAAGAGCTCGGAATTATGGATGCAATTTTAAAAGCTGACGGTTCTGGAGCGCCTTATTTACATATGAAAGCAGGTGGAAGCAACAGACCTGCTTCTCTTGAGACAATTGCTGCAAACGAACATTACGCAAGTCAGGAAGGGTCAACTGTCTTTAAATTTGCAGTCACAAATATGGCAGATGTCAGTGCTGAGATCATGCAGAAAAACGGCCTGACGGGCGAGGATATAGACTGGCTGGTGCCCCATCAGGCAAATAAACGTATTATTGATGCCACTGCAAATCGTATGGGCATTGGTCCTGATAAAGTAATGATGAATATCGAAAGATATGGTAATACTACAGCAGCGACGATCCCACTTTGTCTTTGGGATTATGAAAGTCAATTAAGAAAAGGTGATAATCTTGTTATGGCAGCATTTGGCGGCGGCTTCACATGGGGATCAATTTTGCTCAAGTGGGGATATGATCCGAAAATAATTCTTTAAAAAAACAATACATTTAATCATATGGCTAGTACTGCTGATTTTAAAAACGGACTTTGTCTGGTGATGAACAATGACATCTTTTCTATTGTAGAATTCCAACATGTCAAACCAGGAAAAGGGCCGGCATTTGTAAGAACTAAATTGAAAGGAATTACCTCGGGCAAAACCTTGGATAAAACATTCTCGGCTGGTGAAAAAGTGGAAACTGCCCGTGTCGAAAAACGACCGCATCAGTTTCTATATAAAGATGATTTAGGCTACCATTTCATGGATACCAACAGTTTTGAACAAATTTCTTTGGAAGAAAAACTGATTGAGCGTGCAGACCTGCTGAAAGATGGGCAATTAGTGGATATCATGATCCATGATGAAACAGACACTCCGCTTTCAGTGGAGCTTCCAGCTTTCGTGGAGCTAATGATCACGTATACAGAACCTGGAATTAAAGGGGATACTGCAACTAACGCACTTAAACCTGCAACTGTAGAAACTGGAGCCACAGTGATGGTGCCTCTTTTTGTAGAGCAAGATATTATGATTAAAGTTGATACCCGAGACGGTTCGTACTCTGAAAGAGTAAAATAAGTTTAAAGAAGCTGTGTGAATTTTCTAAATTACACAGCTTTACTGTTTTAACCCAATTAAAAAATTGCCGTTCGGCACATCTAAAACAAGAAAACTATGAAAGCAAAAGAGATTCAAGAATTGATCGATTATATCTCTAATTCTGGTTTGGCAGAAGTTAAAATCAAGACTGAGGAATTTGAATTGTCTATAAAAAAATATGCTGAATCATCTTCTCAAAGAATGGTACAGTCAGCGCCAGAGCCTGCTCATACTCCAGTTCCAGCTGCACCGTCTCCAGCAGCACCTATCACTCCTTCACCGGCACCTGAAGCCGTTAAATCCAATCTTGTGGAGATCAAGTCTCCAATGATCGGAACTTTCTATCTTACTTCCAGTCCAGATGCAGATCCTTTTGTGAAAGAGGGAGATTCAATTAAAGCGGGTGAAACAGTTTGTATAATCGAAGCAATGAAACTCTTCAATGAAATCGAATCCGAGATTTCAGGCAAAATCGTCAAAGTGCTCGTGAGCAATTCTACCCCTGTAGAATACGATCAACCGCTCTTCCTAGTAGACCCAGCGGGTTAATTTTTTCACCAAAAGAAATAGCCGTGTTTAACAAAATACTTATCGCCAACCGAGGCGAGATTGCCCTGAGAATCATCCGGACCTGCAAAGAGATGGGTATACAAACTGTGGCAGTTTACTCCACAGCGGACAAAGACAGTTTACATGTACGTTTTGCCGATGAGGCAGTATGCATAGGTCCAGCTCCGAGTAAAGAATCTTATCTGAACATTCCGCGAATAATTGCCGCTGCAGAAATCACTAACGCTGATGCCATTCACCCTGGTTATGGCTTCCTGTCTGAAAATGCAGAATTCTCTAGAATTTGTGAAGAATATGGCATTAAATTCATCGGTGCCAGTGCGGAAATGATCAACCAAATGGGAGACAAAGCCACCGCAAAAGCTACCATGAAGAAAGCTGGTGTCCCTACAATACCTGGTTCTGAAGGGTTATTAAGTTCTATAGAAGAAGGAATTAAGCTAGCCAATGAAATGGGCTATCCGGTCATTCTCAAAGCTACTGCCGGTGGCGGTGGACGGGGAATGAGAATAGTGAAAGAAGAAGCTGGATTCAAAAAAGCATGGGACGATGCACGGATGGAATCAGGAGCAGCTTTTGGCAACGATGGATTGTATCTTGAAAAGTATGTGGAAGAACCCCGACACATTGAGATCCAAATAATCGGAGACAGAACAGGCAAAGCATGCCACCTCTCTGAGCGTGATTGCTCTATCCAACGAAGACACCAGAAACTGGTAGAAGAGACTCCATCTCCGTTTATCACCGACGAGCTACGCGAGAAAATGGGCGAAGCTGCCATTAAAGGCGCTGAAGCAATAGGATACGAAGGTGCTGGAACAATCGAATTTTTGGTTGATAAAGACCGAAACTTCTATTTCATGGAAATGAATACCCGTATCCAGGTAGAGCATCCCATTACAGAAGAAGTCACTGATTTTGATCTGATCAAAGAACAGATTAAAGTAGCTGCCGGAGAAACGATAAGCGGCAGAAACTACTTCCCGAAGCTCTTCGCTATGGAATGTCGGATCAATGCTGAAGATCCTGCACATGGTTTCCGTCCAAGTCCCGGCAAGATTCAAAACCTCCATATTCCCGGTGGTCGTGGTGTGAGGATTGATTCGCATGTATATGCTGGATATGTTATTCCTCCAAATTACGATTCCATGATTGCCAAGTTAATTGTCAGTGGCCAGTCGCGTGAAGAGGTAATTGTACGAATGAAACGGGCATTGGAAGAATTTGTAATTGATGGAATCAAGACCACCATTCCTTTCCATATTGCTTTACTTGAAGACGAGAAGTTTAAGGAAGGTAATTTTACGACTAAGTTTCTTGAAGACTTCGATTTCTCAGTGATAAAAGGATGAGTCAGCATCTACTCACCTTCTTCCTTGCCGGAAGAGCATGCTAGCCGCAAAGATGAAGCAGGTAATCGACCACTGCCACGGTCAACAGCCCACCTTCACTTCAAGTGAGCATTTGAAAGAATTTATTTGAAATACTTAGTGGATAAGCAGAAAGGGAATTTTTCTCTTTCTGCTTTCTTTGTTTAAAGGGAATTGAAAGATTGGAAGATTTAAAAATTGAAAAATTATCCTCGAAAACAGGCGTTTTCTTCGACAGAGCTCAGTAATCCATCCAAGGCAAAGAATAGTCCCAGATAGAATTTCTTGTATTTCCGACATCGCCTGCTTATTGATATGCCAATATGAATTCCGTGGTTCTCTCTAGCTTTTTTGATTGAAAGTGCCTCCTTGGGAATATTTTGACGGGTGATCAGAAAATGCCTTCAATACTAAAAAAACGTCCCGCTAAGGACAGGATACCGGTAGAAATTCAATAGGAAGTGAATAAAGCTGTGCCTTTAGGTACAGTATTTTGAACGCAGCCGGTTGCGTATTTCTCTGTGCGGTTTAAAAAAAAATCCTAATTGACTGTTTCAGCCAGGAGTGCCACTAATCCTAAGGCCACTCCTAAAGCTACCGCTCCCCATAAACCTACATAGGCTATTGTAGCTGCAGGGCTTTTTCGTTTGACTTTTATTGTCTTGATATCTGTAATCGGCATGGCAAAAACACTTTCCTGTCGCTTTCGCCCTGATTTTTTTGTTAAATAGCCTTGTAATTGACCATCTTCCACCCGATCAAAAATCATATAATAAACCTGAGAGTCGTTTGAAATAATCTTCACAAGATCACCAACAACCAGATTCTGTAATCCCGGAATTAGGAGACCAAGTTCGGGAGAATTAATTTCATACATAGGATTAAGATTTTCCGGATTACGGAATGCCTTACAAGATCCCAACATTGAAATCAGTACTATACCTAAAAGAATAACAAAACTTCGCTTCATCAATTTGCTTAAGATATTCCTTCAAAAATATTGAAATGCGTATTAAATATACTTACAAAACTATGCCATTTAAGTACATGGTACTTACCGAAGATTAATTTACTTGTAAAACCCTGATAATAGGTTTACATTAATTCAATAAAATTTTGTGTAATAGTTTTTAAAATATACATATTTTATACAAATGGTTTAGGCCATTTGCCTAATTATTGGTAAATTAAGTTCGAATTACCGAAACATCTACCCAAAATGACATTTAAAAATTTTATAATTACGCTGGTAATTTTCTATGCATCCTTATCCTTATGGAGCTGTTCTCAAGAAGAGAAAGCCTCTCCAAAAGTATTAGCGAATGATGAGCAGATAAGTTATAACTTTCACATACGCCCTATACTTTCTGATAAATGCTTTGCCTGTCACGGACCCGATGCCAATAAAAGAGAGGCTGATCTTCGTTTGGACACGGAAGAAGGTGCGTATTCTGCATTGAAGGAAGATCCAAATCAATTCGTAATTAAACCTGGAAATTTAGCCGAATCTACTGTATATCATCGGATTATAGCTGATGATCCGGGAGAATTGATGCCACCGCCAGAGTCTAATCTTGCCCTGAATGAAACCGAAATAGCACTCATCAAAAGGTGGATAGAACAAGGTGCAAAATATGAACCTCACTGGGCATTTGTCAAAGCGGAGAAGCCAGAAGTACCTGAAACGGATGAGTGGGCAATAAACGAAATAGATCACTTCGTACTTCAGAAAATGGAAGAGAAAGGATTACGCCCAAATCCTGAAGCGGAACCGTATGAATTGCTCAAACGGGCATCTTTAGACATAGGTGGCCTTCCTCCTACCCTTGAGATGATGAACCGATTTGCTGATTTTAAAGGGGAAAATTCCTATGAAACTTTGCTGGATGAATTAATAGATCAACCAGCTTTTGGTGAAAAGTTAGCAGTACTTTGGATGGATGTCTCCAGATATGCGGATAGTTATGGATATCAAGATGACGAAGTAAGGAGTCAATGGCCTTATCGGGACTGGGTGATTCATTCTTTCAATGAGAATATGCCCTATGACCAGTTCATCCAATATCAACTAGCTGGAGATTTGATGCCCAATGCCACTAAAGAGCAGATTCTAGCAACAGCCTTTAACAGGAATCATAAATACACCGAAGAAGGTGGTGTGATTGATGAAGAATATCGTGTAGAATACGTCTTGGACAAGACCAATACCTTCAGTAAAGGGGTATTGGGAATCACGATGGAATGTGCGCAATGCCACGATCATAAATACGATCCTTTTTCCCAAAAGGAATATTTTCAGATGTATGCCTTTTTCAACAATTCACCGGAAAAAGGATATGAAGGAGATGTCACCCGATCAAAGCCTGCAAAAACACCTATACTTTGGGTAGACCATAAAGATCTTTCGGGTGTCCTTGATTTTATTAATCACCCTGACACCACTAAATTAATGGTCTCTGTAATGGGTGAACTCACAGGTGAAGAACAACGGACTACGTACATTTTAGACCGTGGTGTCTACGACGCCCCAACCACTCGCGTGGAAGCTTCCACTCCAAAATCAATTCTATCATTTCCGGAAGAACTTGATAACAATCGATTGGGCCTGGCAAAATGGACTACTGACAGAGATAATCCACTAACAGCTAGAGTTTTTGTAAATCTAATCTGGCAAGAAATCTTCGGTCAGGGAATCGTGAGGTCGGCAGGAGATTTTGGGATGCAGGGGGACTTACCCAGCCATCCTAAACTATTGGATTGGCTTGCAGTTGACTTTATGGAAAACGGATGGGATATCAAGAGGCTCATAAAGCAAATAATGAGTTCAGCGACTTATAAACAATCCGCAGAGATCACCAATAAACATTTAAAAACAGATCCCGACAATTTTTACCTAGCCCGAGCGCCAAGATTGAGGCTGACAGCGGAAAACATCCAGGATCTAATACTTGCCAGCAGTGGATTATTATATACCGAAATCGGTGGACCTAGTGTCAAACCTTATCAACCATCTGGGTTATGGGAATCTGCTACTTCCGGCCGTGGTACACTGGCATCCTATATTCAGGACAAAGGCAGTGATCTTTATCGCAGAGGGCTCTACAATTTTATCAAACTCACTGTACCACCTCCTAAAGCCATGATCTTCGATGGTAGTAACCGCGACCGCTGCGAGCTGACACGTGGACGCACCAATACACCACTTCAAGCACTTGTCATGCTGAACGATCCAATGGTATTGGAGGCAGCACGCGTCTTATCCGGTAAAATTACAACTGAATTCACCAATGATGAAGAAGCTCTAAATACTGCCTTCAAGAAGATATTGTGCCGCAATATGACTGAAGACGAACGTGAATTGGTAGAAGAATATTACACAGATCAGCTAAGCCGCTTCTCTGAAAATCCTGATCAAATAAAGCCTACGTTGGAAGTCGGGGAATATGAAATAAAACAAGATCAGTTAACTGCACGAAATGCTGCAATGATGCAGGTAATTATGAGTTTGTACAATTTGGAAGAGACTATTACAAAGATTTGATATGGAAAAGGAAATATTAGAACAGGGGTTAAATCTTAATCGAAGAAAGTTTCTCTCACGTCTCAGCTTAGGGGTAGGTTCAGCGGCGTTGGGATCATTATTGATTCCTGACTTGTTCAGCGGGGGAAGCTCCGCTGAGGATGCGATTATGGATGCTTTACCGCATTTTGCTCCAAAAGCAAAACGGGTGATTTATCTGTTCCAAAATGGAGCTCCAAGTCAACTGGAATCTTTCGATTACAAACCATTGCTAAATAAGAATACCGGTCAAGAACTGCCCGATTCCATCCGGGGGGATCAACGTCTGACAGGAATGACTGCAGGACAAACCTCTTTCCCTTTAGTAGGTTCTTACTATGGGTTCAACCAATACGGCCAATCCCGTGCTTGGATCTCCTCCCTTTTCCCGAAAACAGCCGAGATAGTAGATGATATCTGTATCGTAAAATCCATGCATACAGAAGCCATTAACCATGACCCAGCACTGACTTTCTTTCAAACAGGGGCACAAGTTGGAAATAGACCGAGTATGGGGTCTTGGTTGAGCTATGGATTGGGAAGTGAAAACAGTAATCTTCCTGCTTTCTGTGTACTTCTCAGTCGCGGTAGGGGAAATGGTCAAGGAGTATATTCCAAGCTTTGGAGCAACGGCTTCTTGGATGCCACCCATCAAGGGGTACAATTCTCAAATTCTGAAGATCCGGTACTTTATCTGAAGGATCCAGAATCAATGAGCAGAGATGAGCGTAGGAAAATGTTGGATCAAATAGCAGCCTTAAATGACCTAAGTTATCGGGAATTTAATGACCCGGCGATCACAGCCAAAGTACAGCAATATGAAATGGCATTTCGGATGCAGACAGCTGTTCCAGAAATGACTGATGTCTCAAAAGAGCCGGATTCAATCATTAAAATGTACGGGCCAGATTGTCTTGTACCCGGCACTTATGCTGCCAATTGCCTTCTGGCACGGAAACTAACAGAAAGCGGTGTACGATTTGTTCAACTTTATCATCAGGGATGGGACCAGCATGGCAACTTACCAAAGGAAATGGCACTCCAGGCAGAAGACGTGGATCAGGCATCAGCGGCATTGATCACTGACCTGAAGCAAAGAGGTCTTCTGGATGAGACGCTTGTGATCTGGGGAGGTGAATTTGGTAGAACTAATTATTGTCAGGGAAAAATCCAGGTTGATAATTACGGCCGTGACCATCACCCACGTGCCTTCTCAATCTGGATGGCCGGTGGTGGGGTGAAACCCGGAATCGTATATGGTGAAACCGATGAATTCGGTTATAATATCACCGAAAATCCAGTCCATGTTCATGATTTTCAAGCTACTATGTTAAATCTAATGGGGATCGATCATGAAAGACTGACTTATAAGCATCTGGGCAGAAGATACCGTCTGACTGATGTTTCTGGAAAAGTGATTAAAGATCTAATCGCTTAAAGAAACTATGCTTAAATCCTTTTCAATTAAATACCTGCTTGAAAATGCAATTTTCATCTGGATTGGTATAGTTTTAATTTTCATTTTAGGAGGTGACGCCCTTGTTCTACCAAATTGGTTGCAGGTAATTGGAAGATCTCATCCACTATTGCTTCATTTCCCAATTGTACTATTGCTTGTAGGTCTATTCTTTTTCTGGATCCCTAATCTTCGGAACAAACCAGAGCTTCGGGACCTTGGAGAATATTTTCTGTTGATAGGAATCAACTTTGCCGGAATAACCGTGATAGCAGGGATGATCCTTGCTCAGGAAGATTATGAAGGAAACTCCCTGATTTGGCATCAATGGAGTGGAATTGGGATATTCTTACTGGCTGTAGTGCTCTATTTTTTTAGGGACAAAAGCAAAAACCTGATCAAAGCCACCACACTTGCTATTGCTATTGGAATAATAGCAACAGGACATTTGGGTGCTAATCTCACCCACGGCGATGACTTCCTTTTGGCTCCCATCCAACCTGCCAAAGTTGAAATAATTCCACTTGCGGAAGCTGAAATATTTCGGGATATGGTCCAGCCAATCCTTGAAGCAAAATGCGAAAGCTGCCATAAAGAAGGGAAAATAAAAGGCGAGTTGAGGCTTGATACCCAAGAAGGCATTATGAAAGGCGGCAAAAATGGACCGTTTGCAGTTGGAGGTGATCTGGAAAAATCTATGTTGATTGAACGTATCCATCTCCCACTGGACGACAAGAAGCATATGCCCCCTAAAAATAAGGTGCAGCTTACGGATGAGGAAATATCAATCTTACAGGAATGGATTGCGGCTGGAGCTTCTTTTGAAGATAAGGTGATTCAAACTGATCCAGAAAGTGAATTATTTAAGCTGGCCTCTAACAAATTTGAAACGGAAAAAACATATGATTTCGCCGCTGCAGATCTAGATGAAGTGAATAAGCTTAGTAATTTCTATAGATCCGTACAGCCACTCTTCCCTGAATCTCCAGCACTTGAAGTCACTTATTATGGTATTGCAGCATTCGATCCAAAATCACTTGCTGAATTGAAGAAAATCAATTCGGAGATGGTCAAACTAAGTCTAAACAAAATGCCACTAGCCGGTGTAGATCTGTCATTTTTGTCTGAATTCCCCAATCTAGAAGAGCTACAGGTAAATTTTACTGATCTCAATTCCAGCCAAATCGAAGCTATTTCGAAGATCCCCAACTTGAAAATACTGGCTATTTCTGGGAACCCTTTAGATGAAAAGGGTATACAGCATCTAACGAAGATGACAAACTTGGAAAAACTTTTTATGTGGCAAAACGGAATATCAGAAGCTCAAGAAAATGAGATTAGTAACTCTTTGACTTCAACTGAAATTGATTATGGTTTTGATGCTTCCGGAAAAATATATGCCCTGAATTCTCCAAAAATAGAAGTTGATGAACTTATCTATAAAGATTCGGTAAAAGTAACGCTAAAGCACCCTATCCCAACGGTAGAGCTACGTTATACTTTAGATGGATCTGAACCTGACAGTCTGCAAAGTAAGCTATACCAGGAGCCCTTCTGGTTGAATACTTCTGCCAATATAAAAGTTAGAGCATTTGCAAAAGAGTGGATTGGAAGTTTGGTGGAAAATCAAGTGGTCTTTAAGTCATCTATAGATCCTATTGACAAGAAGTTATCAACTGAACCCAATCCACAATACAGAGGCACTGGCGTCTTGACATTGTTTGATAAAACAAAAGCTTCCTTAGATCATGGTAGACCTGGATGGCTGGGCTATCAAGACAATCCCATGGAGCTGGAGATGTCCCTCCAAGAAGTTCCAAGTACAATTGGCATTAGTCTTCTACTTAACGAGGAGGCACATATATTTCCACCGGAATTAATTGAAGTTTGGATTAGCACGAATAATAAATGGTCTAAGATAATTAATGAAAAACCTGTCCAAAGCACCAAATCGAACTTAAAAAGATTTGATGTGGTGACACTTAACTTACCAAATGAACCCATCGACAAAATTCGGGTGAAAGTTTCTCCTTTATCAAAGATGCCCAACTGGCACACTAATAAAGGTTCTAAGGGTTGGGTTTTTGTAGATGAGATTTTCATAAATTAATCGATATCTTGAAGACGGCAATGCTCATATACTAAAGTAATCATGTTATTAAATAAGCGGTTAGAAAAAAATGATCTGAAACCTAATCTTGGGAGTTAGCCTGAGCTTGCGATCAGTTAAAAAATTACTGGCAGATCCTTCAGGAGCTTCTCTCTAATCAGATTCCTTAGCATTGTTGAATCTTTAACAAGCGTATTAAATTGGTAAAGGCTCGATACATAGATATGATCAGCATTATTATCATGCTCTCATCCACTTTTTCTTACAGTTATAGTTTATTATTTGGATTTAATCTAAATAAGTTAGTACTTTTGTAGCTATCGTCCTTAGCAGTAAATTCCCAACCTTGGATAATCTTCTGATAAAGTGACATGCCTTTGATTACAACATATTAAATACACAGCACGCTTGGGGCTTTTTGATAGCATACAATCGAACAACTCATCAGCCGACTTCCGAACGGAAGCTGGATTTAAGCGGCTATATGAGCAACATATAAACAAGCTGTTTACAATCTGCTATAGCAGGATACGAAACCGGGAAGATGCGGAAGAGATTGTCCATGACGTATTTAGATCAGTCTGGGAAAGAAGAGATCTGATCACAAATGAGAATGGGTCAATTGAACGATATTTGATCCGCTCCATAAAATTGAAAACCATCGACTATTACCGTAAGGCTGCACAGGAGACACTGCCACTAACCTGTGAATTGGAAGACGTCTGTGGCCATGAGAACTGCACCGATGACCACCTCCATTTGGAAGAACTGCAAGACAGGGTATCTATGCTGGTAGATCAACTGCCCTGCACTTGCAAACAAGTATACAAGCTCAGCCGTGAAGAAGGGTTTACCAACAAAGAAATAGCCTCCAGATTACTTGTTTCAGAGAAGACCGTGGAATCTCACATAACCAAGGCGCTGGCACACCTACGTAAAAACCTAATCCCTTATGCCACGACAGTGGCGATATTCCTGATCAGTTTATCCTAAAAAAATATTTTTTTCAATACGGACTCAGGGATAGGCTGTCATCGTACGATTGTATAAATATACAAACGTGCCAAGTCATGAAAATCACCTCGTCGCTGTTAAGAAAATATGCCAATGGCTTATGTACTCCACAGGAATCCCAAGAGGTAAAAAACTGGATGTTATCCTTTAAGGACGACGCAATGTTGTCACCGGAAGAAATAGGAGATTCACCTCAAATCATCCGTGAAAGACTCTATGGCTCATTGTTTGTCACGAATGACAACACCCCTATCATCCCCTTATTTAAGAAGATGGCGAAATACGCGGCGGTAGCCACCATACTTTTCGCAACTTTTTTTGGAGGACATTTTTCGGCGAAAACAGCCAATGCCAACATGATGGCAGATAAATTGCCCAAAGATCAGCTCTACATCACCGGAGGCAATGGTACTAAAGGCAATCTACCAGGTCAAAAATTCAAGCTGCATTTTAATGGAACGCTAAGATTATTTAATAGTGCGAAAGAACAAAAAAGCATACAAGTTGGAAACACTTTATTCTTATTGAATCCTGGCCAGACATACTATTTGTTAGGTTCCATAGAAAAGCCAAATCTAATAATCAGCGATTTTTTCCACAACAATAATGACGCGGCAGTAACCCTGGAAGGCGATTTCTCCATTTTAAGACTGGAAAACTAAGTGGAGAAATATTTGATCATCCTATTGATGTGCTATACCACCTTTGAAGCTGTGGCCCAGTCTACTTCATCATTTAGTGGATCCATAAAGGATGCACAGGGCGAACCTATTCCCGGCATCACTGTAGTACTACAAGAAACCCGACAAGGAGCTGTCACTGATACACAAGGTGAATTTTCAATTACCGGCATCATGCCTGCTACTTACACCATTGAGGTGTCAGGTTTAGCATTCGAAAAGCAACTGTTTACGCTTTCCTTCCTCGCAGGGGACAAGTTGATGCGATCCATTACTCTGAAAGAAAATACCACCAAGATGGATGAAGTCGTAGTGGCGGACAAATCAGAGGGGCGGCTACTCGAACTTTCCGCAAAATCTATACAGGTGATTGAAACCCGCGAAGTGAAGCTCCAATCAGCCGATCTTGGGGAAGTGATGGCTAAATCTGAAGGGGTGAGTGTGCAACGTGCCGGTGGACTTGGCTCCAATACACGATTTGCACTCAATGGTTTATCCGGAGATAAGATCCGATTTTTCTATAATGGCATTCCCCTGGATTTCACACCATATGCCTTTGGTATTGCCAACGTACCAGTCAACGCAATACAGCGGATAGAAGTATATAAGGGGGTTGTACCCATCCAATTTGGTGCTGATGCGCTGGGTGGAGCAGTGAACCTCTCCCCGCCTGAAGTTTATGAGGGCTGGGCCGGATCGGCTTCGTATCAATTCGGTTCATTCAACACGCATCGGGCAACTGCCAGTATCAATTATGCCGACAATAGAACTGGACTCTTCCTCTTGGCCGGAGGCTTTTATGACTATACTGACAACAATTACAAAATAGACGTGGCCATTCCCAACGAACAGGGACAACTACAGCAGGAAACCATCAAAAGATTCCATGATGGATACAAGGCATTCGGTACTAACCTACGTGTGGGTATCCGTGACAAAAAATGGGCAAATGAGTTGAGCATGGGATTGTATTATGGCAACTATGCCAATGAGATCCAAAATTCCCAGGCGCCGGGTCTGGTGGATTATCCTCAATTGGGTATTGACGAAGCTGTGGCAGGCAACCCCTTTGGCGAGGTGCTCTTTACCCGCTTTTCGCAGGGATTAAACCTGGAATACAATGTAAATCCGGTTGAAAAGTGGGAACTGGACCTAAAAGCGGGCTACAACTACAACGAAAGGGTATCCATCGACACCAGTCGTAACCTGTACAACTGGCGTGGCGAAGTGGTACGGGTAAAAAATCAGGCCGGAGAGTTTGGACAAAAAGACCATCTGATTACCCAAAATCATAGCTACTTTCTCCGTCAGCAGGTAGGCTATAACTTAACCGAAAACCATGTGCTTAAACTGGCCATAGCTCCAACGTACGCGTACCGCACGGGCGACGATCTTTTGGTAGAAGGCGAATTTGATCCGGCACTGGACGAGGGATTCTTGTTTGATCTGGTGAGCGGTCTGGAATACAGCGGTAAACTGTTGAATGGAAAATTGCAAATCATCGCCTTGATCAAAAACTACCGTCAGAACATGCGCATCGAATTTATGGATCCAAGTCTTGAAGGTTTACAGATCAATGAACGTTCAGTGAATAATTACGGAGCAGGTATGGCCTTCCGTTATGGCTGGACTCCCCGTTTTTCTACCAAGCTGAGTTATGAATATGCATACCGTCTGCCACGACAGGACGAAATTTTTGGAGATGGG
>Ga0307414_10000465_pt1 | contig 21294 bp, 20 predicted proteins | sample DK1Ometagenome_FD_203804 | JGI IMG/M metagenome (GOLD analysis project Ga0307414, IMG submission 203804) | Maize rhizosphere microbial communities from greenhouse at UC Davis, California, United States - DK15-O-3 | ecosystem: Host-associated > Plants > Roots > Rhizosphere > Soil | place: USA... | reverse complement strand
CACCCCAAAGGATCGCAGCAAATACCCTTCTTCAAAAAATCCCGGCGACGATTCCCTCCGCCAGCGCGGCGCCCAGGTCGCGCGCTTCGGCAAGGCGGTCCGGCGCGATGCTTTTCGGGGCGAGGATGGCTTCGGGGGTCTGCGCGGCGGTGTTGACGATCACCCGATCGGCGACGCGCCTCAGTCGCCAGCCGGTGGCGATGCGGTCGAGCTGGCGCTGGGCATTCTCGCCGTCGGATCCCGCGCAGATGATCGTCGCATAGGGACGGCCTTCGAGCTGTCCGAGGCAGGGATAATAGCAGCGATCGAACATCTCCTTCATCGCGCCCGACAGCGCGGCGAGATTTTCGGGGCCGACGAAGAGGTAACCGCCCGCTTCCTGCAAAAGCGCCGGCGTGACCTCGTCCGCGGCGACGAGCTTCGCGGCCGTAGCGGCACCTTGCGCCGCCGCTTCGGCGAGCGCCTTGCTGCCACCAGTGCGGCTGTGCCAGACGATGAGCAGATGCGGCGCGGCGGTCATGCCGCGATGCTTGCCAAGTGCAAGGGCGCGGCGCAAGCTGCCCCGAAACATGGGGAGAGAGAAGATGCGCCGATTGACCGCCCTGCTGCTTGCCGCGGGCCTGCCCTTTGCCGTTACCGCGCAGGATGCAGCGAGCGAGGCGACCCGCGCCGCGCAGGCCGAACTTGCGAAGCGCCTGCCGCTCGATGACCCGCGCGACGAGGCCAATGCGACGCGCGGCAAGATCGCCGAGATTCCGGACGGGCTGATCGAGACCGCCGATGGCAGGATCATATGGGACCGGCGACCCTATGCCTTCCTCAATGCCAAGGAGGCGCCCGATACGGTGAACCCGTCGCTGTGGCGGCAGGCGCGGCTCAATGCGGTGCATGGACTGTTCGAAGTGGTGCCGGGCAGCATCTGGCAGGTGCGCGGCTATGACCTGTCGGTGATGACGATCATCCGCGGCAAGACGGGCTGGATCGTCGTCGATCCGCTCTTGTCGGAGGAGACCGCGGCCGCCGGATGGAAACTGTTCGCCGACACGGTCGAGGCGAAGTCGGGCAAGCGGCCGATCAAGGCAGTGATCTTTTCGCACAGCCACAGCGACCATTTCGGCGGCGTCGGCGGGGTCATGACGCCCGAGCAGGTCGAGGCCGAAAAGATCCGCATCATCGCGCCGCACGGCTTTTCAGAGGAAGCGACCTCGGAAAACGTCCTTGCGGGCGGCGCGATGGGACGGCGCGCGCTCTATATGTTCGGCGCGATCCTGGCGCCGGGAGCACGGGGCCAGGTCGACACCGGGCTGGGGCCGAAGCTGTCGTCGGGGACGATCGGCTATATGGAACCGACCGAGAGTGTCGGCGAAAAGGGCGGCACGCTGACGATCGACGGGCTGGCGTTCGACTTCCTCGACGCGGGCGGCACCGAGGCGCCGTCGGAGTTCGTCTTCTATCTCCCCGCCTATAAGGCGCTGCACACGACCGAGGTCGTGACCCACAATCTCCATAATATCCTGACCCTGCGCGGTGCGCAGGTGCGCGACGCGCTGCGCTGGTCGAAGGTGATCGACGCGATGCTGCTCAAATGGGGCGGCACGGCCGAGGTCGCGCTGGCGTCGCATCATTGGCCCACATGGGGCGCGGACGAAGTGTCGTCGCTGCTCGCGAACCAGCGCGACGCCTATCGCTATGTCCACGATCGCACGCTTTTCCTCGCGAACCGCGGCGCGACCTTGCACGAACTCGCCGACCAGACGGCGGAGGCGCCGGTGCAGGCGACCGATTTCTCGACGCGCGGCTATTATGGCACGATCAACCACGACATGAAGGCGACCTACCAGCGCTATTTCGGCTGGTGGGACGGCAACCCGGCGAACTTCAACCCGCTGCCGCCCGAGCAATCGGCGCCCAGATATGTCGCGCTCGCGGGCGGCGCCGACAAGCTGCTCGCGGCGGGACGGGCGGCGCTGAAGGCGGGCGACTATCGCTGGGCCGCCGAGCTTTTGAACAAGCTGGTTTTCGCTGAGCCCGGCAATAAGGACGCGCGCGCGGCGCTCGCCTCGGCTTATGACCAGCTCGGCTATCAGGCCGAATCGGGGGCGTGGCGGAATTATTATCTCGCCGGCGCGGCCAGCCTGCGCGGCAACGCCGTCGAAGCGGCGACGAGCAATGGGCAGAGCCGCAGTTTCGTCAGCGCGATCCCGACCGCGGTCTTTTTCGACGCGCTCGCGACGCGCTTCGACGCCGCGAAGGGCAGCGAGGTCAGCGGGACGTTCCAATTCGTCCTGCCCGACAGCAAGGAAAGCGTCGCGGTCGTCGTCGGCGGCGGGGTCGAATTCCCGCGCTATGGCGCGACCGACCCGGCGCCGACCGCGACGATCACGATCGACCGCAAGATTCTCGACGAGGCGATGATGGGCCGCGCGCAATTTCCCGCGCTCATCCAGTCGGGCGCGATCAAGATCGACGGCGACCGGCAAGCCTTCCTGTCATGGTTCGCGCTCCATCCGCCCGCCGATCCGCGCTTCAATGTGGTTGTGCCCTAACGATAGAAGCCGCTAACGGAGGAATATGACCGACACCCCCGCCGCGCATCCGACCGATCCCTTCGACGCCGAGGCGCCAGGCGCCGTCGAGGGGCTTCACCCGGTCGATCCGGCCTATGCCAAGGTGTTGCGGGTTGCGACCGCGCTCAACCTGATCCCGCTCGCGATCGGCGCGAGCGTCTTCGATGCGCTGCTGATCCGCCATATCGAGGGACCATACGGGCTGATCACCGCGCTCGCCTGGCTGATCGCGATCGTGACGATCGTCAGCTTCCCGTCGCGCCGCGTGTCGCGCTGGGGTTACAAGATCGGCGAGGGGCAACTCCGCGTCGCGCGCGGCTGGCTATTCCGCACCGACACGATCGTGCCCTTCGTGCGCGTCCAGCATATCGACGTGGGGCAGGGGCCGATCGAACGCTGGTTCGGCCTGTCGCACCTGATCGTCCACACCTCGGGCACGCACAACAGCACAGTCACGCTGCCCGGACTGTCCAGCGATCTCGCCGCGGCGATGCGCGAGAGGATCCGCCGCCATATCCAGACCGACTTCGCATGAGCGACGCCGCCGTTCTCGCCGCGCCGGAGGACGAGGCGCGCTGGCAGCGGCTGCACCCCGCGACGCTGGCGCTCGCGGTCGTCGCGCTGGGGCCGAAGTCGCTCAATGCCCTGCCCGCGGTTGCGGCGCTTGGCTTTACGGGCAACTGGATCTGGATCGTGCCCGCGATCGGCGCCTTCCTGCTGATCTCGCTGCTCGCTGCCTGGTTCCAGTGGCTGCGCTTCCGCTTCCTCGTCGGCGACGACGAGGTGGTGATCGAAAGCGGCGTCTTCGCGCGCCAGCACCGCACCATCCCTTTCGACCGGATCCAGGACGTCAGCATCGAGCAGGGACTGGTCTCGCGCGCGCTCGGCGTCGCCAAGGTCGGGTTCGAGACCGGCGCGGGAGGCAAGGAGAATAATGCCGCGCTCAACGCGATCGCGCTCGACGCCGCGCAGGCGCTGCGTACGACGATCCGCGCACACCGCAGCGGCGAGGCGGTGGCGGTCGCGGCGGCCAGCGCGCCCGATGCGGCGTCGGTGCAGGACGATCGGTTGCTCTTCGCCATGGAGCCGGGCCGGCTGCTGACCGCGGGGCTGTTCAACTTCTCGCTCGCCGCGCTGGCCGTCGTCGGCGCCGCGATGCAGCTTTTCGACGGCCTGCTGCCGTTCGACTTCAACATTTTCGATCCGATGGACTGGATCGACATCGCCGAAGACCAGGGTCTCGATCAGTGGTTGCTCGCGCATCGCTGGATCGCCGGGATCGGCGCGGCGCTGTCGCTGCTGCTGATCGGTTTTGCTAGCGGCATCGCGACGATGTTTTTCGCCAACTGGAATTTCCGTCTGACGCGCGAGCCGCGCGCGCTGCGCCGGACCCGCGGGCTCACGACGCGCACCGATGTCGCATTGCCGGTGAGGCGCGTGCAGGCGGCGATCCTTGTCACCGGCTGGTTTCGCCGGCGTTTCGGCTGGCACGAGCTGAGGTTGCAAAGCCTCGCGAGCGATGGCGAGAAGGAGCGCGACCACCAGGTCATCCCCTTCGGCAAGCTCGCCGAGATCGATCCGGTGCTGGACGAGATCGCGATCGCGCGGCCGGGCGCGGAGGCGGGGTGGCAGCGCAGCCACCATATCGTCGCGCTCGGCGGCCTTATCGGCGCGGTCGGCGCGGCGGCCGGCGGGCTGATCGCCGTGTCGTTCGATCAGCCCGTCGGCTGGCTCGGCCCCGCCGCCGGACTGCTGATCGGCGCGGGATCGCTGTTCGGCGCCCGCTTCCACCGCTGGACCGACCTCGGCGAGCAAGTGGCGATCCGGCGCGGCGTCTGGAAGCCCAAGACGACGCTGCTGCCGCACGCCTCGGTGCAGAGCGTCGATCTCAAGACCGACTTCCTTCTGCGCCCGCTCGGCCTTGCTACGCTCGTGTTCGGCGTACCGGGGGGCAGTTCGCTCGCCGCCCATGAAATTCCCGCGATCCCGGTGGCTGACGCACAAGCGTTGCGCACCCGTATCCTTGCCGCGAGGACGCGCCGATGAGCGACGCCGCGAGCGGCCTGGCTTTGGGCATCACGCGCTCGATCGCCGGCCAACCCTGGCACTGGCGGCGGGCGAGCGCTGACATGCGAGATGAGGGGGGCAGCGAGAATCTCGCGCCCGACGATCTCGTCACGCAATTGCTGCTCGCGCGCGGGGTAACGCGCGACGATCTCGACCGCCAGCGCACGCCGACCTTGCGCGGCTTCATGCCCGATCCCTCGCTGTTCCGTGATATGGACGCGGCCGCCGCGCGGCTCGCCGATGCGGTCGAGGCCCGCGAAGCGGTGACGATTTTCGGCGATTACGACGTCGACGGCGCCACCTCGGCGGCGCTGCTCGTGCGGCTGCTCCGCGGGCTCGGCCTCCCCGTCGGCGCCTATATTCCCGACCGCTTGATGGAGGGCTATGGCCCATCGGGGGCCGCGCTCGTCAAGATCGGCGCGGCGGGATCGAAACTCGTCGTCACCGTCGACTGCGGTGCGCAGGCATTCGACGCGATCGCCGAGGCCAAGGCGGCGGGGGTCGAGGTGATCGTCGTCGATCATCATCAATGCGCGACGACGCTGCCCGACGCTCTCGCTCTCGTGAACCCCAACCGGCTCGACGAAGAACCCGACGCCGCGATCCACGGCAATCTCGCCGCCGTCGGCGTCGCCTTCCTGCTCGGCGCGGCGCTGCTCCGCACCTTGCGCGCGCGCGGCTTTTTCGCGGGCCGTGACGAACCGGCGCTGATCGACCTGCTCGACCTCGTCGCATTGGGCACGGTTGCCGATGTCGCCCGGCTCACCGGCTTCAACCGCGCGCTCGTGACGCAGGGGCTGAAGGTGATGGCGCGGCGCGGCAACATCGGCCTCGCCGCGCTGATGGACGCCGCGCGGCTCACCAAGCCGCCGGGCGCGAGCGACATGGGCTTCGCGCTCGGCCCGCGGATCAACGCCGGCGGGCGCGTCGGCAAGTCGGACCTCGGCGTGCGGCTGCTCACCACGAGCGATCCGCAGGAGGCGGCCGAGATCGCGCAGGAGCTGGGCCGGCTCAACGAAGAGCGCCGCGCGATCGAGGCGGCGGTGCTCGAACAGGCGGTCGAGGCGAGCGCGGCCTGCGGCAACGCTCCGGTCGCGATCGTCGCGGGCGAGGGCTGGCATCCGGGTGTGATCGGCATCGTCGCCGGACGCCTGAAAGAAAAATTGCACCGCCCCGCGATCGTGATCGCGGTTGACACGGACGGCGTAGGCAAGGGGTCGGGGCGGTCGATCAGCGGCGTCGATCTGGGCGCCGCGATCCTCGCCGCGAAGGAAACGGGACTGCTCGTCGCGGGCGGCGGCCATGCGATGGCGGCGGGGCTGACCGTCGCAAGGGACAAGGTGGATGCGCTCGGCGCTTTCCTCAATGACCGCCTTGCCGCCGATGTCGAGCGCGCGAGCGGCGACAAGTCGCTGCTCATCGACGCGGTGCTCGCCCCAAGGGGCATCAATCCGCTGTGGTGCGAGGCGATCGAGAGCGCGGGCCCTTATGGTGCCGGCTGGCCCGCGCCGCGCGTTGCGACCGGCCCGGTGCGAATCGTCGAATCGGGCATCGTCGGCACCGACCATGTCCGCCTGATCGTGTCGGGCGACGACGGCGCGCGCTTCAAGGCGGTCGCCTTCCGCAGCGCCGGGACCGAACTGGGACAGGCTTTGCTCCATGCGCGCGGGCGCAAATTATGGCTGGCGGGACGCGCCAAACGCGACGATTGGGGCAGCCGTCCGGCCGCCGAACTTCATCTCGAGGACGCCGCCTGGGCCGATTGATATGCCGCAGCGCGACATTTTTGCGCGCGATCCCGCCGCCGCGCTTGACCGCGTCGGAACGCCCGTCTAAGGCGCCCGCTCACCGATCAGACGGCCCCTTCGTCTAGCGGTCTAGGACGTCGCCCTTTCACGGCGAAAACACGGGTTCGAGTCCCGTAGGGGTCACCATCGGTCATAGGAGCGGTCGGCTCCTTTCCTGCGAAATTTCCGACCAAAGGCCCCTTCGTCTAGCGGTTAGGACGCGGCCCTCTCACGGCTGAAACACGGGTTCGATTCCCGTAGGGGTCACCATAACCCGCCGAATGTCCCAGAAACGGGCGCAGCGTCAGCGAACTCGCAGATATAGACATGCCGACGCTGGTCATTCCAGGAATGGATGAGAGGCATCCGCAAGCATTAGCCGAGCAACTCGCTCGCCTGCTGCCGCAAGGCAAGCTGGCCGCGGCAGCGATGTCGGGCTCGATAGTGACAGCCGAAGATTTCGCTCGATGCTTGGCGCCCGCCATTCAAGAATTCCTGAACGGGCTTCCGCCGCTGCCCACAGCATCAGCAAGCTCTACTTAACCGCTGTATGACTTTGTATGGCCTACCGAATATTCACGTCGGAACGCTTGGAATTTGAACGGTCTCACCTGTATAGACGGGCGATGGAAATTCCTTCTCGAACAATCTCAAACGGAATCAACCGATCTCCGGCCGGCCATGCCACCCAAGACGCTCCTCCACGCTATGCCGCGATCAAGCAGAGCATATCGAATGCGGTTCGCGACGGGAGTTTGAAGCCTGGTGATCGCGTCCCGTCGGAAGCAGAGCTGGTCGAGAAATTTGACGTCTCGCGCATGACCGCAAATCGGGCGCTTCGCGAATTGCAATCCGCGGGAGTCATCGTACGCCGCGCGGGCAGCGGCTCGTTCATCGCCGAGCCGAAGCCGATCGGGCATATGATCGAGATCAGGAACATCGCCGAGGAAATTCGCGGACGTGGTCATGATTACCGGGCGAGGGTCATCCAGAATTTCGAGGAGAAGGCCAGCGCCGAAACTGCCGCGCTACTCGAGGTGCCGGTGGGCACGAAAATCTTCCACTCGATCATCGTCCACCACGAGGCCGAGTTTCCGATCCAGCTCGAGGAGCGGTTCGTGCTTGCGGCCGCCGCGCCGGATTATGGGACGCTCGATTTCACCCAGCTCACGCCGAATGAATATCTGACGCGCACCGCGCCGCTCGGGCGGGTCGAGCACCTTGTTTGCGCGACGATGCCCGACGCGCAAACGCGCGACATGCTTAGCCTCAATGAAGGTGAGCCGATTTTGCGCATGACCCGGCGGACCTGGAGCAGCGGTCGGCTGGTGTCGCACGCCTGGCTCTCCCATCCCGGCACGCGCTTCGAGCTTTCGGCCGCCTTCTCGATCGACGACTGACGAAGGTCAGTTCGCCAACGTCCGGACCACCGGCTTTTTCCGCCGGCGCAGCCAACGGAAGTCGGTGCGGGTGAAGCTCTTGAACAACAGGTAGAAACCCGTCGCCGACAGCCACAATGTGCCAAAGGCGACGAAGATGATCAGCGGATGATTGAAGCTCTTCCGCTCCATATAATCCATATTGTGGAGCATCCAGAAGAAGTCCCAGGTCCGCCACGTATCGCCGCGCATCACCAGAAAGCGCGCGGTGTCGGCAGAGACATAGGCGCTGCTATTCTCGGCATCCGCGAAGTCTATCCGCCACATCGCGCCTTCATGGTCGCGCGTTTCGAGGGTCGATTTGGGCAGCAGGCTCGCTTGCCGGATCGGCGCCTCGTTGATCATCGCCGCGACTTCGCGGGCAAGGCTTTCGTCGACCGAGATCGCCGCGCCGTCGGTCGCGTCGACCAGACGAACACCTTTTTGGGTGCGAACTTCATAGACCGGCCGCGTGCCGAGATCGCGCAACACGACGCCAAGCACGGGGTCGCCCGTGGACAGCGCGCCGACATCGAAATATTCGCCGCCCGGCAAGGGATGCGCATGGCCCATGTCGTGGGCGTGCGCCGCGACCTTGTCCTTGTCGAGCAGCGCCATCACCGAGCCGCTGAGCGTCCAAAGAACGAACTGAAGGCCCAGGATCAAGCCGACCCATTTGTGGATGCGCCGGAAGAACAGCGGCGTCAGGCGGATTTTCTTCATGCCGTTTTCCTCTTGCGGCGTTTGAAGGACCAGATCAGCAGCCACGCCCCGCTGATCGCCATGGCGAACGCGCTCCAGGTTGCGATGCGCAGCAGCGGATTGTTGACGTCGGTGCGCTCGTCATAATCCATGATGTGGAGCATCCAGACGAAGTCGAAGACGCGCCATAGCGTGTGGCGGCGTGAAATAAGCTCGCCGGTGCTGGGCGACAGATAGAGCGTCGGGCGGTTCCAGCCTTCGAACTCGACCTGCCAGAAGGGTGGCTTGCGCGACTGCATTTCCTGCGGTGCCGTGGTGAGCAGGCGCACCGATACGATCTTGCCGTCGCCGGTATAGATGCGCTGCGCCAGCGCGCGAATTTGCGCCTCGGTCGGGTCGGGCACGGCCTGCCCCGACTTCGCATCGAACAACCGCGGACCATCGGGCGTTTCCGCCCGCCAGACCGGCCGCCCGAAATGACGCTGAAGCCGAACCTCCGATGCACCCGGCGCCGCCGCGACGACCAACGCCGGCGACGCCAGGCCGGTGAGGTCGAAAGGCTCGACCGCCGGACTGCGCACCAGATTATCGCCATGGATGATGTCGATATGGACCGTCACCATGTAGAGGCCGGTCAGCGTCCAGAGTAAAGCCTGGACGCCGACGATCAAGGCTAGCCACTTGTGAAATCGGCGAATGACCAGCGGCCAGCGGATCTTCATGCTCGCAGCCCTTAGAAAGCGGTCCGGAAACCGACGTAGAAACGCCGGCCGAGCAGGTCATAGGTCATCGTGTCGGTGTTCGCATCGGTAAAGCTCTGGATATAGGGCGCCTTGCGATCGAACAGATTGTCGACGCCCAGCTGGAAGCGCGTCTTCTCATTCACTTCGAAAGCGAGCTGGATATTGTGGTAGAAGACGGTCGGCGCACGATAGCCGATGTCTTGGGGCGCGGCGTTGAAGTCGGTCGCCTTGCCGATCCACTGGGTCGACCAGGTCGCGCTGACGCCATCCTTTTCAGCGGTGATCACGCCATAGCCGCGCCACTTCGGATAACCGCCATTGCCGCCACCGATATGGCCGTCGAACTGGATCGGCGCACCGCCCTCGAACGGATAGATGGTGTAGTCGTTGAGCCAGGTTACATTGGCGTCGAGTGAAAGCGAAACATCGCCGATCATGCGGTTGTAGACGAGACCCAGATCGAGGCCGCTCATCGTCTCACGACCGGTGTTGATCGGCTGCGCGGACAGATAATTGACCTCGCCCGTCAGCGTGCTGCGGGTGAAATCGTCGCAGAAGGGATGCGACAGATTCTGGCTGGCGTAGCAGACCGCGAGCTTGGTCGACCCCGGGATCGCGCGGATCGCGTCCTTGATGTCGATGTCGAACCAGTCGGCGGTCAGCGACAGGCCCGGCACAATACCGCGCGGCTGAATGACCGCACCGACCGTCCAGGTCGTCGAGCTTTCGGGCTTCAGATCTTCATTGCCGCCGACGGTCGTCAGGATCGTGTTGCCTAACTGGGTGTAGTTGGCGGGCACGCCCGACGCCTGACAGTTCGCGATCAATGTCGCGTTGCCGCTCTGCGCATATCGGCTGCACGGATCGGTGGTCGTCAGATTGCCCTCGGAAACGCCGCCGTAAAGCTCGGGCACATTGGGAATGCGGAAACCCGTCCCATAGGTGCCGCGCAGGCGGATATCCTCGTTGATCCGCCAGTCGACACCCAGCTTGTAATTCCAGTCGCTGCCGAACAGGTCATAATCCGAAAAGCGCACCGCGCCGTCGATCGTCAGCGATTTGAAGAAAGGCGTGTCGGCGAGCACGGGAACCGAAAGCTCAAGATAGGCTTCCTTGGCCGTGGTCGAGCCCGAGATCGGATCCTGCTGGTTGGTGTTGGCGACACCCAGCACCGTCAGCGGATCGGGATCGCGCCAGCCCTTTTCCTTGCGATAGACGACCCCGGTCGCGAACGACACCGGCCCGGCGGGTAAGGTGAACAGGCTGCCCGTCAGGTCGGCCGTAACGGTCGCCAGTTCGTTGCCGCCATGATCGCGCGAGGTGAAGTTGATATAGTCGAGCACCGCCGGGGTGACGTCGCCCGCGCCCAGATAATCGGCGCAGGGGATCGCCGCGCCGGCCGCCACGCTGCACTTGGTGCGGTCGAGCGTGTTGGCGACATTGGCGAGGTTGGCGACATTGGTCGAACCATCGACCGCAGTGTTGCGGCCGAACGCGCCCGCAACTTCCCAGGCCCAGTCATTGGCGAGCTTGCCGCGAAAGCCGACGGTGCCCTGCCAGGTTTCGGTCTTCTGGAAGAATTCTCGCGGCCCGCCCTCGACGAGCATGCGGCGCACGAGCAGCAGATCCTGTCCCGTCGGGTTGGTCGGATTGGCAGCCGAAATCGAAATATTGCGCAGCGTGCCCGGGGTCGCGAGCTGGTCGCTCTTGCGGTGGGTATAGAGGAATTCACCGAAAATCTGGATGCCATCGGTGATCTGATAATCGCCGAACACCGCGGTGCTGATCCGCTCGATCGGGCTGACCGCGTTCAGATAGCGCTGGACGTTGTTGTTGTGCTTCGCGCCATTGTACGGCTCGAAGAAATCCCCGTCACCGCCGGGCACCTGGTTGAAGTTGATCTGCTGGCCGTTGGGCAGCACCGCGCGGCCACCGATCGTCGAGGTGCTGTTGGTGCACGACAGCGAACCCGGCGTCACTTCCGCCAGCGAGCAGGGCGCGCGGCTCGCCATGTTGACCGCATTGGTCTTTTGATAGGTCGCCGCCATCATGATGCCGCCGCGATCGCCCCGCGCACCCCAGATCAGGTCGGCGGTGAAGTCGCCGCCGTCGCCGCGGTCGGTGACGCCGTAGCGCGCGCTGACGCCCAGGCCTTCATAATCATTGCGGGTGATGAGGTTGACGACGCCCGCCATCGCATCGGCGCCATAGATCGCCGAGGCGCCATCCTTGAGGACGTCGGTGCGCGCGAGCGCGACGACGGGGATCATATTGAGATCGGGCGACGAGTTCGCGCCGGTGCCGCCCGCCACAAGACGGCGGTTGTTGAGCAGCACGAGTGTGCGTTTGATGCCGAGGCCGCGAAGATTGACCTGCGCGGTGCCATAGCCGTTGTTGGTCCAATAGGCCGAGCTTTGGTTGCCCGCGAAGCCGGCGTTGGCAGGGAGCCGCTGAAGAACCTGTTCGATGTTGACGAGCCCGGTGTTCTCGATCTGCTCGGCCGAGACGACCGTCGCCGGGCCAACGCCCGCGAGATCCTGCCGGCGAATGCGCGATCCGGTGACCACGATATCCGATCCGTTCGGCGCGTCCTCGGCGGCGGGCGATCGCGTCGCAGCCTCGCTCTGCGCGAGCGCCGGCGTTGCAAAGGTAGCGACCGCAGCGGCGCTCGCGAGCAAAATTGTCCTGGTCATCATAGCGGAACCCCCTGATGGTTAGCTGATTCACCTCAGAGAGCATCAAATGTATATACAGGTCAACAGGAATTTATTGAATCATATCAAATAGTTATTCCGCAGATTCAGGGCGCATGATACTTATTAAATACGCATCCAAAGGCTCGACCCCTCATCAATGTTGAATTTTTTTTTGGCTCGAGCCTTTTTGCGCAAAGGGCCGATTGGCCCTGTCCGCAGCTTGCTCATGAAATGACAGGACAACTGCGTCGGTGTAATGCGGAACGCCGGACATGAGGCCGCTCTCGGCGCTTCCGGCACGGCCTTTGCCCGCGGCGGCACAGCGGTTTTCGCGGCAGGTTTTTACTTGGGGCGGGATTTCTCCGGAGGTCCTGCCTCTTTGGTCGGCACCACCGGGTCAGATGCGGTTGAGGTCTCTTCCGCAACAGGCGTGATCTCGGCCATTGCTGTGGGCTCGTCGGCGTTGACCTCGCTCTGTTCCCGTGCGGTGGGCTCTCCTGTGCAGGCTCGGCGCTGCATCCCGCCAGAGCAAGCATCAAAGCAGGGACGCTCGTTATGGAATGAATCTCATTATATCTGCCCCCTCTTGTCGCGCCGGCAGGTCATGCGCGGAATTCAGAAACCTTGCCGTCGCTGCTGAACGCCATCACTGCGAATGCGTCCACGCTTCCATCCGGCATTTCCATTCCCGGCGAACCGCGCGGCATACCGGGCACGGCGATTCCGCGAACGTCGCGTGGCTTGTCTTGGAGGAGTCTCGCGACATGCCGCATCGGCACATGACCCTCGATCGCATAGCCGCCGATAACCGCCGTGTGGCACGACGCCAGTTGGCCAGGCACATCATATCGCGCCTTGACGGCAGCCATGTCCGCGCGGTTCTCGACCACCACCTGATAGCCCGCTTTGCGCGCAATATCTGCCCAGGCTTCGCAGCAACCGCATTCGGGATCGCGATAAACGAGCATCTGCCCGACATTCGCCGCATCGACGCGCGGTGCGCGGGCGGCACCATTTTTTTCTTCGGTCGCCGTGGTTCGCGAGGACGAATTGCATGCCGCAAGCGCCATCCCCGATCCAGCCGCAACCAAGCCGAGAAGGGAGCGGCGCGTCATCGGACTTCTCATGTCATTTCCTCGCGAGAATGGTTTTCATCTGTTCGATTTCGGCTGCCTGCCCCGCGATGATGCCGCGGCAGAGCTCGCGTATTTGGGCGTCCTTGAGCGAGGCCTGCTCGCACATGAGAATTGCGCCCGAATGGTGCGGGATCATCGAACGCAAGAAGGCCGTGTCGCCGATCGTGGTCTGCGTCCGGATGAGCGCGAAGCTCCCGAAGAAGGCGACCGCCGATCCGAGCAGCAGAAGCATATTGAAGCGCTTCGACGGAAACATGCCCGGCATCGCGACGATCATCAGCACGACCATCGGCGAGACCATCATCAGCGTCATGTAGAACATATTCAGATTATTATAGAAGCTCGAGAGGCGGTCGATCATGACGAACATCACCAGATACATGATGATCCCGCTGACGATCGTCTGCAGCGCAAGGCTACGATAAGCTGGTTTCACGGCATTTCTCCTCGACGTGTCACCACCCCGCGAATTTCATTAGAACCAGGCCCGCACCCCCATTACGAAGCTGACGCCGCTCGCATCCTCCCCCGCGGCGCGTGCGAAACGCGCGGTATCGCCGACCTTACGCGCCCATTCGACACCAACATAGGGCGCGAACTCCTTCACGATCTCATAGCGAAGGCGCAGCCCCAGCTCGACGTCGGACAGGCCCGAACCGACCCCGATCTCGGGAACGTCCTGCAGCGCGAGGTTGATCTCCGTCATCGGCTGGAGGATCAGTCTCTGGGTGAGGCGCTGATCATAATAGCCTCCGAGCCGGGCGTGCAGGTCCCCCTTGTTCGACAGAAAGATCGCGCTTTCGACCTCGAACCAATAGGGTGCGAGCCCCTCGAAGCCGATCGTCGCATAGGTGCGATCGGGATCGGGCCCGAAATCCTGCCTTATGCCCGCCTGCGCGTTGAAATAGGGTCCGATCGCGCGGCTGTAGAGGATTTGGATCTCGGCGCCCTCGATGCCTTCGCCGAAAACCCCTTCGCCTTCGCTCTTGAGCGTGAGCCGATTGATATCGCCGCCGTACCACGCCTCGCCGTCCCAGCGGAAACCGTCGCCGCCCTTGCGCGCCTGATATTCCGCGAGGTTGAAGCTGATGAAGGCGATCGTCTGTCCTCCATTCTCCTTCATCATGTCGTGGCGCGATCGGTCCATCTCCGCCGCAGGATAAACTCGGTCGGCGTACCAGTCGCCCGGGGGCGCTGGCGCGGTCGCGTCGCCCGGCGGCAAATCCGTACCGCTCTTTCCGGCCATATCCTCCATTCCAGCCGCAGGCATGTCCTTCGGGGTACAATGGCCCATTTTGGCATGCTCGGGCGGGCAGTCGGGATCGGCCGGAAGCGCCATGTCATGGCCTATCGGTCCCATGTCGGGAGCCTTCTTGTCGGGAGCAGCCGCCTCTGGCGTGCAATGACCCATCGCGGCATGCTCGGGCGAGCAGCTCGGAGCCTTCGGCTCCATGTCCATGCCCGGCATACTGTCATGATCCATCTGCTCCGCAGGCGCTTCGGGCGCAGGCTTCGCGACCTGTGCAGGCGAAGGACTCGGCGCGGGCGCGGGGGTCGAGCCGTGCGTCGAATGATCCATCGACTGCGCCGCGGCGGGGACCGCCGCGAAAGCGAGCGGAGCGATGCTCGAAAGAAGGAAAGCGATGCGGGTCATTGCGCGCCTCCCTTCGGGCGAACGCTTACGACGCGCATCATTCCGGCGTGCATATGGTAGAGAAGGTGGCAGTGGAACGCCCAATCGCCGAGCGCGTCGGCGGTGAAATCGAAGGTCGCGATCCCGCCCGGCTGGACCAGCACCGTATGCTTGCGCGGCGAGCGATCGCCCTTGCCCGTCACCAGCTCGAAAAAATGGCCGTGGAGATGGATGGGGTGGCTCATCATCGAATCGTTGATGAGGTTCACGCGCACGCGCTCGCCCTCGATGAAGGGGATGGGTTCGTGATGGTCGGACATCTTCACCCCGTCGAACGACCACATGAACCGCTCCATGTTGCCGGTGAGGTGGATGTCGAGCGAGCGCGAGGCGGCGCGCACGTCGGGATTGGGTTCGAGCGCGACGAGATCGTGGTAAGTCAGCACCTTGTGCCCGACATCCTCGAGCCCCTGCCCGGGATCGCCCATCCGGTCGGCCGGCATTGGCGAGATCGTCTGGACGCTCGGATCACGCTTTACCTGCGGCGCAACGCTGAAGTCGCGCATGCTGTGCTGCATTGCCGCGCCGCCCGCCGCGCCGTGTGCGCCATGATCCCCGGCAGCCGAAGTAGCGGGCGCTGGCGTGCAATGGCCCATCGCGGCGTGTTCGGGCGCGCACGCCGCATCGCCGCCACTCGCCATCGCACCCATCCCCATATCCTTCATCGTCGCTAGCGGGCGTTCGCGGAGCGGCGGCACCTCTGCGACCATGCCGGCACGAGGGGCGAGCGTCGCGCGCCCCATGCCCGACCGGTCGTTGGCCTCGGCAACGAGCGTATAGGCGCGGTCCTCGACCGGAGTGACGATGACGTCATAGGTTTCGGCGACCGCGATCTGGAATTCATCGATCTCGGTCGGCACGACATTGAGGCCGTCGGCCTGCACCACCGTCATGCGCAGGCCCGGGATGCGGACGTTGAAAATCGACATTGCCGAGGCGTTGATGATGCGCAGCCGCACCCGCTCTCCGGGATTGAACAGTGCCGTCCAGTTGTCACGCGGGCCATGGCCATTGACGAGGAAGGTATAGGTCGATCCGTTGACGTCCGCGACATCGGTCGGATCCATCCGCATCGCGCCCCACTCGACCCGGTCCTTCAGCGACTGGTCCTTGCCGGCAAGGAGACCGCTCAGCGTCTGGCGCTGCATGTTAAAATGGCCGGGATTGACCTTGAGCTTGCGGAAGATCGCCTCGGGCGAAATCTGACTATGGTCCGATAGAACCACGACATGCTCTCGGTCATAGCCGATCGGATCGGGGCCTGCGGGATCGATGACGATCGGGCCATAGTGGCCGAGCTGCTCCTGCAGCCCTGAATGGCTGTGATACCAATAGGTGCCCGACTGGACGACGGGAAATTCATAAACGAATTTCGAGCGCGGCTTGATGCCGGGGAAGCTGACGCCGGGCACGCCATCCATCTGGAACGGCAGGATCAGGCCATGCCAGTGGATCGAGCTGTCCTCGTCGAGATCGTTGACGACGGTGAGTCGTGCGGTCTGCCCTTCCTTCAGCCGGACGAGCGGCGCCGGGACGGTGCCGTTGATCCCGATTGCGCGGCTGACCTTGCCATCGATGCGCATCGTCTGGCGCGCGATGCGCAGCGTGATGTCGTTGCCGGATACAGTCGGAAGGGGCGCTGTAATGCCGGACGATACCGGCTGGGCCCAGGCCGGGAACCATGCGGCCATCGCCGCAGCCGCCCCTCCGCCCAAAGCCCCACTGACGAACCGACGCCTTTCCATCTGCATATTCTTTCCGACCGTTGCTGACTGTCCTTAAAGACATACGCAGGCGAGACGGCCGCCCCTCAATAAAAATGCCGCATGGACGCTGCCTAAACGAGCGGTCGGATATCAACCCCGCACACTCGCGGGCGCTCCCGCGAGCAATTCCCTCAGCTTGGTCCGCGCGCGGTAAAGGCGGGTCTCGACCGCCTTCTCGCTTACCCGCAAAATCACCGCAGTTTCGGCTTGGCTGACCTCGTCGACACCGCGCAGGAGCAACACTTCGCGCAAATTCTGCGGCAGCTGGTCGATCGCACCGCGAACCCTGGCAAGCTCGCGCTTGTCGGTCGCTGCGGAGTCGGGCGCAGGACCATCGCTTGCGACGTGGTGCGCACTCTCAAGCGGGAGCGCACGGGAGAAAAAGGCACGCACCTTTCGCCGCCGGGCCCAGTCGCGACATTTGTTGAGCGCGATACGGGCGATCCAGGTGCTGAAGGGGCGGTCGCCATCATAGCGATCGAGCGCCGAAAAGCCGGAGACGAACGTCTCCTGCGTCAAATCCATCGCCTCGTCGGCATCGCCGATCTGCTTTACGATGAGCCGGTAGACGCCCGTCTTGTAACGGCGCAGCAACTCGCGATAGGCGTCCTCACGATGTGCGCGCGCAAAGGCCGCTAAATCCTGGTCGCTACACTGCGATAGGTCGGCGCTCACCGGGCATCGGCGGTCAGCGCCTTGACCACGCTCTTGTCGAACATTTCCGCCTGATCGGGGTTGAGGACCCCGCGCATTGCGAAAAGATGCTGGAGCGTTTCCTTCTGCAATGCCCCCATCACCTCGTGGGTATGGTCGATCGCCTCGGTGACACGCGGTCCATAACCATGTTCGGCTTCGATCGCCTGCGCCAGCTGGACGTTAGCGGCGCGCATCTCGAGCTCAAGCGTCCGGCGGCGGCCCGCGAAGTTCTCTTCGATCCGATCGAGCTTCGCTTCCTGCTCTGCGGTCAGGTCGAGTTGGCCGTGGAGAACCGCGTGCAGTTCGGTTTCGCTCGCTTTTGGTGGGTCCGACACGAAGCGTCCGACGAAAACGCCGGCGATGGCAGCCGCGAAAGCAATGAGACCCACGAGAAGAAGGCGGCGCGACGGCATCGTTACTGTACGTCCAGCAAGGTGGAAGGCGCCAACGCGCTAGGCGGACCGAAAGGGCTCAGCGGACTCGCTGCGACCGCAGGCTGGGGAACCGCGCTTCCCACGACAACACCGCCGCCGAGCGAAACAAAGGCGGCCAACGCCATTAGGCGGCGCGTCGCCACCGCTTCGCGCCGGCGGATCGCCAATGCATCCATGATGCGATCGTCGAGCGCGTCGAGCGCCGCGGGCAGATCGATCCTGTTCAAAATGCGAAGCTTCTCATCCATCTATCGTCTCTTCAAACCTTTCTATCATTGTACATACGCGCCGAAGCACTCCACCCCTCACATCAGAATATTCCGCCAGAATATTTGAGGGCCATGCCGACATCCTGCGTATTAGCAGGACAGACACGCAATTGGAGGTGTTTATGTTCAAGTCCCTTCTCCCCTCTGCAGCGGCGGCTTTCGCTCTGTTTCTTATGCCGGCCGCGGCGAGCGCTCACACCAAGCTCATCGGCTCGACGCCGGCCGCCAATTCGACCGTTTCGAAGGTCACGTCGGTCGACCTCAAGTTCAACGAAAGGGTGATCGCCTCGACCCTCAAGACCGAGCTCGTCATGACCGGAATGCCCGGTATGGCCAATCATGCGCCGATGAAGGTGCCTTACTCGTCTATGATGGGCAAGGACGGCAAATCGGCGATGCTGATGCTCAAGCGGCCGCTGACGCCGGGAACCTACAAGGTGAAATGGTCGGCGGCGGGCGCCGACACCCATCGCATGGGTAGCGAATTCAGCTTCACCGTAAAGTAGGGCGGTGGGCGACCCTGTCCTGATCGGCATCAGGTTCGCGCTTTATGCGGACCTGATGCTCGTCGCCGGCCTTGCGGCCTTTCCGCTCTATGCGCTCACGCGGGACGAACGTCTCGAGCGGCAGCCGCTGGCCGCGATCTGGCGCGCAGAGCGATGGCTCTGCGCCGCCGGACTGCTTCTCTCTGCCCTGGGGATGGCTGTACTAGCGGCTTCGATGCAGGGGGTGGGCGTCCTCTCCCTGGAATTCCAGCCTTTCTGGGACCTCGTGCGCGAAACCGAAGTCGGGATGGCCTGGACCACTCGGAGCGCAGCACTTCTGCTCGCGCTGGCGGCGTCGATATGGATGACGCGCCGACCGGCGACCGCGGCCGTCACGCTGGCCGCTGCGGGCTCTGTGGCCGTTGCAACCCTGGTCTGGTCGGGCCACGCGGGGGCGACCGAAGGCGCCGCGGGCACCGTTCACCGGGTCAGCGACATGGCGCATATGATCGCAGCGGCCGTCTGGATCGGCGCGATCGGCGCCTTTCATCTGCTGATCTCACCGCGACGTATCCGCGAGATACCTGATGGGCTCGGCATTGCGGCGCGGGGCCTCGATCAATTTTCGCTTATTGGCACGATCTGCGTCCTCGTCATCGCCGCAACCGGCCTGATCAACAGCCAGATGATCGTTGGCGCCGAGAATCTCGGCCGGTCTCTCGGCTCACCCTATGGACAATTGCTTCTTGCCAAGCTCGCGCTGTTCGGACTGATGCTGGCGCTCGCCGCCGCCAACCGCTGGCGGCTTGCCCCCGCGCTCGCGGCCGCCGTCTCTGGGGTCGATACCGAAGGCGTCGATGCCGATCCCGACCAGGCGCTTGCAGCCTTGCGCAAAAGCCTGATCATCGAAGCGTCGACCGCGCTCGCCATCCTCGCGCTCGTCGCCTGGTTCGGCACGCTCGAACCGTTCGTCGGCACCGAACCGATTTGACCGCTGACACCGTCTCCTGGTCCGGCTCGATCATGCTAGGAACCGGCTGAGCATTGATCGACACAGCGCCGCCGCTTCACGCGGTTGCTGTTCCGTCTGACGACCCAGAAACCCGATGGCGTCCAAGATACCCAAACCAACGCCGACGGAATGCTCCCGGCGCTGATGAGAGAGGCCGGCTTTCGCGACATTCGCGAGCTCGAGACATTCCGCACGCCAACCGGTGCGATCGCAATCATCGAGGCCGGCTAGCCCCGGACCTGACCGCCCGGGCAAAGAAAATCCGAGGAATAACCACCTTTTTTGCGTATCGACTAGGAGCGGCTCCATTCTGGAACCGTCAGGAAGGACGCCAGCGGCGAACTCGACCGGCGGCATTCGGACTGCCCGCCACCGGGCGGGCAACCGAGACGGAGCAGCGACGGTGCACGATCATCTGGACGCGGAAAAAGGCAGCGGGAGCACGACCGATCCGGTCTGCGGCATGACGGTCGATCCGGCCACCACGCCGCACATCGCGACCCACAGCGGCGAGCATCATTATTTTTGCAGCGCAGACTGCCTCGCCAATTTCGAGGCCGATCCCGATCGCTATTTCAATCAGCATGAAATTCCGCTGGTCTGCTTGCGCAACTGCTCCGTGAAACACGGATTGGGTGAGCTCACGCCTTGACCGTGATGTGGCATTATGGCCAGCGTCCGGAATGGTCACCTGGGGACTCTGAAGTCCAGTTGCTCGGCTGCGGCATAGGCGTCCCATGACTGCCGCGTGCGAAAGCCGCCCTGACCCTTGTCCCAGGCCGATCCCGAAAAATAGACGAAGGGCTTGCCCGGCTCGACGCGCAACAGGACGAGATGATTGTCGGCGTCGGCGCGTATCTCGGCGATCATCGCGGGATCGACCCGGATCGCGACCGCCATCCGGCCATGGTCGCCGTCCGCGGGTCCCCACCACGAGAGCAGTCCCTTCGCCCGGTCCACCGTCAGTTCGCCGGCGCCTGCCCCCGTGGTCCGCTTGCCAATGCCGATGCCGACGAGGAGCGGTTCGTCGCTGTCGGACGCGATCGTCGAGACCATGCGGGTGAAATGCGTGCCGAGCGGGAGCGTGAAGCGGCGCGTTTCCCAGACCTTGCGATCGACATCGACGGGCCAGGGCGCGTAATCGACGGTGAAATCGGCGGCTTGCCCACTGGCTGACAGGATGCGGTGGCGAACATAGTTGCGCGAAGTCCACAGCTTGTTGTCGTGCCAGATGCCGAGCCCGCCGGCGCCGCGCGTCATGCCGACATTGTAGAAGTCGAGGCCTTCGCCGCGATAGCTGTGTTGGTCGCCGCTGCGCAGCTGGCGATCGGCGAAGGGCCAGCGCACATTCTTGCCCCACGAGTCGATTCCCGAACCCGATGGCGGTTCCGCCGCTTCGAGCGCGTGACCGTAGATCCGGTGCGCGGTGCGATCATTCTCCCACAACAGATCGTCGTAGCGATAGTCGGCACGCACCACCGCGGCCTGAGCTTCCCGCCCGGGCGGCGGTGGCAGCGATCCTGCGATTGCTGGCATATCGGGCGCCTCGGCCTGTTGTGTCGCGGCGGGTGTCACCGCGGTCGCCGCCCACAAGAATGCGATTGCCAGCGGGGCGCGTCCGCTTTTCATCGTCGAAGTCCGCATTGCATCTCTCCTTACAGCCGGTTTCATTGCGCCGCGCGCCGCCATGCGTCGCGCTTTGCGACGGCCCGGCCACCCCTGCGAACATGGCCCGCAACCTGGTCGAGCATTTTTTTAAAAGCAAATGAAATTATTTAAGTTGTCATATGACATATAATTGCTACAACCAATTTCGAACGACG
>Ga0307414_10000463_pt1 | contig 21300 bp, 24 predicted proteins | sample DK1Ometagenome_FD_203804 | JGI IMG/M metagenome (GOLD analysis project Ga0307414, IMG submission 203804) | Maize rhizosphere microbial communities from greenhouse at UC Davis, California, United States - DK15-O-3 | ecosystem: Host-associated > Plants > Roots > Rhizosphere > Soil | place: USA... | reverse complement strand
TCTCTTCGACTAATACCGACCTGCATTGTGGACGACCTACTTTTCGCGACAGGTAAAACTCGAATCGTCGTCCCTGCGGTGGCAGGGACCCAGCTTTTCTTCGTCAAGCGGAAACCAAAAGAAGCGGGGTCCCTGCCTCCGCAGGGACGACGGCTGTAGGTCGCCCTCAACGCAGGCTGGTATAAGCAGCGATCCCACGTAAGGCAGGCAGCGCTTTGGTCACTCGTCGCCGAAAATGGCGATCACGCTCAGTTGCGAACTTCCGGCCTTGGCGCGGTACATTCCCGGCGCGTTGAAGGACCACACCAGTTCTCCGCCAGGCCCGGTGGCGATAACGCCGCCGGTGCCGCCCATCTCAGTCAATTCCGCGACAACGGCGTCGGCCGCCGCCTGCAGGCTTTCGCCCTTCAGCCGCACGCGCGCGCAGATTTCGTGCGCGACGCCGATGCGAATGAAATATTCGCCCGCCCCGGTGGAGGAAACGGCGCATGCGCGGTCGTCGGCATAGGTGCCAGCCCCAATCACGGGCGAGTCGCCGATCCGGCCCCAGCGCTTTCCGGTGAGGCCACCGGTAGAGGTCGCGGCGGCCACATGGCCGGACATATCCAGGGCGACCGCGCCTACGGTGCCATATTTCACATCGACATCGAACCGGCCGATCTTCCGGGCGCGAAATTCCTTCCATTGCCGCCGCCGTTCGGGTGTCGCGAACCAGTCGGGATCCACCTGCTCCAGCCCTTGCTCCACCGCGAATCGGTCCGCGCCCTTGCGGCTGAGAAAGACGTGCGGGCTATCCTCCATCACCCGCCGGGCGAGCAGCACCGGATTTCTGGTCGTGGACACGCCCGCCACCGCCCCCGCGCTTCGGCTGTGCCCGTCCATGATCGAGGCATCCAGCTCAATTTCTCCGTCATGGGTAAAGACGGCGCCGCGCCCTGCATTGAACAGCGGATCGTCCTCCAATATCCTGACGCTTTCCGTTACGGCATCGAGTGCTGATCCGCCCCTCGCCAGGATCGCGGACCCGGCATCAAGCGCCCGGCCCAGACCCGTCCTGATCTCCCTTTCCTGCGCAGGGGACAGGCGGTCACGCGATATGGCGCCCGCCCCGCCGTGAATGACCAAAGTCCATTGCCAGCCGTCACCAGAAGCGCGGGCGGTTGCAGTTGCTGAATTTACCATTATGAAAGCCCCAAATAGTATCAGGGAAGACCAGCTAACCATCTCAGTTCTCCATCTTTTCGTCCTGAATTGATAGGCGCCTCCAATCATCGTGATGCATGCGCGGCGGCGGTAGTCAAAGGATCGAAAAGACCAACGGTAGAGCATGGTTTAATAGCACAGGAATAGGCCGCCGAAGGGCTTTGAGCGTCAGGCCGGCACGAGTTGAATGTGGGGGAATAACTTAATGCTGTCGTCACGCGGCTGTCGCATCGCCATAATGCTGGCCTCTGCCCTGGCGGGCGCCGGTCCGGCCGTTGCGGGCGGCTTTTATCTTCAGGAACAGTCGCCAAAGGAAATCGGCCGAGCCTTTTCAGGCGGGGCCGCCGCGCCCGACGATCCATCGACGATCTTCTTCAACCCCGCCGGCATGACCGAACTGGAAGGGGTTCAGATTTCCACGGGCGGCACGCTGCTGTTCATCGACAGCGTGCAGGCCGATCAGGGTTCCGCCCGAACCGTTGCGGGACAGACCGGAACCGTCCCCATTGGCGGCAGCGATGGCGGAAGCCCGTTTCACCGCGTCGTGCCGGTCCCGTCCTTTTACGCCTCGGCCCGGATCGGCGACTCGCCGCTGTGGGTCGGCCTTGGCGTCAGCGCGCCTTTTGGCCTGAAGCTGGATTATGCGCCGGATTTCTTCGGCCGCTACGATTCGCTCGCGTCCGATCTGAAGACCTACAATATCCAGCCGAGCGCGGCCCTGAAGCTGGGCGATGCAGTTGCCATCGGGGGGGGCATCGACGTGCAATATGCAAAGGTGAGCCTGACCAACGCGCTGCCCAATCTGTCATCCAACGATCCCGACGGACATTATAGCGTCAGCGGCGACGACATTTCGGTCGGCTGGAATTTTGGCATATTGGCGAAGGCAGGCCCTGCCCGCTTCGGTCTCCATTACCGCTCGCGCATCGAACATAAAATATCGGGAAGCCAGGAATTGAGCGGCCTGCTGGGGCCGCTGGCCGCAGGCAACGGGACACAGAATGTGACGGCCCCGCTCGCCCTGCCCGACATCGTCACTGCCAGCGCCGCCCTGACGGTCACGCTTGGCACGCGGCTGATGGCGACCGGCCGCTATTATAACTGGTCGCTATTCCAGCGGCTGGAGATCATCCCCGAAACTGGCGGTCCCCTGCGCAAGGAACTGCGTTACAAGGATAGCTGGAGCATCGCGCTGGGTGCCGAGCATGATTTCTCCGACCGGCTGACGCTTCGCGCGGGCGCGATGTTCGACAAGACGCCGACCAATCCGGACTATCTCAGCACGCGCGTGCCCGATGGCGATCGCACCTGGGCAACCATGGGCGCGACCTATGACCTCACCGACCATCTTTCCATCAACCTGTCCTATGCCCATGTTTTCATAGAGGAACAGCTGATGGATCGCACAGACGGCTTCTACGGCGGCGCGGTCGATATCACCATGCTGTCCCACAGCACGGGGAATGTCGATATGCTGGCAACGTCGGTCACGGCGCGCTTCTGACTCAGATCGGCGTTGGAATAGGGCTGGGCCGCGTCTATAGGACGCTGGAGCAGTAAAGGCGAACCCCATGCCCCTACGCCCCTGGCGCGATATCGAGCGGCGGAAATCCCGTCAGATCATGGTGGGCAATGTGCCCGTCGGCGGCGACGCGCCGGTCGCGGTGCAGACCATGACCAACACGCTGACGTCCGACGCAAAGGCCACGATCGATCAGATCCGCCGCTGCGAAGAGGCCGGGGTGGACCTGATCCGCGTGTCCTGTCCCGACGAGGAATCGACCGCCGCGCTGAAGCAGATCGTGCGGGCCGCGCGCGTGCCGATTATCGCCGACATTCATTTCCACTATAAACGCGCGCTGGAGGCGGCCGACGCGGGTGCAGCGTGCCTGCGCATCAATCCCGGCAATATCGGCAGCGCGGCGCGGGTCAAGGAAGTGGTGGACGCGGCCAGGGCGAATGGCTGCGCCATCCGCATCGGCGTCAATGCGGGATCGCTGGAGCGCGACCTGCTGGAAAAATATGGCGAGCCCTGTCCCGAAGCACTGGTCGAAAGCGCGCTCGACCATATCAAGCTGCTACAGGATCAGGATTTCCACGATTACAAGGTCGCGGTGAAGGCCAGCGACGTGTTTTTGGCCGTGTCCGCCTATATGGGCCTGGCCGAGGCCGTCGATTGCCCGCTGCACCTTGGCATCACCGAGGCGGGCGGCCTGATCGGCGGCACCGTCAAGAGCGCCATCGGCATAGGCAACCTGCTCTGGGCCGGGATCGGCGACACGATCCGCGTCTCGCTCTCCGCCGAACCGGAGGAGGAAGTGCGCGTCGGCTATGAAATTCTCAAAGCGCTCGGCATCCGCTCGCGCGGCGTCCGCGTCGTTTCCTGCCCCAGCTGCGCACGGCAGGGCTTCGACGTCATCCGCACCGTGGAAACGCTGGAGGAACGGCTCAAGCACATCCACACCCCGCTGTCGCTTTCAGTCCTGGGCTGCGTCGTGAACGGCCCGGGCGAAGCGCGCGAAACCGACATCGGCATCACCGGCGGCGGCGCGGGCAAGCATATGGTGTACCTGTCCGGCGTCACCGACCATCATGTGCAGGACGCCGACATGGTGGATCATATCGTCAAGCTGGTGGAGGCCAAGGCGGCGGAAATCGAGACAGCGAACGCGGCGGCGGCACGGGTGGCGGCCGAATAGGTTTCTTGTCTGCTTTTGGGTATCATCAGGCGGGCAATTGGTCTTGCATCGGAAATTGCCCTGAGCCTTCGGGCGTCGTTGACTATATTTGTCATACATATAAATCGTCAGCCCGATGACATTTTCTTTTGGGGGGACTTCACGCGATGATTCGAAATCTGGTTCTGGCTGCGACTGCGCCAGGCACTGCGGTGACGCGGCTGTTTGTTCCGGCAGCCTTATTGATATGCGCGCCGGCGGCGGCTCAAGCCCAGACCGCCGATGAACGAGCTATAGATGCCGCTCGCTCACTTCTGAAAGAAAGCGGTTACGAGACGCAAATGGCCGCGACCGCCCGACTGGTCTCGACAGCGGCCTTCGATGAAGCCGTGAAGGCCTATTCGAACCAGCAGGGCGGGGAAATGCCCGATGATCTGGTGGCGGAAGTCAAAGCAGCGGTAGGCGCGGAGGTCGAAATTATGATCGCCCAACTGCAGGCCACCGGGCTTGAGGATGCAGCCCGCATTTACGCGCGCTATTTCACCGCCGAAGAAATCGAAAGATTCTCAGTGCTGCAACAGGATCCTGTGATGAAGAAGGCTCAGACGGTCATGCCTCAACTTATGACTGAACTCAGCCAGATCGGCATGAAGGTTGCCGCAGAGCGCTCGCCTGCATTGCAGGCCAAAATCGCCACATTATTGGAACAGAGAGCTGCGAAGCAAAAACTGCCTACGTCCCATTGACAATGAAATAGGTTCCTTGTGGCCACTTGGGTATCGTGGTAGATAGTGATACCCAAGGATTTATAAATGACCCATCATGCAAAAATCATAGCAGGGGGTAAGATCGTCATACCTGCCGAACTACGCCGCGAACTGGGCCTGCACACCGGCGATACGCTGGTGATCGAGCGCGAGGGCAATGCGTTGGTGCTCAAGTCCTATCTGCAGGTTGTTCGGGAAGTGCAGCGCGAATTTCAGGCGATGATGAAAGAGCCCGACACCGTCGATGCCTTCATTGCCGACCGGCGCGCTGAAGCAGAACGCGAGTGAAGCCTGTCATTGACGCGTCGGTATTGCTGGCGGTGCTGTTTGGCGAAACAAATGATGACGGCCTGTTGCTGTCGCTGCAGGATGGCAATCTCAGCACTGTCAACATGACCGAGGTGCTGACTCGGGCGAATGATCGCGGCATTGATAGCGAACATGCAACCCGATTTCTGGAACGATTGCGCCTCCAGATGCATGTTTTTGATGTCGGCCAGGCAACCATCGCCGCCGATTTGCGTCCCGCGACCCGCCATCTCGGCCTGTCTCTGGGCGACCGCGCCTGCCTTGCGCTTGCCAGGTCGCTGGGCGCGCCGGTGATGACGGCGGATCGCGCCTGGGCGTCGCTCGATGTCGGGATCGACATCACCGTCATCCGCTGAGCATCCATGGCCCGGCCCACAGCCATTGCCCCATTCCTGGCCGCCTGTTCCGGCGTGGCGCTGTTTTCGATCATGGATGCCGTCATGAAGGGCCTGACGCTGGAGATCGGCGTCTACAATGCCTTGCTCTGGCGCTGCATGGCAGGGGCCTTGATGGGCGCGATTGCAATGCTGGCCGCCCATCGTCGCTGGCCGGCACGGTATGTGCTGCGTATCCACCTGCTTCGCGGGACCGTCGTCACCTTCATGGCGCTGAGCTTTTTCTGGGGGATCGCGCGTATTCCACTGGCCGAGGCCCTCGCCCTGTCGTTCATCGCGCCACTGATCGCGCTTTACCTTGCCGCTTTGCTGTTGAAGGAGCGGATCGGGCGGGGCGCGATGATCGCGTCCGTGCTCGGGCTGGTCGGAGTGGTCATCATCCTGGCCGGAAAATTGCAGGACGATTATGACAGCGAGGCATTCTGGGGCGCGGCGGCGATCCTGTTTTCGGCCATACTCTTTGCCTATAATCTGATCCTGCAGCGGCAGCAGGCCCAGCTCGCGTCCCCCATCGAAATCGCCTTTTTCCAGAACATGATCGTGTTGGTGATCCTGGCCATCGCCGCGCCCCTTCTGGCGGTTGTTCCCCGGCCCGAGCATGTGCTGCCCATCGCCGGAGCGGCGCTGCTGGCTTTTGGATCGCTGCTGCTGCTTTCCTGGGCCTATGCGCGTGCGGAAGCGCAGATTTTGATCCCGATCGAATATACGGCCTTCCTCTGGGCAGCGATATTGGGCTGGCTGATGTTCCGGGAGCCGCTGACCATCACCACCCTTGCGGGAGCCGCGCTGATCGTTGCGGGATGCATCCTCGCCGCCCGCCGCACCGAAACCACGCCTTTCGACCGGGCGGCCTAACGGGTCTGCAGCGCCCGGAAGATTGCCTCGATGGAATCCGGCGAGGACATGAAGCCCATATGGCCGCAGTTGACCTCTATCGCCGCGTCGCTTTCCTGCGGAAGGCCGCGCGCGCAGGATTCGGCGATGACGCCGTCCTGCCGGGACCAGATGGCGATCGTCGGCACCGGCGGTTTCACGTTCAGCTCGACCTCGACCGGCGGCGCGTCGATCGGATGGCGGGCGATGAATTCATAGAGCCGCCAAGCATAATTCGCCCGCAAGCTGCCGGAAAAAGGGCTTCCCAGCGTGATGACCCTTGCCACGCGGCCGGGCGCATATTTGGCATATTCCCGCGCGATCAGGCCGCCCAGGCTCCAGCCGATGACCGTCACTGGTTCATCATCATGCCGCTGCACCTGATCCAGCCGCCGGTCGATCCGCTGGAAAATATCCGCCTGAACGCCGAAGTTGCGGCCCATGGCCCAGCCATGGCTACGATAATTGGCGGCGTCCAGCGTCCGGCGCAGCATCGCCGTCGATTCGTCCGATGCCAGAAATCCAGGAACGACCACCACCCGATGTCCCTGCCCGTTATAGGCGGTCCGGATGGCCGGCCCCACGCGCGCGCCACGCAACATCCGGGGCAGGCCGCGCACCTCGCGCAGCAAAAGGTTGATCGGCGGCGGGGAAAGCGCCGCCGGACCTGCCGGCTTTGGTGTTGATGACTGGGCGAAGGCCACGGACGTTCCATCTGACATGGTGTTGCGATTACACTTTTATTACAGCGTAATCACAAATTTGTCATGAACGGAATCGGTCAGCCGTCGCTTCTGTTCGTCGGAGCGTGGACAATCCACCCGAAAGCGGGAGTCATACAACCTGCAGAATGAATGACTCATTGCGGGTCTGAGCGGACATGAGCTTTACCGTCATGCCATGAATGGCCCTTCCCACCCCTTCGAGGTTATGCTCAATACATTCCAGTATCAGGGCGCCAGCACTGATTCCTGCTCGACAGTTCCACCATCGGCCGAGCGAAGATGCCGTGGTTCCAATATGGCCGCGGTTTCGACCAGGTCCAGCGCCCGGCGCGCCTCGACATAGCGCCGCGCCTGCTCCATCCACTTGCTTGCCGCTGATCGGCCGGGCAGGCGCGAAACCTCCGCCAGCGCTGCATCGACGCGGCCTGCCTCCAATAACCGCCGCGCGCGCGCCAGGCGGCGTTCGGGCAGCGGCGATGGCGTGCTGGCGTCGCGAAGGACGACCAACTCACCCACTTGCCGTTTCATGTCGGCCCACCAGTCCTGGCTCTTCCCCCGGCCGACCAGCCTGGGCTCCAGCTCTTCAAGCCCGCCCTGCAGGTCCTGCAGCGTCACCGGTTCCCGCGCGGCATTGATGATGGTCGCGACCGCACGCGGCTGCGCCTGTCCGAAGCGAAGGCGGATCTGCCCCTCGATATAGCCGAGCGGCGCGCCGGTATCGAGCGCGCGGCGGGCCGCAAAGGCGACCAGCAATCCTTCGGCCCGGGCGGCATTGCCCGAAGCCGCCTGCGCCTGGACATTGATCCGCGCGATGCGGTCTTCCAATTCCGATACGCGTGTCGTCAGCGTCTGCGCGTGGTTTGCCTCAAGCTCAGGGACTGGAGCGTTTCCGGCCGGTCCATCGGCGGGCTCGGCGGTCTGCGGGGCCTCAGGGACAGCAGGCTTCTTGCCCATCCAGCCGTCCCAGCGGCTCATCGCCCAACCCATGGCCGCAAGCCCGCCAAGAAAGGCGAGAAGCAGCAGGATCGCCATGGTACGGATGGAATAGCTGCCTGTTGATCGTGTTGCGCCCATATCGCCGGCCATTGTCGTCCAAACGTCCTTCTTTAATCCCAGCGGCCCCTTATTTGCACAAAGCGGCCGCAAGAACTAGCAATGCTTCATCCTTCGGCACGGGCGACGCATCGCCGGAAGCCCACCCCGCCCCAGCCGCTTCCAGCACTGCCGGGCTGACCGCCGCCAGATGCAACCGCGGCCGCTCCCTCATCGGCACCAGCTTGGCCAGGCGAACGGCTCCACGGGGCGAATGGATCAAGGCGACACCTTCTTCGGGCATGACGGCGGCCAGCCCTTCAGCGGTCCCCGCCTCCACCGATTCATAGACGCAGCGGCGGATGATCGAGAGGGGGCCGGCGTTGAACTCCCGCCAATCGCGGCCGCCGGGATGAAATACCCGGGCATGACCGCGCGCTGCCATGATATCCGCAATCGCCTGCGCACCCGAATAGCCGACAGCGGCAATGCTGAACCCGCGCGCTCTGGCGGCCTCCGCCGTAGCCTCGCCCACCGCAAAGACCGGCAGATGCCGAAAAAGGTCAAGCTGAGGCCCGGCGCAACGCAACGTGTTGGCGCTGGTGAGCAGCATGGCGTCGAACCCGTCAGGATCGGGCGCCTGCCATGCGGTCGCATGCACTTCGAACAGGGGATAGCGGATCGGATGCAGTCCGCGCTCCTCCGCGCGGCGCGCCGTCGCCGATGCGCCGGGTTCAGGCCGCAGGACCAGCAGCGGCAGGCTCACGCCGAAAACAGGGCCCGCAATGTTGGACTGGCTCTGGCGAGCAGATCGCGGCCCAGTGCAGTCGCCGACGCTTCATCGCCCCGCGCCAGCCGCACTTCGCCCGCGACATGCTCGCACCCGTCGCTGGTCAGGATTTCGGCGCTCAGCAGGATTTCGTCCGCGTCGATCCGTCCCCAGGCCGCGACCGGCGAGTGGCAGCCAGCGTCAAGACCCAGCAGCACCGCCCGCTCCGCCCGCACGCAGTCGCTGGTGTCGGCATCGTTGATGGCGGCAAGCAACTGCCGGACGTGGTCGTTTCCGGCCAGGGTTTCCACCCCGACCGCGCCCTGCGATGGCGCGGGCAGCATCGTTTCCAGCGGAATATCATATCCGACCGCTTCTTCGCCCAGCCGGATCAACCCGGCCGCCGCCAGCAGCGTCGCATCCGCCTCGCCCGCTTCCACCCGCGCAATGCGCGTCGCGACATTGCCCCGGAACATCACGATGGCAAGGTCGGGCCGCAGCCGCAGCAACTGCGCCGCGCGGCGGGGCGAGCTGGTGCCGACCTTCGCCCCCTGCGGCAGCGCGGCAATGCTTTCCGCGCCGATCAGCCGGTCACGCACATCGGCGCGCGGGAGCATGGCGGCGACCATGATCTCCTCGGGACGGATGGTTTCGACATCCTTCATGCTGTGCACCGAAAAGTCGATGACGCCCTCGATCAGCGCCCGGTCCAGTTCCTTGGTCCAAAGCGCCTTGCCGCCTATTTCCGCCAACGGCCGGTCCTGAATGCGGTCGCCATCGGTGCGCACCGTCACGATGTCAATGGCGGCTTCGTCCCAGCCATGCGCCGCGCGCAATGCGTTCGAGACCATATGGGCCTGCACCAGCGCCAGCGGCGATCCCCTTGTGCCAAGGCGTAGCGGCCGGGTGAGCGGCGGAATATCTTCATGGGTCATATGCTGCTTGCTCTAATCCCTGCGCGCTTTAGAGGAAAGGGCCATGACCATTATCTTGGGCCTTGAATCCAGTTGCGACGAGACCGCCGCGGCGCTTGTCACCAGCGACCGCCGGATATTGGCGCACCGGCTGGCGACGCAGGAGGCTGAGCATCGCACCTATGGTGGCGTCGTGCCCGAAATCGCCGCGCGCGCGCATGTCGAGGCGCTGATGCCGCTGGTCGAGGCGGTGTTCGAGGATGCGAAGCTGACCCTGGCCGATGTCGATGCCATCGCCGCGACTGCTGGCCCCGGCCTTATCGGCGGGGTGATGGTGGGCCTTGTCACGGCCAAGGCGCTGAGCCTTGCGTCGGGCAAGCCCCTTGTCGCGGTCAATCATCTGGAGGGGCATGCGCTGTCGCCGCGCCTTGCCGATCCCGCGCTGGAGTTTCCCTATCTGCTGCTGCTCGTATCGGGCGGCCACTGCCAGCTGCTGCGGGTCGAGGGGGTCGGCCGCTACCGCCGCCTCGCCACTACGATCGACGATGCGGCGGGCGAGGCGTTCGACAAGACGGCGAAGCTGCTTGGCCTCGGTTTCCCCGGCGGCCCCGCCGTCGAGCGCGCCGCCGCCTCGGGCGATCCCGGTTCCGTGCCCCTGCCCCGGCCGCTGCTGGGCGCGAAGGAGCCGCATTTTTCCTTCGCCGGCCTCAAGAGCGCAGTGATGCGCGCCGCGCAATCGGGCGAGTGGCAATCCGAGGACATCGCCGCCAGTTTTCAGCAGGCCGTGATCGACTGCCTGCTGGACCGCACTGAACGGGCGATCCTGTCCCGTCATTCCGGCCAAAGCCGGAATCTCCCGAGGCAGGGCGATACACCTGAGGTGGGAGACCCCGGCTTTCGCCGGGGTGACGTAGCGGAGGACAAGCCCCTCACCGCCCTTGTCGTTGCGGGCGGCGTCGCGGCCAATCAGTCGGTCCGCGCTGCCCTTGAAGCGCTGGCCGCCGAACATGGGTTGCCCTTTGTCGCGCCGCCGCTCTGGCTTTGCACTGACAATGCCGCCATGATCGGCTGGGCAGGGGCGGAGCGCTTCGCGGCGGCGATGACCGATGGACTGGACGTCGCGGCGCGGCCGCGCTGGCCGCTCGATCCGGACGCGGAAAAGGCCCGTGGAGCAGGGGTAAAGGCATGAAGATCGGCGTAATCGGCGCGGGCGCATGGGGCACCGCACTGGCCCAGGTCGCGGCGGCCAATGGCGAGCCGGTCCTGCTCTGGGCCTTTGAGGCAGAGGTGGTCGATGCGATCAACCAGACCCGCTGCAATCCTCTCTACCTGCCCAATATTCCGCTCAGCCCCGCCATCCGCGCGACCGGCGCGATAGACGAGCTGGCATCCTGTGACGCCCTGCTGGTCGTCACCCCGGCGCAGCATCTGGGCGCGATCCTTACCGATCTTCCCGACGGGAAAACCCCTCTCATCCTCTGTTCCAAGGGCATAGAGGCGAACAGTCAGCGGCTGATGTCCGAGGTCGCCGCACACGTCCATCCAGGCGCGCCGATTGCGGTGCTTTCCGGCCCCACCTTCGCGCATGAAGTCGCCGCCGGCCTGCCGACCGCCATCACCCTCGCCTGCGCGGATCAGGCCCTGGGTGCAAGCATCATCGCGCGTCTGGCCCGGCCGGAATTCCGTCCCTATCTTTCCGACGATGTGATCGGCGCGGAAATCGGCGGGGCGGTCAAGAATGTGCTCGCCATCGCCTGCGGCGTGGTTGAGGGCGCGGGGCTTGGCCAGAACGCCCGCGCCGCGCTCATCAGCCGGGGCTTTGCCGAAATGACCCGCTTCGGTCTGGCGCGCGGCGCGCGGGCGGAAACGCTTGCCGGGCTTTCGGGCCTCGGCGATCTGGTCCTTACCTGTTCCTCCACCAGCTCGCGCAACTTCTCACTCGGCAAGGGACTTGGGCAGGGCACAGCGGCCGCCGATCTGCTGGCGGACCGGCGGACCGTGGCGGAAGGCGCATTCACTGCCCCGGTACTTCAGGCCGCGGCCAAGGCGGCGGGCGTCGATATGCCGATTACCGACGCGGTCTGCGCCCTGCTCTCTGGCGCACACTCAGTGAGCAAGGTCGTCGATGCCCTCCTCGCCCGCCCCCTCCGGCAGGAAAACGGCCAGTGACAAGCGGGGGAAATTCTGGTCCGCTTCCCCCTCGGATGGACAGGGCAATTTACATCCGCGCGGCACTTCGCGATAAGCGGCCTCTTTAGGCAGAGGGGCGAAATTTTGGCGGGTGCGATTTCTCCCGAAAGCCCGGCTGGTGCGCCGTCCGCTGAACAGCAGGACATTGCCGCGCTGGCCAAGGGCGGACGGGTCAATTTCGTCGGCTTCCTGTTGCGCCTCGCCGCGCGCCTGCCATTCCTTTTCATCGCCGGCCGCGTCTATGGCGCAGAGACGCTGGGCCGCTTCGCCTACGCCATTTTGGTGGTTGAATTCGCCGCCCAGATCGCAACGCTGGGGCTGAAGCGCGGACTGGCGGGCGAATTGTCGCGCACCGACCGGCCGCACGCGCATGTCGTTTATGACGCCCTGCTGGTCAGCATCATTGCCTCCATCATCGCCGCCGCGATCTTGTCGATTTTCCCGCAGGCCCTGTTCCCGAACAGCGCCGTCAATGATCTGGACCAGTTGCTGCCGCTCATCATCCTTGCCGTGGCGGGGTCGGACATCGCGCTCACCGCCTGCGCCTATCGCTACGATATTGCGGCAACGGTGCGAGCGCGTTCGATCATCGAGCCATGGACGATCAGCATCGCGGCATTCGCCTTTTCCTACTACTCGCTGCGCGACGGGCTGATCCTGTCCTACGTGCTGTCGATGATCGCGGCGCTGATCGCCTCGCTCATCCCCATGTTCAGAAGCTACGGCCTGCCCACCGGATGGCGGCCGCACCCCATGCGCCTGTGGCGGATGGCGCGGCAGAACATGCCACTTGCCGCCGCCGACGCCGTGGAATGGGGATCGCGCCGGCTGGACCTTGCCATATTGGGCCTGTTCGCCACCCCCTATATCGTGGGCATCTATTATGTCGCGCAGCAGGTCGCCTCGCTGCCGCAGAAGTTGAAGACCAGCTTCGACCCCATTCTTGGCCCGGTCATCACCCGCAATCTGGCCGAGAAAAATTATACCGCCATCGCGCGGCAGGTCAGCCAGGTCGGCTTCTGGATCATCGCGGCCCAGACCGGCATCGCTCTTGCCCTCGGCATTCCGGGCGAAGCGGTGATGGGCCTGGTCGGCCCCACTTTCGTCGGCGGAACCGGCGCGCTCGCCTTCCTGCTGGCGGCCGAAGTGGTGGCGGCGACTGCCGTGGTCAGCGAATCCGCCCTCGTCTATATGGCCCGCCACCGGAACCTGATGATCTCGCTTGCCATGATCGCGGTGCAGGCGGCACTCAGCTTCGCCTTCATCCTGGGCGCGCGCGCCATGGAGTGGCCGGAACTCTATATCGCGGCGGGTCCGGCCCTGGCACTGTGCGTCGCGCTGGGCCTCGCCGCCATCGTCAAGGCGCGCCTGCTCTCCCGCCTGCTCGGCGCTCCCGTCAATGCCTGGCGCTGGGCCCTGGTCTGGGCGGCGACGCTGGCGACGCTGGTCGGCATCGGCGTCACGCAGATCCCCGAATGGGCGGAACTGATCCTGGGTATTCCGTTGATCCTGGGCCTTTATTGCTGGATGATCTGGTCCAAGGGCTTTGGCCCCGAGGATCGCGAGCTGTTCAGGAAGGCGCGGTAGAGCGGACCTTACATCAGAACCGTTCGTGCTGAGCCTGTCGAAGCACTGTTCTTCTGATCCCATCGCCCGGAAAAAAGAAAAGCCCTTCGACAGGCTCAGGGCGAACGGAGGTGGATGGTTCCGATTTCATGCAGCCTGTTATCGAGTTGCCCCCCTCACCAAGAATGAGGGGGAAGCAAACCCGTCCCCCTCAGCTCACAGTCTCGGCCGGGCAATCCCCCAGCCGCTTGGCGGTCACATCGGCCGACGCGCGGATGGTCGGCTTGCCGTCAGCCGTCAGCGTGCTTTGTTCGGCCAGGATCAGACCCTCCGCCCGGCTTGACCCATCCAGCAGAATGTTGAGCGTGCCGCCGTCGGCCTTGCAGGTCAGTGTCGCGGAAAGGCGGCCGGTCGTGGCGGTCAGGTTATCGTAACTGCACTCCCCCCGGTTGGTGGCCAGGAAGGCCGCATCCGGGCGATCGGCCGTTTCAGGAGTGATGCAGGCCTTGGCGGTGGCCGTCTCGCCCAGCTTCGCCTGATATTCGGCGGCGGTCAGGCCGTCATAATTATAGCCGGTGACCTTGTGCGTGATTTCCCATTCTCCCGGCTGCATCAGCGGGGGTTTCGCCTCGGCGGCGTCATCGGCGGCGACTTTCTCCTCTCCGCCTCCCCCACAGGCCGCAAGCGGCAGGACGGACGCGGCGATCAGTAGAAGCTTATGCATTTCACCATTCTCCCCTGTTTTCTTCCTTCATCGGCTCAGCCGAACAGGCCAAGCGCTGCAACCTCCTCCGCTGTCAGTCGAAGGTTGAACATATCGGCCAGCACGGCGCGATATTCGGTGGCGTCACTGATCTCGCGCTCTTCCGGGCGGCCGGATCGCGTGACGGAAAGCCGGCGGTCGATCAGCCCCGCCCGCCCATCGGGCAGCGCGCGGCTGAGTATGCGCAGCGTGGTGAAGCGCGTGCCGGGGCGGGTCGATGTCCAGTGATTGGCCATTTCCAGATCGCTGGGCTCCACCGGCGTCAGGCGAAAACTATATTGATCGTGCCAGCCATCTCCGCCGTCCCGTTGCAACACCCAGCCGCGTTGATCCTCTATCAGATGAAACCGAACGCCGCCGGGCGCGCGCGCCACCCCGTCCGTCGCGAGCGGCATGGGCGGAGTGAAATCGCCGCCAAATCCGGCGTCCGCGATCCACAAGGCGCCGTCCAGCGTGACAAGATTGAACGTATGGGTCAGCGGCGGCACCTCCACGTCCATCCGCCACACGCGCGCCAGCAGCGGCCGGGCCTCAAATCCCATATGCCGCAGCATGCGGAGAAGCAGTTGGTTCTGTTCAAAGCAATAGCCGCCGCGCCGCCGCCTCACCAGCTTGTCGAACACCGTATCGGGGTCCAGGCTGATCCCACGACCGAGCGGGATGTCAAGATTTTCGAACGGGATCGCCAGCCGGTGCGCGCGCTGCACGGCCGTCAGGCCCTCGGCATCGCCCGCGGGAGGCGCGGCAAGTCCGATCCTTTGCAGATACTCGTCCAGTTCGGTCAATGGGTCATCCCGCCGGGCAATCGCCGATATGACGGGCCGACACCTTCGATTTCATCGCCATTGTCATGCCCGGCTGGAACCCCGCCATGGTCATGTCCTGATTCATCTCATAACTGCTGGAGCCATATTTGCCGGTCATGTTCAGCTTCAGTTCGCCCGGCTGCCCCTTGCCGCTGCACGTCATCGCGGCCTTGATCAGGCCGCCGCTCATGTCAAAGGCGGAATAGGAACAATTGGCGTCCTTCTGCGCCGACAGGAAATCCGCGTTGGGCTTTTCGGCCTGTTCCGGCGTAATGCAGCTTTTGACCGTCGTTTTCGTGCCGATCATGTTGTTCATCATGCCGGCGGGCGCGCCTTCCGGCAGGCCCTCCATCTTGACGTCGATGATCTCCACCGTGGTCTCCCACTGGCCGGGAGTCAGCTTTACCGAAGCCGCCGCATCGGCGACGTCCTCAGCAGACAGCGAACCGTCAACCGTTGCCTTCTCCTCGCTCTTGCCACAGCCGGACAGAAGCAGAAGGCCGGTCGCGGCGGTCAGGATCATGGCTTTCATATATTGGTCCTCCCGGGGGATGATGGCTGTTATTGCGCCCTTGTTTCGGGCTACCATATCAACTGCCTATGACGATTCAAATCAGAACCACGCTGGACGAGCCGGAAACCGGCGACGCCTTCGTCCCCCATCGCCCCGCACGCCCTGAAAAGAGCGAGGGCGGGCGGCCCTTCAAGCTGGTGTCCGACTATGAGCCGAGCGGAGACCAGCCGACCGCGATCGCCGAACTGGTCGAAATGGCGCGGGCCGGCGAGCGCGATCAGGTGCTGCTGGGCGTCACTGGCTCCGGCAAGACCTTCACCATGGCGAAGGTGATCGAGGGGATGCAGCGCCCCGCGCTGGTGCTGGCGCCCAACAAGATCCTCGCCGCGCAATTATACGGGGAGTTCAAGAGCTTCTTCCCCGAAAACGCCGTCGAATATTTCGTCAGCTATTACGACTATTACCAGCCCGAAGCCTATGTCCCCCGTTCCGACACCTATATCGAGAAGGAGTCGAGCGTGAACGAGGCTATCGACCGGATGCGGCATAGCGCCACCCGCGCGCTGCTGGAGCGGGACGACGTGCTGATCGTGGCGTCGGTCAGCTGCCTGTACGGCATCGGGTCGGTCGAAACCTATTCGGCCATGACCTTCGCCATGAAAAAGGGCGAAGTCGCCGACCAGCGCGAGATCATCCGCAAGCTGGTCGCGCTCCAGTACAAGCGCAACGACGCCGCTTTCGTGCGGGGCGCCTTCCGGGTGCGGGGCGACAATCTGGAGATTTTTCCGTCTCACTATGAGGACACCGCCTGGCGCGTCAGCTTCTTTGGCGACGAGATCGAGGAGATCACCGAGTTCGATCCGCTGACCGGCAAGAAGATCGCGACCCTCGACTATGTGAAGGTCTTTCCCAACAGCCACCATGTCACCCCCGGCCCCACCTTGAAGCAGGCGATGGAGGCGATCCGGCATGAACTGGCCGAGCGGCTGAAGGAACTGACCGCCGAGGGGCGGTTGCTGGAGGCGCAAAGGCTGGAGCAGCGCACCAATTTCGATCTGGAGATGATCGCGGCCACCGGCAGCTGTGCGGGGATCGAAAATTATTCGCGCTTCCTCACCGGCCGCTTGCCGGGCGAACCGCCGCCGACCCTGTTCGAATATCTGCCCGAAAATGCCATACTCTTCGTCGATGAAAGCCACCAGACGGTGCCGCAGATCGGCGCGATGGCGCGGGGCGACCATAGGCGCAAGATCACGCTGGCCGAATATGGCTTCCGCCTGCCCAGCTGCATCGACAATAGGCCGCTGCGCTTCAACGAATGGGACGTGATGCGGCCGCAGACGGTGAGCGTGTCGGCCACCCCCGGCCCCTGGGAAATGAACCAGACCGGCGGCGTGTTCAGCGAACAGGTGATCCGTCCCACCGGCCTCATCGACCCGCCGGTCGAGATCAAGCCGGTCGAGGACCAGGTCGACGACCTGATCCACGAGGCCCGAGAGACCGCGAAGAAAGGCTACCGCACCCTCGTCACCACCCTCACCAAGCGGATGGCCGAGGATTTGACCGAGTTCATGCATGAGGCCGGGCTGAAGGTCCGCTACATGCACTCGGACGTCGAAACGCTGGAGCGCATCGAACTGATCCGCGACCTGCGCCTCGGCGTCTATGACGTGCTGGTCGGCATCAACCTGCTGCGCGAGGGGCTGGACATTCCCGAATGCGGCCTCGTCGCCATATTGGACGCGGACAAGGAAGGGTTCCTGCGCTCCGAAACCTCGCTCATCCAGACCATCGGCCGCGCCGCGCGCAATATCGACGGGCGCGTCATCCTCTATGCCGACCGCATCACCGGCAGCATGGAGCGCGCGCTCAATGAAACCAGCCGCCGCCGGGAAAAGCAGGAAGCCTACAACCGCGAGCACGGCATCACGCCGATGACGATCAAGCGCCATATCGGCGACATCATCGCTCATGTGGCGAACAAGGACAGCGTCCTCATCGACACCGGCGACCCGGACCGCCCCCACATGGTCGGCCACAATCTGCGCGCCTATATCGAGGATCTGGAAAAACAGATGCGCGCGGCCGCCGCCGATCTGGAATTCGAGGAAGCCGGACGTTTGCGTGATGAGATACGCAAGCTGGAAGCGGAGGAACTTGGCCTGCCAGTGGATGAACGGGTGGCCGGGCCGAAAGGGCGTGCGACCGAAGGCAAGCCGGGCACGCGGAAGATGCGGTACGGGAAGGTGCAGCGGAAGATGGGGCATTGACTAACTAATTTATCTGCTATAGTCCCTCTCTCAGAGGAATTAGGAAAATGCAGATAGAAATAGATTTTGACGTTTTCAAAGCCCTCACTGCCCTGCGTGAGAATGAAGCGGTCACGTATAACCATGTCCTGAGACGGCTGCTAAAACTGCCTCCATCCGATTCCCACGAGGGACCAGGATTGGCGCCGGTGTTGGCGGCAATGATTGGGAGTTTACCTCAAAAAAAAGCTGGTGGTTCGCCTACTACTCTAAGCTCTCTCTTTTCAGCAGCCTCACAGGGAGCTTGGTATAATAATGTCTTCTTTCCTGAAGGGACTCACCTCCGGGCGAGTTATAAGGGCAAGGTCTATTTGGCTGAGATAAAAAATGGTCAATGGGTTGGCCAAGATGGGATCGTCAGAAACAGCCCGTCTGACGCAGCCAGTGCTATCTCTGGTACAAACGTTAACGGTTGGCGTTTTTGGCATGCGCGCCGACCGGAAGACAAGGAATGGCGGCGGATGGACGAATTTAAATGATCCGCTCGTTCGCCGATCCCGAAACCGAGAAAATCTGGAATGGTATTCGCAGCCGAAAACTGCCGCCGGACATTCAGGATCGCGCGCTCGTTCGCCTCAGAATGCTCAACCGCGCCAAATTGATCGACGATCTCCGAAATCCGCCTTCCAACCGCCTCCATGCGCTGAAAGATGACCGGGAAGGTCAGCATTCCATTTCCATTAACATGAAATGGCGTATATGCTTCTGTTGGCGCGACGGAGGCGCATATGACGTCGAGATCACAGACTACCACTAATCCTGACTGGCTGCACAACGCGCACGCCGGAGAGATGTTGCTGTCTGAATTCATGGAACCGCTGGAACTGTCGGCCAACGCGCTGGCAGCCGCGATCGGCGTTTCGCCTGAACGGCTACAGGCCGTTATCGATGGCGCCCGGCCAATGGACGCCGAACTTGATTTGCGATTGGCGCGCTATTTCCGGATGTCGGAAGGCTTCTTTATCGGGCTCCAGGCGGATTATGAGTTGCTGGAGGCCAAGCGGGCGCTTGACGGCGTACTGGACCGGATTGTCCCCCGCGCGGCCTGAACGATCCGCACTGTCACATCAATCTGTTCTGGTCAGCTTTGGATTGCTGACATTTCCAAGACAAGGCAGACGCACTGAGCAAGGGCCGCCATGCGGCCACCCCCGACGACCGCCAACCCTCACCCCATCAGTTCGCCGGCTTCGTCGTATCGACCTTTTCCACCCATTCCGGGTAGAAGGTCGGTTCCCTGTTCGACCAGCCCGGCGCGGTCGCCGCCGCTTCGCTGATCGATTGCAGCAGCACGCGCCGCTTTTCGGGATGCAGGTGCGGAAGGCTGGCCGCCGCGCAGAAAGCGCCCGGCAGCCAGGGCCGCGATGCCGCCCCGATCAGCCGCTCATAGAGGAAGCGATAGGCGCTGAAGCTCGTCAGCCGGTCCTGCCCCAGGTCGAACGCGGAAAGCGTCACCAGCGGGGCCATGAACGGCTCCACCTGATCCAGCCCGCTATCGTCGGGCACCAGCGATTTGATGAAATCCAGCCGGTCATACATGCGCGACTGTGCCCGGATGCTTGCGGCTTCCACCACGTCGCGCGACCAGATTTTCAATGCGTCCTGCCGGTGCAGCCCCACGTCCAGGGACCGCCTGATATAACGCTGCGTACCGGCCGGGAAACTCGCGAATTCACGGATTTCCGCCAGGGTGACCTCCCCGTCCGCAGGTCTTGCACTAATGCCCATGCTCTTGCCTCCGACATAAATATGCCTGATCAGCCGAACATGCGCCCCTTATGGTTACCAGTCTATTAAGGGCCAGTTCGGCCGACATTCATATCCGACCAGATTTTTTTGTGCATCGCAACATAAAAATCCACCCGGCACGATCATCATCGTTGAAAACGGCAACGCAGGAAACTGTTTAATGAGAGAGTCAGCTGTCATCGTCCTCTTGTTCATTTTGTTCCCAATCTTCCTTGCGATAGCCGGAAGAGGGAACGGGATGCCCATCATCGCCCTTGCGCACGGCGCTGGGCGGATCGGAGGCGTCCATCGATTCGATGATGCCTTCTTCCAGTTCCTCCTCCTTGGTCATCAATTTCCCGGCCGGCTTTATCGGATCGCCACGGTTTTTGCTCGGCATGACAATGTCCTTTCGCTGATGCCTGATGAACTGGCCAGCGGGCGCGGAGTTCCTTTCGGGGACGGAACCGTCCGGCTATTTCCTCTTGAAGCCGGGGCGGTATGTCGATGTCTCCGGCCGGAAATAAGCGGGCACCTCATAGGGCTGCACCGCCCGCTCCGTCGGCGCGGCGAGCGCCAGGGCGGGATCGATCCGCTCATCGAAATGCAGGCCGAACGCCCCGCCCTTCACCCAGACGACCGTCGCATCGACCGCGCCGACATTGGCGAGCAGAACCGCGACCTCTTCGCCCTTGTAAAGCACCTGATCGCACTTCCCGCCCAATCCGCTGGCCGAAATATTCCGCACCACGATCTTGGCCGTACCCAGACGCGGCGACATCAATTGCGCCGTCAGAAGCCTGGCGGTTCTTGGATCGCGCGATTGTTGGTCATCGGCCGACATGGCCTACATCCGACCAATGGATGGGTGTGTCCCATGTTTCATTGCTAGCGTCCCGTGGCCTTGTTTTTTATAGCGGCCCATATACCGAAATATATATATCCTTGTCCAAATCAAGTTGTTGATCCGAAGCGGTTCGAACGGCGATCCGCGATGCCTTCCGCACGCCTCGACGTCTCAATTCTGTCCCCGCCTTGCAGTCCTCGACCGACTATACCATATGCCCGGAATGAGCGGAAACGAACGAAGCGGCCTGCCGGTCTGGCATGGCACAACCATCCTGTCGGTCCGGAAGAACGGCAAGGTCGTCGTCGCCGGCGATGGCCAGGTGTCCATGGGCCAGACGGTGATGAAGCCCAATGCCAAGAAGGTTCGCCGCCTGCATGACGGCACCGTCATCGGCGGCTTTGCTGGCGCGACCGCCGATGCCTTCACCCTGTTCGAGCGGCTGGAGGCCAAGCTGGAGCGCCATGGCGGGCAGCTGATGCGGGCCGCCGTGGAGCTGGCCAAGGACTGGCGCACCGACAAATATCTGCGCAATCTGGAAGCCATGATGGCGGTTGCGGACAAGAACATCACCCTCATCATCACCGGCAATGGCGACGTGCTGGAACCGGTCGATGGTATCGCGGCCATCGGCTCGGGCGGCAATTTCGCCCTGGCCGCGGCCCGCGCGTTGATGGCCTATGAGGACGATGCGGAAGCGCTGGCCCGCAAGGCCATGGCGGTCGCCGCCGACATTTGCGTGTACACCAACGATCAGCTGACCATCGAAACGCTGGAGAGCGCCAACTAATCACCCCCTCCCCTTTAGGGGAGGGGGACGGGGGGTGGGGAAGGAATTTCCGGCCTGACATGGGCCCCCCCAAACCCACCCCCAAAAGGGGGGGGGGTTAATTATTAATTATTTACTAAGCC
>Ga0307414_10000462_pt1 | contig 21302 bp, 19 predicted proteins | sample DK1Ometagenome_FD_203804 | JGI IMG/M metagenome (GOLD analysis project Ga0307414, IMG submission 203804) | Maize rhizosphere microbial communities from greenhouse at UC Davis, California, United States - DK15-O-3 | ecosystem: Host-associated > Plants > Roots > Rhizosphere > Soil | place: USA... | reverse complement strand
CGCCGGTGATCGACGGACTGACGGGCGACCAACGCTTCTTCCTGGCGTTCGCGCAGGCCTGGCGTGACAAGGCGCGCGAGGATTCGATCAAGCAGCAGGTCGCGAGCGACCCGCATAGCCCCGCGCGCTGGCGGATCATCGGTCCGGTTCGCAATATCGATGCCTGGTACAAGGCGTTCGGGGTCGACGAGGGTTCCAGATTTTGGCTGAAGCCGGAAGATCGCGCCAAAATCTGGTAAGGTCCGGGGCCTGTTCAGGGTGCGGCGGGGGCGGCTTCATGTCGTCCCCGCAATGCCATGACGGCCAGCGACAAGGCCGCGCCGACAATCACGAACAGCGCGGGAAAGCCGCCGAGTACCGACATCATGCGGATGCCGTCGATGCCGCCCCCGGCGACGAGCAGCAGCGCGACAAGTCCGACGGTGATTCCCCACACAGTCTGGACGGCCAGCGGCGCTTCGGGGGTTTCGGGGGAAATCCCGTGGGTCGATAGCGCGCTCATCGCCGAGACATTGGCGTCGGCGCCGGCAACATAAGAAAGAAAGATCGCGAACAGCACGATCGCCGCAACACCCGATCCGCCTCCCAATGCGCTGAAAAGACGGAACAGCACGGGGTCTGGGCCTTGCGCTGTCAGGATTGCATAGAGGCTGGCGCCGCTTTGCTGATCGAGCGCGATCGTGGCGCCCGCGATTGCGGTCATCCACACCGCTCCGAACAGCGACGGCAGGATCAGGTTATAGAGGATGAATGCGCGGACGCTGTAGCCGACCGCCAACCGGCCGAGAAACAAGGCGGTCACCGGCGCCCACGCGAACCAGTTCGCCCAGTTGAAGATCGTCCATTGCCGGTGCCAGCCGGTATCGACGTCGAGACCGAGGTTACGAGGGACAAAGGTACGAAAATAATCGGCGCCACCGCTCAGCGACAGGCCCAGCATCTCGGTGGTCGGTCCAGCGATCAGGACGAAGGCTATGATCGCGAAAAACAGCCAGGTGTTGAGCACCGACAGCCCGGCGATGCCCTTTTGCAGACCGGTTGCCGCCGAAATCAGGAAGCTCGCGACAATGGCCGTAGCTATCGCCCAGCGCAGCGGTGCGCCTCCGACAAAACCGCCGATGCCTTCGATTCCGCCGGCGAGCGCGAGGATGCCCGCACCCATTGACGCGGCCATACCGGCGACCAATGCATAGAGGCAGATGATATCAATCCCGGTGCCGACCGGGCCGTGGGCACGCTGCCCGAGCAACGGCACGAACAGGGACGACAGGCTGAACGGTTGCCGGCGGTTGTAATAGACAAGCGCGAAGGCCAGCCCGGCAACCGTGTAAATCGCATAGGGTGTCAGCGTCCAATGCAGGAACATCGTCGACATGGCGAAAGTCGCGGCGGCATCGCTGCCAGGCTGCAACCCCAGCATCGCGGGCGGTTCGTTGAGGTGGAACAAAGGTTCGGCTGCGCCCCAGAATAATATGCCGGTGGCGATCGTTGTGCAGAGCGTGACGGCGAACCAGCGCCATCGGGTCAATATCGGCTGCGCGTCCGGCCCGCCGATGATCCGTCCACCAAGCGGTGACAGGGCAATGCCCGCTAGCAGCGCGAGAAAACCCACGCCGGCCCAAGCGAACAGCGGCGAAAAATGGCGTAAGATCCAGTCGTTGATCGCGGTTTCGGCGGCGACGAAGGCCGGGCCCTGCCACAGGCTGAGCAACACCGCCGCCAAAAGGACGGCGAGGGGGATAAAAAACACGGGGCGGTTGACGGGATGCTTCGACGGGACTGGCAAAGGATGGACCGATCAGACAAGGTGGATATCCCCCAACATGAAGGCCGATGGCTTGGCGGTCAAATCGCGCCGGAACGCCGGGCAGGGTAGAGCGTTGATCGCGCAGAACAGTTGGATTGAAGGAGACGTTGCGATGACCAGGATGATTTGGGCCGCTACCGCAGCCGTCGCGTTGCTTGGTTCAGGGCAGGCGTCTGCCTTCCAGCCACCGGCTGGCACTGTTGCCGCCGATAAGGTTGCGCCTGCGGAAAAGCCGACTCCTGCTACAAAGACGGCGCCCGACGGCACCACGCCCGAGGAACGCTCCAACACTGCGCGGCTGAACGCCGAGCAGGCATCTCGCGCGCGTCAGGACAATGTTACCTATCAGCAGGAAGTGTCGGCGGCGCAGCAGCAGTTTGCGCATGACCAGACAGTCTTCGCCGAAGAAACCGCGGCCTATGAGGCCGAGAAGGCACGTGTTGCGGCAATGTCGGCCGAAGAGAGGATGAAGTGGGAAGCTGACGCGGCTGCCTGCAAGGGGGGCGACCTTACCCGTTGTGCGAAGCCGGTGCCGCCACAGCCCCGCTGAGTTTCAGGGGGCGCCGACGTTTATGGCGGCGCGTCGCCCGGCAATGGGGGATTGGTGACGCCCTCGGCAGGAGGCTCAGCCGACGTAATGGCTTCCGCTGCGGACATATCCGAATCCGGAAAACGCCCGCCATAGCGATATTCGTCGGTGGTTTCTCGAACGGGCGACGTGTCGGCATCGACAGCGCCGAGTTCGCGAAACGCGTCATTCATGCGTGTATTGCGAGCCGCGCGCATTTGCGTCGCAACTCCATAGTTATCGCGACAATCCAGGCATGTATCTTGCGGTATCGTGACGGGCCTCGACGCGTCGGGGTTCGCGCTGAGCCCGGAATAGGGAGCACCGTCACCCGTCGTCACGCGTAAATTCTGGGTCGTCATCTCGCCCAAAAGCATTCCGCCACCGAGCCCGGCGACCACGAGCAATAGCCGCCACAGCAGGCGCTGACCGCGATCGCGACTCGAAATGGCATTTTTGCGTCTCGCCATCGGTGGACAAGTGCATGACGGCAGCCATGTTGCAAGTCCGTGTCCCTCTGCCGGCCGTTCGTCGATGCCTCAATGCCCTTCGTCCTTCAATCGACCGTCACGCCTGTCCGGTCGAAGCGCGAATGCGCCGACGTGCCAAGCGGGGCATTGAAGGGGTGCGGGATACGGAGGCGCTGGTCACCCCGGTCTGGGCCTTCGTATCTCGCATCAATCAGAAGAGAGGACTCCCCCATGGCGAAATTTACCAACCTTCTGCTGGCGGCTTCGGTTGCAGTCGCTGGCATCGCGGCTCCTGCAGCAGCTAACGAAGATGAGGCTCCGCGCACGGTCGTGCACTATGGTGATCTCGATTTGTCGAGCGCCGCTGGCAGAGAGCGGTTGTCGATGCGCGTTTCGGGCGCGGTGAAGCGTATGTGCGCAGTTGAAACTCGGGCTGATATTGGCCGCAAAGCCGCATCCCGCGAGTGCCGGGCTCAAGCAATGCGGAATCTCGACACCCAGCTTGCAAGCTTGCTCAACGGCAATGGCGCCGAACTGGCGGACCGCCAGGGCAAGCTCCTCGCCGCTCCATAATCGCCCACAAGCTGAAATGTAAAGGCGGTCATGCCCCGTGCATGATTGCCTTTACATCGTGAAGATAGGTGCGGCCGATGCGATGAACGCCGCCTTCGCCCAGATCGACACTCCATGCCCCATCGCCGTGATGCTTCAATCCGACGATACCATTGCGCCGGACCATTTTCGATCGGTGGATGCGCAGGAACTGATCGGGGTTCATCCGCGCTTCCAATGACTTGATCGTCTGATGGATCAGCCAGCTGCGCCCGCCAACATGCAGGCGCATATAATCGCGCTCGGCCTCGACCAGATCGACCTGCGCTGCATCCACACGCAGCATTTCACCGCGGTTCTGAACCCAGAATTCGTTGATCCACTGGCTCTTCTTTGTGCTGACCCGATCGGTCGCGCGCCATTCGCGGACACGCGCGATGGCGCGGCCGAGCCGGTCCGGCGATACCGGTTTCAGCAGATAGTCGACTGCGGCCACGTCGAATGCCGCGACGGCATAGCGGTCGAAGGCGGTGACGAAGACGATCGCGGGCGGATTGTCGAGCTGCTCGAGCGCGGCCGCAACCTGCAGTCCGTCGAGATCGGGCATCGCGATATCACAAAGTATGAGGTCGGGTGACAGCGCATCGACCATCCGCAGCGCCGAGGCGCCGTCGCTGGCCGTGCCGACGAGGGCGACGCCGTCCTGCTGCCCGGCAAGAATCTGCAGCCTTTCGATCGCCAGCGGTTCGTCGTCGACGATCAATGTTCGTATCGTTTGTATCATGGGTCAGCACCTCTCCCGCGCCAGCGGCAACCAGAGCGACACGGCAAAACCGCCGCCGTCCGAGGGACCCCATTCACAACCCGCCGCAGGGCCATAGCGGGTCAGCAACCGCTCGCGCACATTGCCGAGGCCCAGGCCCGTCCCGCCGCTGGGGACCGGCGCCTTGGGGTCGATGTCGTTTTCGATCCTGAGCACCAGCAAGCCATATTCGCTGCTGGCTGTCAGACGGATCGCAATCTTTCCCTTGCTGGGCCCAACACCATATTTGATCGCATTCTCGATGATCGGTTGCAGGATCAGCACCGGCAGGCAGGCATTATTCAGCTCGTCGGGTACTGTGACCTCGACCTGTAACCTGTCGGGAAAACGCGTCTGTTCAATGTCGAGATACAGGCGCTGGAGTGCGATTTCCTCGTCAAGGCTGACCAATTGTTCGGGATCGACGGCAAGGCTCGACCGCAGAAAGGACGACAGGTTCATGATCATCGCTTCGGCTTCGTTTTTCGACCCGCGCATGACCAGCGTCGACAGTGAATTCAATGTATTGAACAGGAAGTGGGGATTGACCTGATAATGCAGCGCGCGCAGCTGTGCATTCTTGGCCTCGAGCCGGAAATGGTTCGCACGCCGTTCGACCGCGCGCATTTCATTGGCATAGCCGAGAGCAACATACAGCGCGGCCCAGACGGCGAAAAAGAAATACCAGCGGACCGCGCTGTCGAGGATCAAAACGATTTCCCACGAACCGGGATGTTTCGCCTGCATTTCTGTCATGAGTTCGGCGGATTCTGCGATGGGAAACCAGTAATAGAAGACCAGCAGATTGATGGACGCATAGACGAGGACCAAGGGAATCGCGGCGCCCAGTGCGGACGCAAGGCGTGCGCCAAAGCTTTGCGGCTGCGCGCGCTGAAGCAGCCGGTAGAGGACGAAGGTGCACAATATTCCCGCTGTGACGACGATTGCGCGGCGACCGGCGTAACTCCATTGGTCGGACGCATCGGACATCAGCGCGAGACCGGTGGTGGTCAGGAAATAGATCAGCCACATGGCGATGATCGAACCGATTGCGACGCGCGGATTGACGTGCGCGTCGGATGCGCGCCAATCGGGCGCTGCCGCCAGCATTTTTGCGCGCTGGTCGCGCAGAGCATCCTTGCCGATATTCATGTTCATTGCCGTGCTTCTAGCGCCAAAGCGGGATGGAAGGCCAGCAGGTGCCGGGTCGCCAGTCGAAGAAGCGGGCGCCTTGGTCGAAAGGCCATGGCCTATTTCGTCGATGGTGGCGGCGCCGGGCGACGCCAGGTACCACGCGCGTACCATGCCCACGCCATGGTCAGTGATGCGATCGACGAAAGGGGAAAGCTCCACCAGATCGCATCGCCGCCGAGCATGGGGTAAGCGAAATGATAAATGCCGAGGCGTATCGGGAACATCGACAGAAAAAGGATGATCAGCGGCGGGACGACCGATCCATTGGCGCGCAATGTTCCAATGAGAACGATCACCGTGCCAAAGGGCAGGAAAGTCCAGGTCGCGATGAGCTGGATATGCCGCGCGACGTCGATTGCGGGGCTCTCGCTGCCGAGGAATAGCCCGAGCGCGGGACGGTCGAACAACAGCAGGAGCGCGATCAGCACCCCGGTCATGACGAGGTTGATTGTGATGCCGCTGACCGTGACTGCCGACACGCGGTCCCAGCGGTGCGCGCCGATATTCTGCGCCGCCATCGCGCTGACCGCAGCGCCGACGGCCAATGCCGGCATCTGGACATAGTTCCACAATTGCAGCGTCGCGCCATAGGCCGCGGCGGTCACCAACCCTTCGCGATTGACGAGCCCGACCATGACGAGGCCCGCGCCGGAAATCACCAGCATCTGGGCGCCCATCGGCACACCCTTGCCGAAAATGAAGCGCAGTTCCTGCCAGTTCGGACGAAGATAGGCGAGTTCGCGTCCGCGCAGGCGCAGCACATGATCCCTGGCATAGAACCAGCCGATCATCGCGATCAGGCTGATGGTCCCCGCCAGTGCCGTCGCCGTCGCGCTGCCCGCAATGCCCATCTGGGGGAAGGGGCCAAGGCCAAGGATCAGCACGGGGTTAAAGACGATGTCGAGAACGACCGACAGGATCATGAAGCGCAATGGCGTTACCGCGTCGCCCGCGCCGCGCGAAGCCATCATCAGCGTCACCATCAACATGCTGGCGGGTACCGCGATGAAGGTGACGCGCAGATAGTCGTGGGCGAGCGCGAAAGCTTCGACCGGAGTTTCGAGCCAGCGCAATATCGTGTCGGACGCGAACCAGCCAATGACGGCGATGATCAGGGAAAAGATCAGCGAAAGGCCAATGACGCCGCCGCTCGCGCGCCGTGCCGCATCGATATCGCCGCGACCGATCGCTTGTCCGATCAGCACCGTTGCCGCCATGCCGAAACCGAAGAAGGTCGCGAACATCAGAAACATGATGATGTTCGCATTGGCCGTCGCTGCGAGGGCGCTTTCGCCGAGGAACTGGCCGACCCAGATCGAATTCACCGATCCTGAAAGCGTCTGGAGAATGTTCGACGCCAGCGTCGGGAGCGCGAAGATGATCAGTGTTTTGGCGATCGGGCCGCTGGTCAAATCCATCCGTCCGCCACCGCGTGCGGTCTGCCGGGGCGGGACGGGGCTAGCCGCGGGATCGGCCGCCGCAGCGACCGGCGTGGGGGTGACGGGCGCCTCTTCGCTCAATCGAGTGGCGCCCATGTCACCGCGAACGCCGATGTCTGCCGCTGTCTGTTCATGCCGGACCGCCTTCCAGGTCGCCGACGCATTGAAGATCCGGGTTGCTCTTTGCCTTGCGTTCGAGGTCGCGGGTTTGTGCGCCAATGCCGGGAACAAGCGCATCCGGCGCGACACGGTAGGACTGGATGAGCTCCATCGCCCATCGATAATGCCGTGCGCCGGCGGCACAGCTATCGCTGCCGCCATCTCCTTCGCCCCAGACTTCGCGCCAGCCATCCTTGCCATCGCGGGTCAGGATGACCCTGAAGCCGCCGATGGCCCCATTGTCGCCTTCGGCATAGGCGATGGCGCGACTGGCGTCGTTCCAGACCCGCAAATGGCGGAAGGTGAAACGCAGGTCGGGGTGCGTGCGCAGCGTCTCGATGATCGCGGTGCGCTCGGCGCTGCCCACCGCAGGGGTGTGCGGGCCGGCGCTTTTGGCCGCCAGCGGAGCAGCGAAAAGCAACGCACTTCCCACGATCAAGAGCGCTACGCGACGCATCACCCCAGGCGGGCCAATGCGGCCGTCAGGCGGTCGGCTTCGGCTTCTTTCGCGGCATGATCGGCGCGGGCCTTTTCGACCGCTTCGGGCTTGGCGCGTTCGACGAACGACGGGTTGTTCAGGCGGCCCGACAGACCGTCGCGTTCCTTCGCTGCTGCGGCGAGCGCTTTGGTCAGGCGGTCGCGTTCGGCGGCGATGTCGATCACCCCTTCGAGCGGAATGGTGATCGTCTCACCCTCGACGACGAGCTGTGCCGAAGCACCCGCAGGGGCGGGATCGAAGCTAACGCTTTCAAGCCGCGCGAGGCGGTCGAGTTGTGCGGCCAGCTTGTCGGCGCGGCCCTTGAGCGAGGCCGGGAAGTGCGCGGTCAGGCGCGCGCCCGGCGGCAGGCCGAGTTCGGCCTTTGCACCGCGCAGCTCGCTGACCAGTTTGATCAGCCAGTCGATATCGGCACTCGCCTCGGCATCGCGTTCCACATCAGGAGCGGGCCACTTCGCGGTAATCAGCGGATAGTCCGCGCGGTCGCCAAGTCCCGTCCACAGCTCTTCGGTGATAAAGGGCATGAAGGGATGGAGCATGACGAGGATCTGGTCGAGCACCCAGCCGGCGACGGCCTTCGTCTCGTCGTCGATCGCGCCCTTGATCAGTTCGAGATACCAGTCGCAGAAACGGTCCCACGCAAAGCTGTAGATCGCGTTCGCGGCTTCGTCGAAGCGATAGGCGGCAAAGGCTGTGTCCATTGCGGCGACGGTCGCGGCGACTTCGCCGACGATCCAGCGGTTGACCGGCAGCGTCGCGGCGGGCGCTTCGATGCTGGTCGACGCCGAAATGCCATTTGCTTCGCAGAAGCGCGCGGCGTTCCACAGCTTGGTCGCGAAATTGCGATATCCCGCGAGGCGCGCGTCATCCATCTTGATGTCGCGGCCCTGGCTTTCCATCGCCGCCATGAAGAAACGCAGCGCGTCGGCGCCGTATTGATCAATCAACCCCAGCGGATCGACGACATTGCCCTTTGACTTCGACATCTTCGCGCCATCGGGCGCGCGGACAAGACCGTGGAGATACAGCGTCTTCCACGGCACTTCGTTCATGAAGTGCATCCCCTGCATCGCCATGCGGGCATCCCAGAAGAACAGGATGTCGAAGCCGGAGATAAGCACGTCATTGGGATAGTGGCGCTTCACCAGATCGCTGTCCCCGGGCCAGCCGAGCGTCGCGAAGGGCCAGAGGGCGGATGAAAACCATGTGTCGAGGACGTCGGGGTCGCGGTTCAGCGTAACGCCGTCTCCCGCTTGTGCCTGCGCTTCCTCTTCGGTTTCGGCGACGAAGATGCGGCCATCCTCGGCATACCAAGCCGGAATCCGGTGCCCCCACCACAGCTGGCGCGAGACGCACCACGGCTGAATATTCTCCATCCAGTTGAAGAAGGTCTTTTCCCACGTCTTGGGGACGATGTTGATACGCCCGTCACGCACCGCCTGCATCGGCGGCTGCGCCAGCGTTTCGGCGTCGACATACCATTGGTCGGTCAGCCAGGGTTCGATGACCTTGTTCGACCGGTCGCCATATGGCGTCTGGATCGTGCGCGGTTCGGCATCATGTTCGGCGCCGTCCTTGTCGACATGCGCGATCAGATAGCCTTGCTCCTTCAGCCGCTCGACGACCAGTTCGCGCGCGCCGGATACGCCGTCGGCGGCGAAGCGGTGGAGGCCAATAAACTCGGCGGGGACCAATCCGTCGCTCGTCTGGACGACGTTCGCATCGCCGTCGAACATGTTGAGCATCTCGCCGGCCTTGAAGCCGGCGCGCTTGCCAACCTCGAAGTCGTTGAAATCATGTCCCGGGGTAATCTTCACCGCGCCGCTGCCCAGTTCGGGGTCGGCATGGTCGTCGGTGACGATCGGGATGATACGGCCGGTGATCGGCAGCACGACCTTCGCGCCCGCAGTGATCAGGCTGGCGTAGCGTTCGTCGCTGGCATTCACCGCGACCGCCATATCGGCGAGCATCGTTTCGGGGCGCGTCGTCGCGACGACGATATAGTCCTTGCCGTCGGCGGTCTTCGCGCCATCAGCGAGCGGGTAGCGGAAGTGCCAGAACTTGCCCTGAACCTCGACCGTCTCGACCTCGAGGTCGGAGATCGCGGTCTTGAGGCCGGGATCCCAGTTCACGAGGCGTTTGTCCCGATAGATCAAACCCTGCTTGTGCAGGTCGACGAACACCTTGACCACCGCATCGGTGAAATGCGGGTCCATCGTGAACTGCTCGCGCGACCAGTCCATCGAACAGCCGAGGCGACGCAGCTGGCCCGTGATTTGGCCCCCGCTTTCGCCCTTCCATTCCCAGACCTTGTCGACAAAGGCTTCGCGGGTGAAATCGGTACGCTTCTGCTGTTTTTCATTAAGCTGGCGTTCGACGACCATCTGCGTCGCGATGCCCGCATGGTCCATGCCGACGACCCACAGTGCGTCCTTGCCGCGCAGTCGCTCGTAACGGACGAGAACGTCCTGCAACGTATTGTCGAGCGCGTGACCGATGTGCAGCGCGCCGGTGACGTTCGGCGGCGGGTTGACGATCGTGAAGGGGGTGGCGTCGGGGCGCTCGGGGCGGAACAGCCCACGGCTTTCCCATTCATGGGCCCATTTCGCCTCAATCGCGGCGGGATCGAATGTTTTTTCCATCGTCATAATGGCCCGCGCTTTGCCAGCCATGGTGCGATGCGGCAAGGGGGAACGCTCTCGTTTCTCGTCATGCCGGACTTGATCCGGCATCCATGCCCCCAGCGAGGCGATGGACCCCGGATCAAGTCCGGGGTGACGAGTCTGGAGAAGTGCGCTTATTTCTTCAGATGCTTGCCCATCCAGTCGAACACCGTGCGGTGCCACTGAACGCTGTTCGCACCCTTCAGCACCCAATGATTCTCGTCGGGGAAGACCAGCAGTTCGGATTCGACGCCGCGGCGCTGGAGCGCGGTGAAGGCGGCGAGACCCTGGCTGTAGGGGATGCGGAAATCCTTTTCGCCGGTGATCACCAGCATCGGGGTCTTCCACTTGGTCACATGATTGACCGGGTTCCATTTTTCGGGGTCGGTACGTTCCCACCACGGCCCGCCATGATCCCATTCGTCGAACCACAATTCCTCGGTTTCGAATGCCATCGCGCGCAGATCGAACACGCCGTCGTGCTGGACAAGGCATTTGAAACCGTCGGTCCACTGGCCCGCGATCCAGTTCATCATATAACCGCCATAGGAAGCGCCGAGCGCACAGGCGTTGTTGATGTCGAGCTGCATGTCTTGCTTGCCTGCAGCGGCGAGGCCGAGCTTCAGGTCCTGTAGCGGTTTGCCACCCCAGTCCTTGTTGATGCTGTCGGTAAAGGCTTGCCCGTACCCCGTCGAACCGTGGAAATCGATCGACACGACGCCATAGCCCTGTTGTGCGATCAGACGCGGGTTCCAGCGGGTCGACCAGCTGTTGCCGAAGCTGCTCTGCGGTCCGCCATGGACGACAAAGGCTACCGGGATTTTCTGTGCCGGGTTCACGGGCTTCAGGATGATGCCCCATACCTTGTCGCCATTCGCACCTGCGAATTGCAGCCGATCGAATTCAACCTGATCGAATTCGGCGAGCTGCGCGGCATTGACGTTGGTGAGCTGACGGACCTTGCCCTTCGCGTCGCGGACATAGAGGTCGGTCGGCGCGAGCGCGCTGTTTCGCGAATAGAGCAGGGCGCCCCCGGCAAGGGGGGTCACGTCGCCGACATTGCCGTCGAAGGCTTCGGTCGAAGCTTTCAATTTCTCGACCTTGCCGCTCGCCGCATCGACGCGGAAGACGGGATGATCAAGCACGTCTTGCGCGGTGACATAGAGTGACTTGCCGTCGGGTGCCCATGCGATCGAACCAACCGACCGGTCCCACGCGTCGGTTAGTTTGCGCGTGTCGCCGGTGGACAGGTCGCGCAGCATCAGCACCTGGCGGTCGGCCTCATATCCCGGCCGTGCCATCGCGGCGTAGGCGAGCCACTTGCCGTCCGGCGACGGGGTGGGAAGAGTGTCGGTTGCCTGATTGTCCGCGGTCAGGTTCTGCGGCATCATCCGGCTGTCGACCAGCCAGCTATAGATGTCGAGGTTGGTCGACATGGGTTCGTTGCGGTCGGCCTTGCGCAGCGTGAAAAAGACCGTGCGGCTGTCGGCGCCCCATGCCAGTTCCTCGCCGCCGCCAAAGGGCTTCGACGGGCTGTCGCCGATCAGGCCGCCGTCGACTGGGCGCGCCACGGTGGCCTTGCCGCCATCAAGGTTGAAGACGAACGGGCGGCTGTAGGTGCCCGGTGTTTCCCAATGATCCCAATGGCGCACGAAGCCTGCACCATCCTTATAGAGACGGCCGGTGCCGGGTCCGACGAGCGCGCCCTTGTCCTTGGCATCGCAGCCGAAGTCGGTGCATTCTTTCGCGATATCACCCCAAGCGAGCAGGCGCTTGCCATCGGGCGAGATTTTGAAACCTTCGACATCGGCTTTGGTGTCGCTGACCTGAGTGGCCGGTGCGCCTGCGGTCCGGGGATCGATGCGCCACACTTGGCTCGCGCCCGATGCGTCGGAGAGGAAGAAGATCGAACCGTCCGGGTGAAAGACCGGGCTGGTTTCATTCTTGCCCGCAGCATCGGCGATGGCGACGGGTTTGGCATCCTTTGCATTGCGATCGACGAGCCATAGCCCGGTCGAACGCTTGTAGGTCTCCGGAGCAGTTTCGGTCATCTGGAATACGACCCATCGCCCGTCGGGCGATGCGGCCGATGCGCCGACACGCTTCAGCGTCGCCAGATCGACCTCGGTCATGGGCCGGGCAGAAGCGGGGGTGGAAAGGGCGGCGGCGAGCGCGATGGCGCTGGGCAGGATCAGGTTACGCATGAAACCGCTTTAGCGATGCTGGGGGCAGTTTCAACATTTCGTCGTCGATAACGGCTGCGGGAGCGGCCTTAGCGCACCAGCACGCCGCCCTTCATCACATGGTCGATCGTTTCGAGCACGCGAATGTCCGCCAACGGATCGGCCTTCACTGCGATCAGATCGGCAAAGCGACCGGGGACGATCTCGCCCACATCGTCGCGGCCCATTTCTTCCGCCGCGCGGCCCGTGGCGGCGCGGATCGCCTGCATCGGGGTCATGCCATAACGGACCATATAGGCGAATTGCCGTGCATTCATTCCGTGGGGATAAACGCCCGCATCGGTCGCGAAGCCGATATTGACGCCCAGTTCGACCGCGCGTTTGAAAGCTGCGCGCTGGGTATCGGTGGTCTCGCGGTTCTTGCGCAGATATTCCTCGGGCCAGCCTTCTTTGGTGCCGATGTCGTTGATGTAATCGCCGTTGAAAATATCCATCGCCAGCCAGGTGCCATGCTTCTTCGCGAGCTGAAGCGTCGCTTCGTCGGCAAGGCTCGCATGTTCGATGCTGTCGACCCCGGCGTTGATCGCATTGCGGATGCCGATCGCGCCATGGGCATGCGCGGTGACTTTCTTGCCGCGAGCGTGGGCGACCTTCACCACCGCGCGGAGTTGATCCTCGGTCAACTCGGGCGCGCCGGGTTCGGTGCCGATCGCAAGGACGGCGCCGGTCGCGATCGTCTTGATGAAATCGGCGCCATGGTCGAGCAGGAAGGCCGTTTTCGCTGCAGCCTCCTCCGGCGTCGCAGCGACGCCAAGTCGCATATCGGCGGGTAATTGCTCATTGGAAACGACGCCGTTGAGCTCGCCGCCGCCTTTGGGAATGGTGATATAGGCGCCTGCGACCCACATGCGCGGCCCTGGCACGTCGCCGCGTTCGATCGCATTGCGCAAGGTCACATCGGTCAGCCCGCGATATGTGCCGACGTCGCGGACGCTGGTGAAGCCGGCGTTCAGCGTGACGCGGGCGTTGCGCGCGCCAACGAGTACGGTTTCGGCAGGTGACGCCTTGATCGGAGCAGCCAGATCGGCGCTCTGGCCAAGGTCGGCGAGATGGGTGTGGAGGTCGATCAGCCCGGGCAGCACGGTGAAGCCCGACCAGTCGAGCCGCGTCGCACCCGGGGGCGTCGGCCCGCACGCCCCGACCGCCGCGATGCGTTCGTCCTTGATCGTGATGCACTGACCCGTGCGGGCCTGTTCGGATGCGCCGTCGATCAGCCGCCCGGCCTCGACATAGAGCATCTGTGCCGATGCGGGCTGAGCGGCGAGAAGCGCCGCCAGCGCCGCGATCAGCTGGCAGCGAACGCGTCGCACTGGCGCGGATCCCCCGATTGCAGGCCGCGTCGCAGCCAGGTCATGCGTTGTTCGCTCGTCCCGTGAGTGAAGCTCTCGGGAACTGGCCGCTGCCCCGCCGAGCGCATCAGCGTGTCGTCGCCGATTGCATTGGCGGCGCGCATCGCCTCTTCCATATCGCCCGGCTCCAGCACCGGCTGGCCGTCGCGGGTCTTTGCCCGTGCTGCCCACACGCCGGCATAGCAATCGGCCTGCAACTCCATGCGGACCTGCAACGCATTGCCTTCGGCTTGCGAGGCGCGTTGCTGTGCCTGTCGTACCTGATTGGAAATGCCGCTGATCGTCTGGATATGGTGGCCGACCTCATGCGCGATGACATAGGCCTGCGCTGCATCGCCCGCCGCGCCGAATTTGGTTTCAAGTTCGCGGAAGAAGCTGGTGTCGAGATAAACACCCTGATCGGCGGGGCAGTAAAAGGGACCCATCGCCGATTGCGCCGCACCGCAGCCCGACTGGTTGGACTCGGTGAAGAAATTGAGCGTCGGCTTTTTATAGCCGCTGATCAGGCCTTCCCAGACTGTGTGTGTCGAGCCGAAGACATTACAGGCGAAGCGTTCAGACGCCGTATCGCAGGCGACATTGGCGCCGCCGCGGCTATCGGCCGCCGGATCGGCGGTGCCGCCACCCATGCTCAGCATATTGGCGCCCGGACCGAGCAGGAAAAAGGCGGCCGCGCCGAGCAGCAAGATCGTTCCGCAGCCCATTTTGCGGCCGAGTAGCATGGGAAGCAGGCCGAGCAGCAGACCGCCCATGCCGCCGCCGCCACCGCCGCCAAAACCTCCGCCCCCGCGACCGAGATCGCGAATATCGTCGCCGGGATCATAATCGTCGAGGCGCATTGGGTTTCTCCCGCGGCTGAGTGTCTGCGTTTGCTCGGTTGTGACAGCAGCGCCGGGCAATTGGAAGGGGCTTCGACGACAACGCGCCATTGCAATCACGCGTGCTGCGGTGCACCAAACAGCCCCGCGCTGAAGAGGAATTCCCGAGTCCATGCCCCGCCGCGCCATTCCCGCCGCTTTACCCTTACCCGATCTGGTTGTGCTGGTGCTGCAAGGTGGCGGCGCGCTCGGCGCGTTTCAGGCCGGGGTTTATGAGGCATTGATCGAGCTGGGTATCGAACTCGACTGGGTCGCCGGCATCTCGATTGGCGCGGTGAACGCTGCGATCATTGCCGGGAACGAGCGCGATCAGGCGGTCGGAAAAATGCGCGAGTTCTGGGTCGGGGTGTCATCGGCGCTGTCTGCCTTGCCGATGGTCGATAATGATCTTCTGCGCGAGTGGACGCATCTCGCGGCGGCAGGACAGGTGGCGACCTTTGGCGTTCCCGGATTCTTCACGCCGCGCTGGCTTCCGCCGGCGTTCGCTCCGCGACAGACGCCCGAAGCGGTGAGCTTTTACGACACTGGACCGCTGATTCAGACCCTTGATCGGCTGGTCGATTGGGACCGGGTGAACAATGGCAAGGTCCGTCTGTCGGTCGGCGCGGTGGCGGTCGAGACGGGAAATTTCCGCTATTTCGATACGAAAATCGAAAAACTCGATGCGCGGCATATCCTTGCGTCGGGGGCGCTTCCGCCGGGGCTGCCTCCCGTCGAGATCGACGGCATCTGGTATTGGGACGGCGGCCTTGTGTCGAATACCCCGCTCGAACATGTCGTCGAGACGGCACATGAGGATATGCTGGTGTTTCAGGTCGATCTGTTTCCCGCGCGCGGCGAGCGGCCGCACGATATGGAAGAGGCCTGGTCGCGCGAGAAGGAAATTCGCTATTCCAGCCGCACCCGGCGCATTTCCGACGGGCTGGTACGGCAGCGCAAGGAGCATCGACTGATCGACCGCCTGCTGGAAAAGTTGCCGCCAGAATTATCCGACCTGCCCGAGGTCAAGGCGGTCCGCAAAATGGTCGATTGCAAGGCGCTGAACCTTGTGCAGCTGATCCATCAGCCGCCCAAATGGCAGACCGGCGCGCGCGATTTCGAATTTTCTCGCGCGACGATGGACACGAACTGGGCGCTTGGCCGCGCGGCGGTCGAAGCCGCGATGAAGGATGGCCACTTGCTCGCCGACAGCATCGCAGAGGGCCGATCGGGTAGTTTTGCCGTTCGATCGGACGCGCTGCGGCCGAAGCCCGAAGCCGACAACGGATCATGACACTCTTCCACCGAAAGGAATATCATATGCAACTTCAAGGCAAGACCGCGCTGATCACCGGTTCCACTTCGGGCATCGGGCTCGGCTATGCGAAGGCGCTTGCGGAAGCCGGCGCGGCGGTGATGATCAACGGTTTCGGCGATGCCGACGCGATTGCGGCCATCGTCGACGAATTGGGCGCGCTCAACGGCGGAAAGGCTGCGCATAATGGCGCCGATATGACCAAACCCGCTGAAATCCGCGCAATGGTCGCGGCGTGCGGCGATGCCTTTGGCGGACCCGACATCTTGATCAACAATGCCGGTATCCAGCACGTCGCGCCGGTCGATGAATTCCCGGAGGATAAGTGGGACGCGGTGCTGGCAATCATCCTGTCGAGTGCCTTTCACACCACCAAGGCGGCGCTGCCCGCAATGAAGGCGAAGCGCTGGGGCCGTATCATCAACACCGGGTCGATGCACAGTCTGGTCGCCAGCCCCTATAAATCGGCCTATAATGCCGCCAAGCACGGCATCGCAGGGCTGACGAAGACCGTCGCGCTCGAAGTGGCGACGCAGGGCATTACGGTCAACTGCATCTGCCCGGGCTATGTCTGGACCCCGCTGGTCGAAAATCAGATTCCCGACACGATGAAGGCGCGCGGCATGACCTATGATCAGGTCGTCAACGATGTTCTGCTCGACAAGCAACCGCAGAAACAGTTCGTCCAGGTTGAACAGCTTGCAGCGTTCGCGCTGTTCCTCTGCGGCGACGCCGCGAGCGCGATCACCGGCGCCAACCTGTCGGTCGATGGCGGTTGGACCGCGCAATAGCGCGCGACGCTTCAGCCGCGCCTTGAGCATTGTCGTTTGCACTCCTAAGGTTAGCGTCAGACCGGACAGGAGAGACGGACGATGTGGCGTCGCAAATCGATAATCCTTGCCGCACTGGCGGTGCCGGCGCTGGCGGGGTGCAAGACGGTTGCGTCGATGCCGCCTTCGGTGGCGGACGCACCGCCAGCCGAAGGGACGTGGCGCGGCACTGCGACCGAGCAGGATCGGTTGCGGATCCGTAACTGGTACAAAAGCTGGGAAGCTGCGCTAGCCGATGCGCGTGCCAAAGGCCGTGGCGCTGAGGTTGATCGCGAAGGCGTTCTACTTCAGCCGCTTGCGGCACTGCCCAATCCGCATCTTCCCGCGGGCAATTATCGTTGCCGGACAATCAAGCTAGGATCGCAAGGGCGTGGCGGGCTCGGCTATGTCGCCTATGGCTGGTTCCAATGCCGCGTATCGGCCGAGCAGGGGATTTACAGCCTGACCAAGGTGACGGGGTCGCAGCGGCCGATCGGACTGATTTTTCCCGACGATCTGAAGCGACAGATTTTCCTCGGTACGCTGGAACTGGGCGATGAATCGATGCCGGTCAATTACGGCAGTGACCGAATGCGCGACATGGCGGGGTTGGTCGAACGGGTCGGCGACAATCGCTGGCGGCTGGTGCTGCCTGCGCCGGCATATGAATCCTTGCTCGACGTCATCGAAATGGTGCCCGAGGGTTGAGTAGACGAAATGGGGGACGGATTATGCGGCTTTTTTGGACGAGCGCGGCGGCGCTGAGCCTTGCGACCGGGGCGGTGGCTCCTGCAGCGGCGGAGACGATCGGCGAGCAGGTCCAAAAGGATATGCCGTCGCTGATGAAAATCTATGCCGATCTCCATGCCAATCCCGAACTTAGCTTCATGGAAGTGCGGTCGGCGGCCATACTTGCGGGCGAGGCGCGCAAGCTGGGGTTTCAGGTGACCGAGAAAGTCGGGGGCACCGGGGTCGTTGCTGTTATGAAAAACGGCCCGGGGCCCGTTGTCATGCTGCGCGCCGACATGGACGGCCTGCCGGTGACCGAACAGACGGGCTTGCCGGGCGCGTCGAAGGTGCGCGTGACGACAAAGGAAGGCGTCGACACCGGAGTTATGCACGCGTGCGGTCATGACACGCACATGACAGCTTGGATCGGTGTTGCGCGGCTTTTGGCGGCGCATAAGGACAAATGGTCCGGAACACTGGTGATGATCGGCCAGCCCGCGGAGGAACGCGGCGCGGGCGCGCGCATGATGCTCGAAGATGGGCTCTACAAACGCTTTCCCAAGCCGGAATATGCGCTGGCGTTCCACGACGCGGCGCAGTTCCCGGCGGGACAGATCGGCTATACGCCGGGCTACGCGCTCGCCAATGTCGACAGCGTCGATGTTCTGGTGAAGGGCGTCGGCGGACATGGTGCCTATCCGCAGGCAACGAAGGATCCGATCGTTCTCGCGAGCCGGATCGTCGGGGCACTCCAGACCCTGGTTTCGCGCGAGATCAGCCCGCTCGATAGCGCGGTGGTGACCGTTGGCAGCTTTCATGCCGGGGCCAAGCATAATATCATTTCCGACGAGGCGCGGCTGCAGTTGACGGTGCGCAGCTACACCGACGGGGTGCGCAATCATTTGCTCGACGGCATCGCGCGCATCGCAAAGGGCGAGGCGATCGCCGCGGGGATACCCGAAGACCGGATGCCGGTGGTCAGCGTTCAGAAGGATGAATATACGCCCGCGACCTTCAATACCCCCGATTTCACCGAGGAAATGGCGGGTTTCCTGAAGGGCCAGTTCGGCGACAAGCGCGTCGTCAAATTGCCCCCGGTGATGGGCGGCGAAGATTTCGGCCGCTTCGTGCGCGAAGACCCGGCGATCAAGAGCCTGATCATCTGGGTCGGCGGCGTCCCGCAGGCCGAATATGATGCGGCGCAGAAATCGGGGAAGACGCTCCCCAGTCTCCATTCGCCCTTCTGGGCGCCCGACGCCCCGGCAGTGATTTCCACTGCGACCGAGGCACTGACCGCGATGACGATGAAGTTGATGGCGAAATAGGAGCTATTTCAGCGCCGCGAGCCAGCGCAATATCTCGCTCTGCAGGCGGATGCGTGCGTCTGACCAACTGTGGTCGGTGGCGACGTGGAGCGTTTTGACCTTCGTGCCGCCGCCATCCTTGATCGCCCGGCTCAGCGCATCGCTCATTCCCGCGAGTCCGTCGTCGGAGGTCAGGACGAAGAGGTTGGTCTGCAAGAGCTGCGGCGCGGCCTTCACAAAGTCGAAGCGGTTCTTGTTGGCGATAATTTCGTCGGCCATAATCTCGGGCGTCGTTCCGGCGAGAGCCTCCATGCCATTGCGCTGGAGCAATTCGGCCGCCCGATCGCGCGGCAAGGCTCCGATCATTCCCATATTTCCCGCCGAGATCATGGCGCCGCCGAGCAGGCTGTCGTCGTGCGCCGCGGTCAATGCCGTCACCCAGCCGCCCATGCTGTGGCCCATGATCACGAGCCGCTTCGGATCGATCCGCAGCTTCGCGGCATTGACCGGATTGCGCGCGAAGGCGATCACCGCATTTGTATCCTCCAGATTATGCGCAAAGCGATAATCGCCGGGGCTCCCCCACGACCCGCGATAGTTGAAGGTGATCACGGTCCAGCCCGCGCGACGCATGGCTTGCGCAAGGTCCAGATTCTTTTCGAGGCCCGGAAGGCCGTGACACAGTACTACCGTTGGATGCGGACCCGCTCCTTCGGCGATATAGACCACGCTGTTGATCTCGACTCCGCCGCTGGGGATGTGAACAACTTCCATCGCGGCCGGATGCGCCTTGTTTGCGGGCGGATCGGTATAAATGGCGGCGGGGATGTCGGGCGAGGCGGTTTCGGGCGCGACCGGCAAGGGAGCGGCGGCCAGAACGAGCGCGGCAAGCATTATCTTCATTCTGCTTCTCCCCCGATGATATCTTCCGCGGCAAGGCGATGGTTCGACAGGCTAGCATGGGAATCTTTGTTTCGGCAAAGCCTTGAAAGCTGCCGCGCCACATCCTAAATTAAACTTATGCGGGCCGGGCCCCTCTGGCGTCGGCGGGACACTCCCGCCACGTGATGTCGGACCGCATCGGGTGACACCGATGCTCTGCGGCCCATATCTCCCCCCTGATTCAGGGTCTTTGCATCGGCGTCACCTGCTTGATTTTTTCAATCAGGAGGCCCTTTTATGACTCTCAATGCCCGTCTTTACCGACTGACCGTCCTGCATCGCCAGATCGACGATGCGTTGCGCCGCGAGATGCGGCGACGCGGCGCCGATCCATTCCGCCTGTTGCGGCTCAAGGCACTGAAGAGGACGATCAAGGAACGGCTGATGAAGCCGGCTCTGCGCCCGGCGTTCGCTCACTAAATTCAACATAATCGACGACCGGGACGCTGCCCTGCAAGGGGCGGCGCTCTCGGCGTATATCAGGGATGATTTTCATGGAATTTCTGTTTGCCGACTGGCTGGGAACGCCGGTCTGGTTCTGGCTGGCCTTTATCGGGCTGGTCGTCGCGCTCACCGCCTTTGACCTTGGAATCCTGAACAAGGAAAACAAGGAAATGGGGATCAAGGAGAGTTTGAAGCTCTCCACGCTCTATATTGGCATCGCGCTTGCGTTCGGCGCGTGGATCTGGGTGGAGAAAGGCGGAGAAGCGGGGCTGCAATATTATACCGGCTTCTTCATCGAAAAGGCGTTGTCGATCGACAATATTTTCGTCATTTCGCTGATCTTCGCAACCTTCGCCATTCCGCCGCGCTTCCAGTATCGCGCGCTTTTATGGGGCATTGTCGCGGTGATCGTGCTTCGCGGGATCATGATCGCGGGCGGCGCGGCGCTCGTCACCGAATATGGCTGGCTGCTCTATGTCTTCGCGGCATTTCTGGTGTTCACGGGCGTCAAGATGCTGTTCGCGGGCGACAAGCCGATGGACGTCGCGGGCAACCCGGTCGTCAAGTGGCTGTCGCGCCACATACCGATCACCCACGAACTGCACGGTGAGAAATTCTTCGTGCGCGTGCCGGATACGAAGACGGGAAAGCTCGCGCTGGCGGCGACACCGCTGTTCCTCGCCCTCGTTGTCATCAACCTTGCCGATCTGGTATTCGCGGTGGACAGCGTGCCCGCGATTTTCGCGATCACGACCGACACCTTCATCGTCTATACGTCGAACATCATGGCGATCCTCGGCCTGCGTGCGCTCTATTTTGCGCTCGCGGCGATGGTCCACCGTTTCCACTATCTGAAATATGCGCTCGCTCTGGTGCTGGTGTTCATCGGGTCGAAGATTTTCGTCGCCGATTTCATTCTCGGCGGCGACAAATTCCCGCCGCTCGTCAGTCTCGGCGTGACCGTCGGCTTGATCGCGGGCGGGGTCATCTGGTCGCTTGTTAAGACGCGCAGCGAGGATGAGGCCCCTGTGACGCACGGCTGACTTGACGCACGGCTGATTTCAAGACGAGGACGCCCGCATCTCTTCGAGGTGCGGGCGCTCCGGCCGATCAAATGGCGAGAAGCAGCGTATCTTCTTCGTGCGGCGCGGCGGGCTCGA
>Ga0307414_10000461_pt1 | contig 21305 bp, 31 predicted proteins | sample DK1Ometagenome_FD_203804 | JGI IMG/M metagenome (GOLD analysis project Ga0307414, IMG submission 203804) | Maize rhizosphere microbial communities from greenhouse at UC Davis, California, United States - DK15-O-3 | ecosystem: Host-associated > Plants > Roots > Rhizosphere > Soil | place: USA... | reverse complement strand
GGCTAGCATGGCCATTGAGCTAGGGGAGATTACAGAGGCTAACGTAGATAAGTTCTATCGTCGCCTTGCCCTATGGCAGAAAGCCTTTGGCCCATGGCTGCGATTCAATGATGCAGAGATTTACCTAACCCTTGAAGATGTTAAGTTACATATCGGCCTTACTACCAATGTAAGCAACAGCACTGACAAGGCTTTCGCAACCAAGCTGGTGGAAGCTATGGCAAGAGAACTGCACACCATCAAGAATAAGGATGGTATCAGCGCACACCAATACAGTGCGGACAAAGCTAAGGCTATGAAAGAAGCCTAAGAGCCTCATACAAGCCTGTTAGGGTGGTTTGGCTATCACCCTAATCAGCCTCTTACAGAGGCGATTAACACAAGCTTGGCTTGTGAGTAGCACATTCTAGCTTAAAGCCTTCCTAGGGCCTTCTCTGTTGGTTCTATGAGGGTTTTAAAGTGGAATGGTCCACTAGTATTGGAGAGTACTATGAAACATATAACGCTTATGGCCATGATGCGGGCTTTGGCTGCAACTCAGGTGGCCTTTGTCGATCTTGATAAGGAAATGCTCAATGGTGACAAGCGAGCAGCTATCAAGGCTCATGATGATCTAGTGACCTGTTACACTGAACTAGGCAGGGCCATTCACAAAGCTAAGGCAGAAGTGTGGGGGATGGAATGACACAATTCCAGTTTGATGATGTAGACGCGGACATTGTGGCAGCTTGGGAGTTTCTATGGAACCTCAAAAGCGGGCCTAGGGTTGGCGATGCAGTCATAATGCCCAATGGTGAGCAGCACTATTTTTGTTATCATTGGGGGGATGGTATACAGACAACTAAAGGCGGTTCGTTCTGTATGCATTGGGATTGGATATCGTATTCCGGGGGCCTTGACCCTTCAATCAAGATAGAGCGCATTGTTGACACTGGTCAGATGGCAGAGAACACCTTTTGGATGTTCCATCACAATGAAGTCGGTGCCCATCGTGGCGTCTATTTCAAAATGCCTGTGAGACTGTTTAAGGTGGTGCCATGAAATCCTCATACATCAAACACCTGATACACTACAACATGCCTGAACTGTTGGGCGGATTGTTTGTGGTCCTGTGTATCTTGATTGCAGTCACAGTAGGATGGAACTGAACACAACTAAGCCACTGGTGTTAAAGCCATTGGACAAGCGCCATAGGAACTACATACCACCTAGGGACATTAAGCCGTACCTAGAAGAACCAAAGCCCCCGACGAATAAGGTTGCATTTGCCGGGGCTGACCCATATGAAAATGAAGACTGGTAAACAAAGGGAATCAAATGGCCGGATTTGTTATAACTAAAATCACTCGTGAGCATGTCCCTCTAACTCATGATGAGCATGAGGGGAAGTCTCATGGTGAAATCCTAGACGGACTGTTGAAGAAGGCCGCACAAGATCATATGGAAGTGCAAACAATCGCCTTCCAATTGGATGAGGGGGAATGGTGGCCCTTGTCTGAAATCTTGCGCAAGGCAAGTGAGCCGGGGGTTAATGCCACTCATCTCAAGAAGAGGTAAGGATTGATTAAGGCATTGTAACAGGTGCCTTAACATGTCCTAACCGAAGGGTAGGATCAAAGGTCCTAGCTGTACTCACATTGGAGAATGTGCAAATGACTGAATATTGGCTGTATAAGAACGAAAAGGGCTCCTATTGGTCTTTCTCTGACGGATGGGGCACTAAGCCTAATGCATGGGCCTTCACCGAGGAAGAGAAGCCCTTGCTGTTCAATCTGCCTGAGAATGGGGAATGGGTTAAGTGCCCTGAGGACTTCCCTATGTGGACAATGGCTAGGGACTATGAGGATAAGCATGTCCGTCGCTTCTGGACTGGTCACCGTTGGCATAAGAAGTACTTAGCCAAGCTCTACACCACTAGAGAGAAAGCGGAAATGGTGGGACTGGCTGATAACGTCATTTGGGTGAGGTTCAATCAGCTAAGGGCTAATCATAGCACCACCAACTACATCAAGAAGCGTAAGAACGCTGTTACGGCTTTCTTTCGTATAACCTATGGTAATGAGGTGTATGGATTCTTCACTGCCTCTAATCATTGGGAGATTGGCCAAGCCATGAAAGAAGCTATGGAGTATTACAGTTTCTATGCTGTTTCCTATAGGAACTTTGATGCACCGGGGCTGTATACCCTTGCTACTAAGGGTGAGATACCTACACGCAACATTGTCAGCAAGTGGCACGAACTCCCCCTTGTGTATGTCGGTATGACACAGGAAGAGTTTGAGAACCGGGAGGAATTGGTATGAAGAAGGGGGACACCTTAGGGGAACTGCAAGCCCTCTTTATCAAGGCTAAGGAGGTTCGAGACGCCACTAACAAGCCCTCAGTTAAGAGGAAGTGGCGGCATGTCGCAAGGGCATTGGAGCGTAAAATTGTTGCGCTAAAACGCTTGACGCGCTAGGCGATTCATGAAACGCTTGCATTAATGCCACACCATAGGGATAAGGGCCATGGCACTCACATTAAGAAACGTCTATAAGGGCTTGATTGTATTGGCTGTTTTCGTTCTACCTTGGAACGCATATGCCAAGCCTCAACCCTCTGTTGACTGGTCTAACGTGGTGTGGGAATGCTCTTATCCCTACCCAATGGGCGTTTGCCAGTTCAAGAAGAGGAAAGACAAGCATGCGAGCAACTGATGTTACGGGGCAGTCATTCACTGACTGGCTCAAGACGCAAAACCCTGAGACACGGTTTGACTATGTGAGTAACGACAACTGTGTCTTTGCTCAATACTTGAAGGCTATGGGCTTTCAAAGAGTGTCGGTCAATCCGTGGACGTTTTGGGTAGGGATATCCGAACACAGCCTGCCGCGCAATGTTAATGCCGCTATCAGGTATGGTGCTAAGGGCGATGACCGCCTACGCTCATTTGGCCAAGTCTTGGAAGGGCTGGCAGAGTATGGCTATGTCTGAGCATCCAATGTTCCCCTTTGCTGCTATGATCCTACAGGCAGCAGAGAAGGCCAAGCAATTCGGTTCTGGTCACATGACTTGCAGCCTTATTACTTCACACCAACAGATTGATGTACTCGCTGTGCAACCTATGGCAGGTGATGACGTTAGTTTCGTATACCGTGTTGATGGTATAAGGGTGGAAGAGGACGAAGTAACCAGACTACTACACAATTGGGAAGGGTAAGATGTACTATAAGAGAACTGATGGCCAGAAATGGCAATGCCGCAATAGGCCAGAGTTCCCCGGTAATCAACCACCATGGGAAGACTGCCTTATGAATAAAGAGGGAGAGCCGGATACGGTATGGCTTCAGTGTGAGTACCGTCTAGTTCCTGAAGACACCAAATCCCCATTCTACCCATGACATTTTCTGTGCGCTCATTGCGTAGAAGAGTGCTGGAATGCCTAGAACGGCATGAACTAGAAGACCTGTCAAGGCGGGAAGACGCTGATAGAAGGGGTAGACCTGCCTTGATAGACCATATCCTAGACAACTGGACCATTGAAGCTGATAAGGCTGTCCAGCAAGCAGTAGACAAGACTAAACTAACAAGAGGTTAAGCTATGACTGTACTATTGTCCAACCCAACTCTGGACTCCCTCTATGCTATTCGTCGTATCTTTGTGGGGCGTTACAATGCCTCTCACAAGATCAACGACCTGTTCGGCATGGGGTACTATGAGGACAAGGTGAAAGCCTTGGATGAGGCTATCGTGGCCTTTATCGAGGTCAACAAGGTTGATCCTTCTCACGTTGAACAATCCATGGCAGAACGTGCAAGGCAGTTGCTTGGGGTTCGTATCCCCGGCAATGATGCCCCGGTAACATAAAGCCATGTTGTGGCTTATCCTGTTTATACTGGCATTCGTGTTTGTCTCCCCTGTGCGGGTGCTGGTACTAACCCTACTGAAATACGTTATTCACATGTTCCTGCTGGTTCTTGTTGCAGGTATGGCATGGATAGCGTATGTTGTAGTATTCTAATCAGGGGCTAGCCACAATGAGAAAAGACACTACTACCAAACTTCCCAAGTTCGTCCAACGTCCTGCAAGCCGTAAGAAGGCTAGGAAGGAAGAACGAAAGAGGAAGGCTAGGGAATGGTCTGCTAATCGGCCTAAGGTTGATGACGTGGACTTAACCATAGTGCAACAAATGGGAGCGCTGGTAGCTTCTGGTTCAGCTTGGGAACAGGCTGATACAACTGGATTGTCCCAAAAGACGATCTACACCCTACGTAACCCCCATAGAGGTTATGCGCCACGGTTCACAACCCTGCAAATGATTGCAAGGGCTAGGGGCGGGCGTATGGCATTTATCAAGGACTAGGTTATATCTAAGCACAGTAGGACAAAGGTAGTGCATACCTACTGTGTCTATGACTTAACCGGAGAAAGCCTGAATGACTGTGATTGTTAACGTTGCAAAAGAATACAACCTGACCCCCTACCACATTTCCAATCTGGAAACCCTTAGGGACTTCCTTAGAAGCGACGACATTCCCCCTCCTATCTTTGATATCAGTGGGTACGCCAACACCAAGGACCGGACTAAGACCTTGGCCCTGCTGGGTATCGTGGAAAAGGAGGAATTTGAAGCTGACGACATTATTTCAGGGAGCCATATCAACGTACCTGAAAAGATGACGGTTGAAATCTACTCGTCATGCGGTACTACGGCCTGTGCAGTGGGTCATGGCCCCTTGGCAGGTATTCCGGTTCTTCCCGGTGAAACGTGGCATGACTATGAATATCGGGTGTTTGGTGTGTCAAAGGTTATAGGTTGGCAGGCATGGAGTTTCCTGTTTAGCGGACAGTGGGCGGATAGCCCTTTGAACAACACGGCTAAGGGTAGTGCTGCCCGGATTGACTACTTCCTCAAGCATGGGGTACCGGAAGACTACTACTACCGTGATGGTACGGTCCTCCCCCGCCCATGGTTCGATGGGCTGGATACCTCAACCTTTATTGTGGGAGGGAAAGTACAAGAATCAGCTTGACTACCTGATGTAAACTGATAGTGTAGCTATACGGTCAATGACCGGCTAACCGAAACCTAAACTGGAGACTACCAAAATGATCAAGACTGTTCTCTCTGTTCTCGCCCTGTCTGCTGCCATGCTGGCCCCTGTGTCGTTCGCAACCCCGGCCATGGCTGAAGGTACTCCCTTCTGTCACACCAAGGCCCTGAATGGCGACACCATCGACCCGCCCCTGTGCAACGACGCCAAGGCTGTTACGGCCACTGGCGGTGGTGGTACTGCCCCTGTCGCCACCTGTGACAAGAACTACACGAATACCCCTTGCCTCGTCTGAAGACTCAAGGTAAGTAGAACAGGCGTACTTGTTCTGCACTTGGGACAGGCAACTAAAAACCCCCTTACCAGTTTCTTACTTGAAACGGGTTTGGGGGTTTCTTTCGTTTGGGGGTAATTGTTAGTTGAGGTTTCTGTCAGGGATTAGGTCAACAGTGGCGTTGATGATTTCCAGTGCGCTATCAATCTGGAACTTCTCGCCACGGTACTCCGTGATCTTGGCGTCTCTCTTGGATGGATCGAAATGACGCACGATCTTGACTTCCAGCTTCTCAGTCTGGCCGGGGATAGAGGCCATACCTTCCTTGATACCCCTGTCTGTCAACTGCTGATAGGCCAACAGATCAACGTCAGAGTATTCCCGCCGACGCCATACCCACTCTGCGATTGTGCGGGTGATCGTCTTCCCGGCAATCTCAATGGGAACCATGGTCACCAGATTGGTACGCTGGATCGAGACAAGCAGGTTGATATTGTCCTGCCCCAGATCATGAATAGCCTGTAGCCATTCCTGTATCTTGCTGGCCTGTTCAGCCCCATATTCAGGGGTTTCATGATTGGTGTTGGCAGATGCCTTGCCAATCCTTGTCCGAAGCTCGTTTATCTTGCTCGTGTTGAGCTTGACACGCTTCATTGCTTCTATGATTTTCATGCTTGCTTCCTTGTTAAGTCAGTCTAGTCCTGCTGACTTAGTAGGGCGGACATGCCCGAACACCCTTTAACTGGCCAACAGAACTAGACAAACCTAACAAGGTCACATGCAGGGGAGCCTAGACAGAACTCGTGCCGATAGAGAGGGCGAAACTGTTGACCTAGGATTTCACTCACTACCTTGAGCCTATATCCTTACAGTCCTTGCGAGGATTGAACCTTGCATCCTTCAAACTTGATACTTGCAATCCTTCATTAGTAGCCCCGAAGGGCTGACATATGTTGATTACCAAAATCAGCTTGATGGTGAGCTAGTTAACGTCCTAGCTCGTTGACGCTCTATCTATTTGAGTTTTGCCCCCTGCATTGACTGGAATTACCCTAGAGGAATCAGGCGGTTGCGTCAAGTAAAAAAGAAAATCCCCCCATCATTTCTGACAGGAGGATTTGAGCGGTGGGTACCGGCTTTGGGTCAGGCAGTCGTAGCCTTCTTAACGACCGGCACACGGACGATGTAGTATTCCTTGGGCATGGACTTGATGACGGGCTTGCCATCGACCATGACCGGCTGACCGTCCTTGTCAACCTGCGGCACGTCTTCCATGATGACCTTGCCTTCATCATCGGTAACAGCCGTCGAAATGAAGCGCATGGTAGGAACGCCGTCCTTGGAAGTGCGCTTGACCGTGTTGTACATGGCCGTGGTAGCTGCGGACAGACGATCACGCGGAATCTTCATCCATCCCTTGACCTTCAGCCCTTCAAGGTTCCATTCCGTCCGGGCAGAGCGACCATCGCCGCCCTTCTCGATCACCTTGGGCAGCACGTCAAATGTGCCCGTGGGGAAGGGGAAATGTGCGAGGGTCTTGCCCTTGCCCTTGTTGCCCTTACCAGCGTTTGCGAGGTTGTCAGTGGTCATTGAGGTATTCCTTCTGTTTTGTCTCCGGCTGAGGCCCATCCCCATTCCGTTGAGACAATACATAGCACACCCATTTGCAGCGTCAACACCTATTTTGAACTTTTTTGCACTAGGCCATAATTCCTGTCTCAATGAACGGGTACAACTTACCGTCTAGCGTTGATTGGAAGGCATGCAACTCCACTTCTCCCTTACCCCATACATCCCCGTTTGCCATGGTCACCAAATCCTCATTACGCCAAAACTCTTTAGATTTCATAGACTTAGAGTAGGGATCAACCCCACGGACGCCAAGCATATAGACGTTACCAAAGGGTGTGTAGGCTAGCACAGCGTCATAGAGGTAGTAGCGAGCGTCATAGAGCTTTGTGGAAAAATCGGACAGGATGACGTTATTCGTAGGCTGCTTTGGTCCCGATCCTATCTGCCGTTCACAGCAATCCTCACAGAAGTAGGTTTCAGCCCCATCCTTGCCTATGATGGTTCTCCATCCCCCGCACACCGATTCCCCACACAGGGGGCAGGTAGCCCGTTTCCTGATCACACCTGTATTCCACTCTGCCGACCACTCAGCCGGTTTGGTGACCCCTCTAACATCGTCCCAATGCTGGTTAACAATGGTCAGGGTCTTACCGTCAGGGTTGAGGATCAATCCATCCCCATCGTCGCTATCGAGGAAGGGAACCGTTATAGCAGGAGCGTTCTTTGGTCCCGGTATATCCTCGTCACCTTCGTAAGGAAGGTATAGCAGCTTGGCACCTACAAAGGCGTCGTAACTCTCTGTATTGGACTTGGTTTGAATGCCGTAGTCAAACAGGGCTGAACGTAGGCTTGTAACATCACCGTAGAACCTGCCAACAAGCTTCTTGTCATGCCACACCAACACCCTACCTGATAGCTTTGCACCTTTCATGATGTAGGCTAGCCATATATCCCCTGCACCATAAGCATAGGCAGGGTGTATTGTGTCGTTAGGCCATGTCTCGTGTTCGCCTACCTTGTACTGCATACAGGACCACCATGAGGTAGTTTGCATTTGGTACACTGCTGCTATCTCTTCAGGAGTTATAGCCCATAGCAGTTGCGGTGGATCAACCCATTGTTCCTTATGCATTTCAGCATAGGTATGTATCTGTTTTTGTGTGAGCCTGTCACCAAAGTACTTCTGCAAGAACCTACCGGGAGTAGTGGCAGTGAATTTGCCCTTTGCTCCATTACGGCTGTTCTCGTAGTACGTTATACTCTTAGCATCATACTGAGCTACATGAGCATACGCTTTGATATCCTCCATACGTTCCTGATACCATGGCTCATGGTACCACACAGGACGATCCCATACATTGTGGGCGAGATTATCACGTGCGTCCACACACCAGAACTCATCCGGTAGGGTCTTTATCACGTAGTCATGTGGGGAGGTTTTGTATTTGAGGCGCTGAACAGTAATCTCATGTTCCGCCTCTTCTTCCGTCTCAAAGGTATCGTAGACGTTTTCTATAGTTGAAATTGCGCATAGGTGCTTCTTATCCCAAATATAAAAGGACATGACTTCTCAACTGTGGGGATTGGTACTAGGCACCGGACTTGAACCGATATCGAAACTGTTATGAGCAGTTGGCTTTGACGTTAAGCTAGCCTAGCAAATGGTGATCGTGGCAGGACTCGAACCCGCATTTTCAGTCCGGTTACTCTTCTCAAGGGTAGAAGCCAAGGGAGCTACACGACCGGGTACTTACCAAGTGTAAGTATTAAGACTTGGTAAGTTGTTCTTTTTCTTGTTTGGTATTACTTTCTTACGAAGTGACCTAAGGATCAATACCAAGGGATTTCTTGATTTCAGTTTCCTTTTCATGGTCCCTCTTATTGTTAGGACCGACACAGATAAATGGTAGTCCGTATTTCTTTACACGATCACCATAGGCTTTCGCGTCTTCTTTGTTAGTTGCCATTATTCCGTTCTCCCCGATTTTACCAGTGCATCCCATGACACAGGGAACAATGGTCTAATGATATCACTTACTTGCTTGGCAAGTTCCTGTGATTCCAGTTGCGCATGAGGATCGGACCTTTGGTTCACATACCTAGCATAGCTGGCAATGTTACCAGTCCATATCCATTCCACTTCACAACCCTGTGGTAGTATGAACCTAGCCTGTTCCGGTGCTACACCATCTGCAATCATTTTGTCGTAGGTTTCTATGGCAGTCCTACAAATTGCTAGGTAGTTCCCCTTCCAGAAATCGGAAAGGTCATGCTTCCCTGCACTACCCTGCTTAACGTCCTTAGCCTTGGCACGGAACTCTTCAGGTATGTAGAGGGTTGGGGTAGTTGTGATGTACCTGCGACTTTCCTCCGATTCCGTGAACCCTATCTTATGCTTGAAACACTGCCTTGCAATTGGCACAGGTGCAATCATATGCAAGGTAACCATTGTGTGAGTGAACGGTACCCAATGTTGCGCCATAAGCATAAGGTCTTCAATCCTCCACTGTATCTCATTATAGAGGTACGTCTTGGTACCAGAAGAAACCATGTCAGAATTATGCTCATGACCCTCTTGTATAATAGTGTGGATGATTTGTTCCCATTCCTTACGCGGCATACCCCTAGCAAGGTACTGGATAAGGTTCACGTCCTTCTCTTTTAGGGTCTGTACCTTCATGGGACCAACGTAATCCCAGTAGCTATGCTGGCTGAAGCTTACCCTTGCAGCATTCACAACGGACAAGTCAGTACCACCATGATCGCGGTATGTCGCTTTCACGTAATTCTCCATCAATGTTGAGTAGAGTCCATCCTTCTACACGATAGTTACCGTGTAGTCAAGATTTCTCTTATATACGGGAGGGGTTTATGGCCCCGGCCTCACTCCTGAGGACAAGATGACACAGGCAAAAATTGATGCAACCATTTTTCGCGTTGACATGGTTTAGCTCCGTGACTAAAGTACAGTACGGGCAATGCGGCGGGGCACTAGGGCTAAAAGATGCAATTAAAACACATACTTACGTGGTGGGAGAGCCTGCCACATTGGGCGACTCTGTCTGTCGGCTCCATGGAACAGTACCAAATCCTCCTGACACAGGCGGTGGCTGAGCTTGGTCCTGACCGTGACGTTGAGGAAATCCGTGCCCCTGAGGCGGATATCTTATATGCGTCCCTGAAGGAATCAAAGAGCGAGCATAAAGCTGTCTCTGTTTGTCGAGTTTGTCGGGCAGTCTGGAATCTGATGATTCGGTATGAGTTGGCGACCATCAATCCCTTTGAGAAGATGGGTCTGGGGCAGACTGCGGCTAGAGCCCAATTATGGACTGATGAAAACCTACAGGACTTCATAGCAGCTTCCTCTACAAGAGGATTACCGTCTATGGGACTGCTAGCACTTCTATGTTGGACACTGGCGCAACGTCCCGGTGATATGGCAGAGTTGAAGTGGGAGGACTACAGGGACCATGCAATGTGGTTCACTCAACGTAAGACTAAGAAGCCGATGGGTATCAAGGTACCTCATGATCTAGCGTATGAGTTGGATGGAATAACAAGACTAGGCCCACATATCATAACTAGAGAGGATATCCGCAAGCCCTACAGTGAACCCGCCAGACACCAGATATTCTGTGAAGTGAGAAGACTGGCGTTGCTACCGGATACCCTGCAAATGAGAGACTTGCGTAGGACTGGTACAACCGCCATGGCAGATGCAGGGGCAACAGATGCGGAAATGCAGGCTGTCAACGGTATCAGCACAAGGCAACTTCTCAATACATATCAAAGGACTAGCCTACGCCAGACAGAGAACGCTATGAAAAAGCGGTTTGGTAAGAAATAGCAGTTGACGGATAAAACCTTCCATGCTATTTTAGCGACGCGCTCCAAAGCGGTCAACCTATAGAAACCCTCCTGCAATAGGCCATACATAATGAGCGATACCTCCTATCAACAACATACTAAGCAAACCTATGACCGTACCCTTAACCACACTGGAATAGGGCTTATTGTAGGCTTTGTCCTCACAGGTGCCACAACCTTAATTGGTTTGGGACTTGGGTGGATCACTGAAGTAAACCTACTAGAACTGTTCGCAGTCATGACTTCCTACACCTGTACCTACCTATGTGCTATGCAGGTTCGTTGGCAGTACATCTTTGCTGCTGTGACTACGGTTCTCTATGTGATCCTGTTTTACCAATGGGGACTGTATGGGTCAGCACTGGCAAATGCCTACCTACCTATTGCACTCATATATGGTTGGTTCCGTTGGGGGAGGGACGATGACACACGTACAGTTACTTGGACTAACCCTAAGCATTATATTCTGTATGCTGGGTTGGGTATCATCGGCTGGGCTGCAACATACTATGCCGCACAGGGTCTCGGTTTTACTATTCCTGTCATGGATAGCGCTATTCTGGTACTAACCATTATGGCCCAATTCATGATGGACAATAAGAAGCTTGAGAACTGGATTGTGTGGGCTGTCCTCAATGTGATCGCTATAGGACTGTACTTTCAGACAGGGTTGTACCTAGCTGCTATGCAGTATATGATTTTCCTTGTGTGGACTGTGATATCCTTCCTCCTGTGGCGTAACAGCATGTTCCCTGTTGTGACACGGCGGTTCTATCAGGACAATCATGAACAAGCCTTGGATGATGCTCTGTCAGACTACTACGCTGGTAAAGGTGGGGCGTACACTACAAGTCCTGTGTCAGGGGAAGTAATCCCTATCACAAAGAACCTGTACTAAGTCTCACTATTGGGTACACGGTTCGCTGTGTGCCTTAGTAAGGAGATTGGGAAGATGCTCCGATGACTGATCTAGTTACAGGTTGCGGCTCCTGCAAACGCTGCTTCATTCACACAGGAAAGAATCCGATCATGGCTAAAGCTAACCCCACTGCTGACGTTCGTAGCGTTCATACAGACGCTCTAGGAACCATCGGTATGTTGATCCCTGAGGCGTCTGGTAGGGATGCTATTCACTTGGCTGTCGAGCCTTCCATAGCGGGTGAAGTCCTTTATCCGGGGCAGCATATCGGCTATCTCACAGAAGGGCCTCAGGCGGGTATGGCGTCCACTAAGGCGGTTACCAAGGTGGGCATCGTTGACCCCTTCCTTGTCGGCCCTGTGTACCCCGGCAATCGGTTCTGGCTGGTGGTCTATCCTCGCACCATCACGTCCCTGAGGCATGTTTGGGAGCATCCCAACTTCCCCCCTGCTTCCCCTATTAAGCTTGTAGAGGTTGAAGTTGCACCAACTCCTACAACTAAGGAAGTGTCTACAGCATGGATGCAGAAGTGGGCTAACAAGCATATGTCTGCTGACTACTATGGGGATGAAGGTACCGTAGGTCCAGAAGCAGCCTACAACTACGCTATTAGCGCTGGACACGATCTGTCTGTAGGTCCGTATGAAAGTGCTGCGGAACAGATTGATGATGAGTGGTGGGACCATTGGGAAAACATCACAGGTGAAACGGGTCAGCGCGGGGAATATTTCCGCTGCTCCTGCTAGAGCAATAATATCGGTACTGGTAATGGAATAGGAGGGCACAAATGGACGAATATGAAATAGAAGACCTTGCCAAGGATATGGCAACTAAGCAAGACAAGTTTTGGGATGAACTGTCCTTAGATGAGCAGGAGGCATACAAAACTCTTGCTCGTGTAGCATCCTCATGGATGGAGGACAACGGGTATACGGACGATGAATACTTCAGTTGTGGGTGCTAGTATTATGGACCCTACAACGGTTGTATTGGTGTGGTGGCTGGTTCTAGGGGGTTCAGGTAATGCCGGTTCCTCTTGGTCCCCTGTCCCTTACCAGAGTGAAGCAGTATGTAATGCGGCTGCTGACGTTATCGAACAGGCGGACTATCCTATAATATCTGCTGTGTGTGTCCCCCAACCGGCTGCTGACGTAGCGGTATTTGCTAATCAGTTCTACGGCTACAATGTCCCAGTAAGGGAATATGGTTATGGCCGCTAAAGGCTTCATAATGATGACGGCCCTCCCCCCAACATATGGGCATAAGGCCTTGATCGAATGGGCTAGAGCGTATTGTGCCAGTGCGGGTATTCCTGAACTTCACGTTATGGTCTGTAGTCAGCCTGAGGAACCCTACAGGCATCGTTGGGGGGATTTGATGCTGGATATCCCTAACTCTGCATACAAGCTACATTTCCATGACTTCCACAAGACTATGCCTCAAAACCCTGAAGATGATTCTATGTTCTGGGCTAAGTGGCAAGCTGAAATCTTTAAGACTGTGGGGGTATTCACTAATGAGGATATCGTCTTTTCTTCGGAGCCTTACGGTTATCCTCTTGCTCGTGTTCTGGGTTGCACTCATATCATTTTCGACCCGGCAAGGCACGTGGTGGGGGCAAAAGCAACAAGGGTGCGAAATGAGCCAATCAAGCACTTCAGAGATATGCTCCCTACCGTTCAATCCCGTTTCAGAAAAACCGTAACGATCTTTGGTGCGGAATCCACGGGTAAGACAACCCTTGCCAAATCTCTTGCAAGTCTGTATGATGGGCAATTCGCACATTACACTCCTGAGTGGGCTAGGCCATACCTAGAGTCCCAACCGGACGGTCCTGAAACGACCGATGAAAGAATGGGAGTGATCGTACATGGACAAAGGGCTACTGAACAGGCTGCTAGGGGTCTACAGGATAAACCCTTCATTGTCCGTGATACTGACCTTCTTAGTACTGTGGGTTATTACGGTATTTATAGTGACCATGTGCCTATTGTTGCGGTAGACAAAGCTGACCTGTATATAGTCTGCCCTAGCAATATCCCCTTTGAAGCCGATCCATTGAGGTATGGTGGTGACAAGAGGGAAAGCACTGATGAGTACTGGATAGACCTGTTGAAGGAATGGGGTTGCAACTATCACGTTCTGAACTACAGCAATGAAAGAGCAAGAACGTTTGAAGCTGAACATGTGATGGAAGCATTGTTCATGGATAATCCCCTGTGGGGGTATGAAAGGAAGTAGCGTTGAAAACAACTGAGCTTGAAGCTGGAAAATGTTACCATAGGCCTACTTCGTCTAGTAACAACATGTACTATTTCGTTGTTGGTAGGGGTAAACTAGACGATCAAATAATTGTCCAGTCTTTCCGTAAATCCGGGGGGTATGAAAGCACCTTTGTTGTCATACACACTAGTGATTGGGAAGAGTATGACCCCACTCCTGAAGTGAGTAAGTTCTACAACGTGTATGACCCCTCCTGTGATGCCATCCATATAGGCCCCGGATGGCGTACCCTTACAGAGGCTAAGAACCATGGAAATGGGGGTACTTGGCTGGGTACTGTTGAGGTGGTAGCCAAGGGGGACAAGAGAGTGAAAACAATTTGGCATGGCAACATATAAAGAGCAACTAGAAGTAGCTCAATCCTATCGGTTGAAAGATGGCGACCGCTACCGTGGGAATTGTCCCCATTGTGGCGGTCGAAACACGTATGAGGTTAAGCTACTGGCTGGAGAGTTACGGTGGGGATGCTTTAAGGCTTCCTGCCCGGTTGGGGGTATCAACAGCGGGGATATGAGTATCAAGGGTATCCTTGCTAGGGTGAAGGAAGAACAGCCGTCCACAAGGCCCCTAGCCCCTATCCCAACCCCCTTGGTAGCCGCCTCAAATCATCCTGCCGCCATGAAGTTCCTAGCTACATACAATTCACTAGAGGCGTATCAGTCTGGGCTAATTGACGTTAGGTACGCACCAACCGAGGATAGGGTACTCTTCCCTGTTGGTTCCCTTGGTTGGATCGGTAGGGGACGAAAGGACACGCTACCCAAGTGGAAAAAATATGGAGATTGTTCTTCACTTTGCACTTGCGGTTCCGGTACGACTGCTGTAGTAGTTGAGGACAGTTTGAGCGCATGTGCTGTAGGGGTGATCCCTGAGTACACCGGGTGCAGTCTATCAGGGACCATTCTGACGCAAACCCACATTCAACAGCTACGTGCTTTTGATAGGATCATCATTGCGCTAGACCCTGACGCTAACCAAAAAGCTTTGGGCATGGTCGCGCGTCTATCTGGCACTTCTAGTGTAACCATGAGGATGCTAGATAATGACCTGAAGTATTTTTCAGGGGACAAGATACGGAGGATGCTGGAATACCAAGTAGACGAGTAGGACCACCATACTACTGTAATGATTGTGGTGATGAACTAGTAAATGAGAATTGGAGAACAGACGGCAGTAACAAGAAGAGAAGGGAGTATAGATGCACCCCCTGCTTGAACGAAAGGGTCAGGCACTACTACAGCCACTCTCCTACCCGCCGTACACCTGAACAACGTAGATCAATTATGCTACGATACTACCATGGTCTTGAGCAAGAAGATTACGACAGAATGCTAGCGTCCCAAAATGGGGTTTGCGCAATATGCAAAGAGCCAGAGAAAGCTAAGAAGTATCTTGCTGTGGATCATTGTCACACCACTGGAAAGATACGAGGTCTTTTGTGCTGCACACATTGTAACACTGCTTTGGGTAGTCTTAGGGATAATGTGAGTCTGTTCTTACGCGCAATAGACTACTTGGAGGCTGCTTAAGGATACGGGAGATACTGAATGATGTATGAAGTAACAGGACGACTAGAGAGTTGGCATATTGACAACATATTCCCTAATATCATCTGGGGGTTTATCTACGGTGATGCTAAGAGACGTTGGAAGGATGGAACACGTATCCATACCTCATACATTGTTACCCCTACAGAAGAGTGGATTGAGGGTGCTGAAATCAAGACGCAAAACTCTGTGTACCTGCTTGGTAAGAGAATGAAGTCAACTGCTAACGGAGACTAATGGATACCGCCTTCCTTAAGCATATTCTAGACATAAGTTTCTATACCGATAACAAGCCCAAGCTTAGTAAGCTCCTATTCGAGGATGAAACGCTAGAGCTATATGACGTTATCGTTGAGGCACATACCAAATTTGGTAGTGACCTAACACCAGATGAATTGTTCGCACTCTGGGAAGATAAGAACCCTACAGCTACCAACGCAAAACTGAAGTCTATGCGTGACGTAGTGAATCAGATTGAGGCTGAAGATAAGATCAGCCCTGATGTTGCTGCTACGATCCTCAATGGGCTATGGCAACGCAATGTAGGTAAGAAGATATCCCAACTCGGTATCAATATGATGGAAGGCAAAGAGGATGCGTTCTCTAAGCTGACCAAACTACTTGAACAGAGTAAGGATGGCTTCCAACCTGACGACTTTGGGGAAGACACAACTAAGAACATTGAAGAACTACTGTTTGTCGTATCTGATGCGAACAGATGGAAGTTCAATATCAACAGCCTCTCTAAGGAAGTCTATGGCATGGCTCCCGGTGAATTTGGCTGGGTGTTGTCCCGTACCAATGCCGGTAAGACGGCCTTTGCAGTGTCCCTTACAGCGGCCCCTAACGGCTTCCTAGATCAGGGTGCCAGAGTGGCCTATCTCGGTAATGAGGAAGACCCTAGACGTACTATGCTTAGGCACTATATGGCCTACTCTGGTATGACGAAGGAAGAAATCATTGCTAACCCAAAGATCGCTGTAGAAGCCTTTGACAGGGTTAAGGACAACCTCTTTGTGAGAGGTATAGCCGGGTGGGATATGGATCGTGTTGAGGCTTATCTAACTAAGGTCAAACCAGATTTCGTATGGATTGATATGTTGGACAAGGTTGCTGTTCCCGGTGGGAAGGAACTGCCTAGCCATGAACGCCTAAAGGAAGTCTACACTAGAGCTAGAGAACTGGCGGGGTACAGTAAGTTGAATTGTTCCCTGTTGGGTTTCTCGCAAGCTAGTGATATTGCTACAGGTAAGACTATCGTCACACCTGATATGGCTGAAGGTAGTAAGACTGGTAAGGGTGCGGAAGCTGACCTAGTACTTGGTATTGGTATGTTTGCACCTGATATGAATGGTGATATTGACCCTGTTAGATACCTGACCATTGGTAAGAACAAGATCAATGGTATTCATACTACTGTTGCTTGTAAGTTGAATGGCGCTATAAGTAGGTTTACCGATTAACAGAACATGGAGAATAAATGACAATTAGAGCTACAACTGACCTTACGATCAATAATATTCTTACCCCTGTTGCAGACCTTTCAGGTGCTTATCTGGCTGGTGGTGCGGTACTAGACCTGCTTAGTGGTCGTGAGCCAAATGACTACGACATTTACCCAAAGTCTAAGGACGATGCTAAGGCTATCGTAACCGAACTTTGGAGTGGTGGTTCTGCGGAGTATTCTAGTCATAGTGAGAAGGCGGTAACTTTTCTGAGCTATGAGAAGAATAGCGCTGGACGGCGTGTACCGATTCAGGTTATCCTCTTCGATACCTTTGAAAGTCCTGAAAAGGTCTTCTCAACCTTTGATTTCAGTGTGTGCATGGTCGCTGCCGATTTGGACAGTGGTGTTACCTACCATGATGAACGGTTCTTCCAATCAGCCCTTAGCAAGGAAATAGTGTTCAATAAGAACGCTAAGCATCCTTTGTCTTCTCTGTTGCGTGTCAACAAGTATGAGAAGAAGGGCTACAAGTTCTCTAAGTCTGTTGTAGCACAGATGGCTTTTGCTGTTGCTAACAGTAACCTCCCAACTTCATGGGAAGAGGCTGCAAGTCTGATTGGTGGCTACTACGGTCGGCAGTTGAAACTTGACGGTAAGGATTTGACCTTCTCATACGACAACCTGTTTGAAGTGCTGGGTAATCTCGACCTTGACGATGGGTTCAATTATGACATTGCTACCGGAAATGTCGATCTAGGTGTAGTTCTGGATATCATTGAACCGATTAAGCGTGATCATGTGCGTTTGTCCGGTGCAAGGATTGTGGAAGTGCGCGATGGCTTGCTAGGTAAGATCGTAGGTTCCGGTAACAAGGGTACGGACTTCTCTGACCATCTGATTAAGAGCTACAAATACGTGGTGCTTAAGGATGGTCAACTTCAAAGCCAGTACTCTAGTAAGTTTAAGTATGAGCTTGGTAAGGTTGCCTCAGCACCGCATAGCCCATGGCTGTATTCGTCAAAGGTGAATGACAGTTATAAGAAGGCAAATGGCGTATTGATTGAGTGCTACACACTTCCTGAATATGTTAGAGACTATCAATACAACAGCTATGGTGCCGTGTTTAGTGGGAAACCACAAGGTTGTGGTGATGCAATCCTTCAGTCTCAACATCTGTACGTTAGCCGTGTGGTGCCAGAGGATGAAGTTAGGCTCCTTAAGAATAAGGAACTGGTGGCTGTTGTAGCTCCTAATGATCCTGCCTTGTATGGTATTAGGGCTGCTTTGAAGGCTGTTGCTCCTGCTGTGGCACCTTCTGTTCCCGGTTATGATACGTTTTCTCTTCTAGAAGAGTATCAGAAGATGGCGAAACTTATTCAGCCTGTTATACCTGCACCTAAGTACGTAGGTGGCGATTGGACGGTGTAGTAACCCTTAGGTTGCTGGACGATATGAGGGTACGGTTACACAGACTGTCCCTCATATACGGCTACAACTCAAAGATGTACACGGTGACGTATGCTACTGTTAAAAAGATGGAAGAGGCATGGGGTAAATGAGTGTAGCAGAGGAAGCACAAAGACTTGTCAAACTTAATGACAGGTTCAGGCAACTACGGGCAATGAGGCAGGCCAAAATACAGATGATTGCTACATGGACGGAGGAAATCCATGATATTGATGATGAGGTTCGTGTCCTCATAGATCAATACGGTAGTGATATAGGTTTGCATGGCTATCCAGACTGGCTAAAGGAATTGATCGTTGTTTCAGAGCGACAGAGACAAGCTAACTAAAGAGCTTGAACAGATTGAGTTGTTTCTTACCGCTAACGAGATATGGACGCCTGAAGTAAGTAAGTTGTACGTTAGACGTGAGAACATCAAAAAGATACTGAAAGACATGAAAGGTGATTGGCTGTGAGAATGATGATTGACCCTCCCGGTGGTTGGAAGTACGGTTTTCCTAAATATGTTCCTATGCAGGAATACGCCGTAATAGCTGAGTACTCCAAGGAAGAGTTTGAAGCATGGCTTGTCTCTAACGGATATCCTGAGAAGGATAAGGAAATTGGCTGGAAGCATTGTAGGTATATGACGGTGCAAGAATGAGTGCTAAGCAATCTATCCTAGACAGAGGGTTGGATGATCTAACGTTCATGTTGTTTGGTAATGGTACTAAGCAATTTGTAATTTCTGTTGATGTTACGCCAACAGGACAAACTATGGTGTCCTATTCAGTGTGGAGCAATCCTACCACACACGTGATTACGACTAAAAATGTTCTAACAGCCGCAGAGGTATATGACAACCTATAGAATACTTGTCGGTGACGGTGAAGTAACCGTTGATCGGTATGGCCCTTACAAGCATGATATTGACGGTTCTCCGTACAATCCAAAAAATCGTATGGTGTCATTCCATTGGCGAATGATCACTTTAACTGACAGGTGGGTTGAGCATGGTGGAGAACGAATTTACTCCCCGGAAATCGTCATAGGGGACGCCAAGCGAGCGATTTACTTCCATAACGAATGTGAGACGCCAGACACGCCTAAAGAGCTTCAGGACGCCTTGGATTGGGCTGATATGCTCGTAGCTCACAACGCCAAGTTCGATTGCATGTGGCTACTGGAATCAGGCTTCAAGCTACCTAAGCGTGTCTGGTGTACCATGATTGGGGAGTACATCAAAGCTAGGGGGCAGCATATCAAGCTGTCTCTTAAGGACACGGCCATTCGTCATGGGGTTTCGCTCAAGAAGGATGACCTTGTTAAGGAACTGTTTGAGAGTGGGGTAGGCTATGAAGCCATGCCACTTGAGACAGTGATTGAATATGGTGATGGTGACGTTCTCTCATGTGCTGAAATATTCCTGAAGCAATGGGAATACTACTTCGCACAACAGGATCAATCTCGTAAGCTACACCAGATTGTAACGCTTATGAATGACATGCTGTTGTTCCTAGTGGAGATTGAGAGAAACGGTATCGCCATTGACGAAGCAAGCCTACAGCTTGTTAAGGAAGAGTACGAAGCTGAACAGACACAGTTAAGGAAAGACCTTGATCGTATCGTAGCTGATGTTATGGGGGATATCCCTATCAACCTCAACTCTGGTGCGGACATATCTAAGATTGTGTACTCACGTGAAGTTATAAACAAAGAGCTACACAAGCGTACTTTCAATCTCGGTACAGATGAGTTTGGTAATGATCGTTACCCGCCTCATATGACCCCTACAGCCTTTGAGAATGCGGTTAAAACCCTCACTCGTAAGGTTGAAAGGAAAGAAGCGAAATACTGCCATGACTGTAAGGGTAAGGGCAGAGTACACAAGGTAAAGAAGGATGGTCAGCTTTATAAGAATGACAGTCCTTGTGGTCCCTGTGAAGGAAGAGGCTACCTGCTTATTGGTACTGGTCGTGTAGCAGGGCTAAAACTAAAGCCAGATGGTCCTAGGTTTGCTTCTGTTCATGGCTTTAAGGCTGGGTCAGATGAGATTGACCGGCTTATTGAGCAAGCCAAGGTAAAAAACAACCTACAGGCTGTAGAGTTCCTAACCAAAAAGAAGAGATTGAATGCAGTTAACACTTATCTCAGTAGCTTTGTCGGAGGAATACAACGATGGACTAGAGCAGATGGAATACTCCATCCAAGTTTCAACCAATGTATTGCCGCAACAGGAAGGCTATCAAGCAGCGATCCAAACTTCCAAAATCAGCCCAAGGGACATAAGTTCCCTGTTAGAAAATCTATTGTCTCTCGATGGAAAGACAGTGGTGGACTTGTCTGTGAAGCTGATTTTAGCGGGCTAGAGTTCGTTGTTGCCGGGGAATTGAGCGGTGATCAACAGATCATTAGCGACATTCTCAACAAGAAGGACGTACACTCACAGACTGCCGTGATCATTCACCAGATACCAGAGAACGAAATAGCTAACTATCAGTTCAAGGGTAAAGACAAGCAGATGCGTGATGACGTTAAGCCGTACACCTTTGCTCCCATCTATGGTGGTATGGGTGGTACTGAACCTGAACATATTAGAAGGTACTTTAAAGAGTTCTTTAACATCTACTCAGGCCATTTGGTGTGGGCAGAGACTAATATGGATAGGTGTATGACCCATGGTTGGATATTTACTCCCTCTGGTAGAGAGTATGCTTTCCCCGGTACCAAAAGACTTAAGGGTAAAAGGACTACCAATGCCACAAAGATTTTTAACTATCCAGTTCAGGGATTTGCCACCGGAGACATTGTTCCTCTTGCTTGTATTAGGGCTTTGCGTCGTTTTAGGAGCATGGACCTTAAGTCGCTTCTTGTTCTTACGGTGCATGATTCCATTGTGGTTGACGTTTATCCGG
>Ga0307414_10000460_pt1 | contig 21415 bp, 14 predicted proteins | sample DK1Ometagenome_FD_203804 | JGI IMG/M metagenome (GOLD analysis project Ga0307414, IMG submission 203804) | Maize rhizosphere microbial communities from greenhouse at UC Davis, California, United States - DK15-O-3 | ecosystem: Host-associated > Plants > Roots > Rhizosphere > Soil | place: USA... | reverse complement strand
AGAAACTGGCTTCAACTACCAGTCCATGGCTTCGTGGTGATAACAACGCACGTATTCAAACGCAGAGCAAGATTCAAAGCTTGCTGACTGATGGTATTCAAGTACCGTTGGGTGAAGGGAAAGATGCAAAGGTAGAACGCATCCGTATTACCCCTGCCCAAATCCAGCAGTACATTGATATCCACGGTGATGACACCAACATCGTTTCCATTCCAGGTAGCGAAGGTGGTTCTATCGATACGTACTTCCAAGAGATGTACGCCCGTAACCCTGAGCTTGCGCAAAAAGCACTTCAAACCAAGGAAGCTGTGCATAACTTGCGTAGTGTCGAACGTGAACTGCGGCAGAAACGCCGTGAACTTCAAGGTGGTGGTATTGATCTGGATAGCTTATCGGGTACACTCACTGCACGAGTTCCCAAAGCCTCTGGTCCTCTTCTTCCTGACCGCGACCAAGATGTTGAATAAAGCGGGTGTTCTGATTAAACCAGACACTCGCAGGGCAGCACAGCCAAACAGTTAACTTATAGGAGCAACATACGTGGCAGAACCTACCGGACTTGGTTTCATTCCAGTTCTGGATACGGTGCAACCTGAAGAGGCTGGCAGTAATTACCAGCCTCTTTTTGCTGATGCGTCGAATCTTAAATTGGCTGCGCTGCCTACCATGGTTGAGCGTAAACGTCGTAACGTCGAAGACGCACTGATTGGTAAGTTGGGTATTGACCCTAACAACATCGAAGGCCAAGCCATTAACTTGGTTTCTTCTGTGTTGTCCGGTGGTAGCCGAGTGGTGGGTAACGTTGCCACGTTGCCAGTCGATATCATCTCTGGTTTGGCTCAAGGTTCTGTACCAGAAGAACAAGTGCAGGCGTACAACCGTAGCCGTACTGGTGGGAGTCTGCCAGGCGATGACGCCTTGTTGGATGCCGTTGCTCCATTGGATGACGGTGTTCCGCAGACTTACCGCGAGCGTCTGCAAGGCACTCAAGGTCTGCAAAATGTCTCCAAGAACATTGCCAACTTCTTCGACATCTCCAGTATTGTGGATACGACTCGTCGTGACCGCCTGAGTGACGATATTCGTTCGTCCACTGAAGAAGGTGTTGATCAACTGCGTTCGGCTGGTGATTCCTTCAGTAAAGGCAACTACGGTGAAGGTCTGGCTGACGCAGGTGCTGGTCTGTTCCGCACCATTGGCAATGCCCTGTCTTCGGGTATTCAAGACCCAACGGCAGTCACTGAATATGTGGCCGAAAACGTCCCACAACTGGCTGCTGCGATGTTTAGCCCAGTGTCTGCGGTAACCACCAATGCTGGTTATGGTTTCGATACTTACCGTAAGGGCATCACTGACTATGCAGCTGAGAACGAAGGACAGCTTCCTGATGCGTCTGACCGTGCAGAAATGGGTCTGTTTGCTGCGTCTGCTGCTCTGGCAGAACAGGTGGGCGATGTATCACTCATCCGTGGCATTCGTGATTCTGGCCGAGGTATTGGCGCTGGTGTGGGTGCTGTCGCCTCTGCTACCGCTCGTGAAGGCGTAACTGAAGGGTACCAAACCTATGCTGAAGGCAAAGCTGCTCTCAAGGATGCATCAATTGAAGACATCGTTGAAGGCGCAACTATCGGTGCTTTGGTTGGTGGTAACTTCCAGGGTGCTGGTGCTGTGGCTACCCGTGTGGCTGGCACTGCAACGACTGCCGCAGAACGTATCGAGCAAGCTCAATCGGTGGATGCCCTTTATCAGCAAGCCGTCGGTTCTGGCGATGTTGATCAGCTTGCTGGGGTTGATCCAGCTCGGGCTGTACAAGCTCTGGGTGAACTGAGCCAGGACGCTGACCAAGCCACTGTTGATACCAACATCAAGAAAGCTGATTCGATCCAACGTAATCTTAACAGTCGGCTATCTTCTGTCCAAGCTCGCATGGAGAACTTCACTGAAGAAGGCCGTGCTGAACTGGTAGACACTCGTCAGTGGCTTGAACAGAACAATGGTTCTGCTGCTGATCTCAAAGCTGTAGACGATGCCTTGAAACAGGCAGATGCCTACACACCTGAGCTGCGTAAAGCAGACGAGCAAGAAGCTCAGCGTATCCAGAAGCAACTGGAAGAGGTTCAGGTTGCAGCTGAACGCTTGCAGGTAGACACCACTCCTGACGTTAATGCATTGGTCGAGCAAGCCAGTGCGGGTGATACCCAGGCTGCTGATCGTGTTTTGACACTGACCATGACCAACCCGGATGCCGTCACTCAAGAGATGGCAACTGCATTGGCTTCCAATGAAAGTTTGAGTGAAGAACAACGAGCTGCCTTGGCGTCTTTCAGTGAAGCTCAGCAAGCCACCAATTCGTTCAAAGATACAGCCACCGTACGCTCTGATGTCATCAATGGTGGTGAAGGCTTCCGTGGTCTAAACCAATATCGCAACGCTCTGCGAATGGCTCTGTCTGATGGCAACCTGGAAGCTGCCCAGGAACAAGTCAACTCCCTGGCTGGTTTCGCGCAGAGTCGTGTCAGCAAAGCTGCTGCAATTGCTGCTGCTTTCGAAGAAGTGAAAGGTTCGAACAACCGTGTGTTCATCGCTCCTGATCAAACAGGCAACTGGGTGCGCACACCAACCAAAGAAGCCAATGGCTTGGCTATTGGTGCTACCTCTTTCCGCTTGCGGGATGACGTGCAAGCTGAAGCAGATGTACTGACCAAGAATGCTCAAGCATTCCAAGCCATGGTCCATGCTGCTCCGGCTCCTGTAGAAGTGCAGGAAGTTCCTGTTGTTGAGGTGGCTACTGGTTCTACTCCAGCTGTTGCACCAACTGAAGAACTGGCTCCTGCTGCTGAGAGCAACACAACAGAAACCAGCGAACCAGTAGCCGAAACTGGTGAGTTGACGGCTATCAAGCAAGCCACTGGTGTGGCTGTAGATTCGAATAACCGTCAACAAGTCAACTTGTTGGGCGAGCTATTCACTCAACAAGCTGGTAATGAGACAGATGCTTCTGTTCACCCACTGGTGAGCACACCTAACTTTGTCAGCAATGTGCGAGCTGGTGCACTGCGTGTACAAGACTTCATCGCCCAAGAAGGTGAGTTGTCTGGCCCACAACGTTCGGCACTGAACAACTTCTTTGGTTTCACGCGTCTGGTGGACAAGCACATCAGTGCTGGTTTCACTCGTCAGCGTCAACCTGAGTTCCGCTTCCAGGACTACAGCCAGTTCCTAATCAATGAGGATGGCTCGGTGGATGAGAATGCCAAGACAGCCATCTCCTTTGGCATGTTCACTTGGCTGGGCGAGAACGCTGGCAGCATCTACAACACTGAAGCCGGGATCAACATGATCCTGAACAAAGACCAGGACGATGAAGTATCGCCCGAGGCCTATCGTGTTCTGGGGCGTGTAGGCACTCGTGAAGACGTGATCGCCAACCAATTGGGTGGTCGTATTGCTCAAGCCCTGGGTCTGCGTGCCAAACCAGAAGCAGCCGCTTCTGATATCGCCCGTATGGAAACTGCACTGGGTATCCAAGCGATTGGTGCCATGGCTCGTGCTGGCTTGATCAAGCGGACTGAAGTCACGGACAAGACCTTGCAACGTCTGATGGGTAACCAAGACGCAGCTTCCAATGTGGTACACACTTTCGTGACTGTCACCACTGAAGAGGTCAACGGTCGCGAAGTTGCCAATGAAGTGATCCGTCGTATTCGCGAGGCCACAACGGGTTCGCAATCGGTGGTTAACAAGCTGTTCTCGGTGGAAGCTGCGGGTGTTGAGCCCAGCTACACACCGGTCAAGTTCGATCAGTCCTACGCTAAACGGACCAACCGTGAGATTCCTTCCACACTGGCTACTGTGCTCGATGGTGAAGGGGCTAAAGCTCATCGGGTGCGTCAAGACATGCACCAGGTCTGGGGTGTACTTTCGGCTGATGCCAAGTACAAGATTGCTGGCGTGATCGACACCACTGACACACCAACACACGCTTACAACCTCGCCAGTCGTGATGCCAAGAATGCTGGCTTGATTGATCAGGTGGACAACTACAGTCTGTTCACTGACAAGATGGTGAATGACCCAACTACTGAAGGTTTGGAGCAAGCTCTGTATTTTGGTCGTTCGGTGTGGATGCCTCAGCGTGTGGGTTTGAATACCAACGTGATCAACCCACAGACCTCGAAGGTTCATCGCCATATGCTGGCAATGGACGGTTGGGAAACTGAAGTAGACATGAATGATGTCACTCAGATGAACAACTTCAAGTTGCGTGTCCTGGAATCCTTCGGTGTTAAGACTGAAGCCAAGGCTACTGCACTGGTGCTGGCTGATTACGACAAGAAGGTCAACACTCCGGTTATTACTGCCGGTGTTGATGTCCTGGCTGAGATTCTGCGTGGTGAAGCCACCAACCCTGATGAGTCAGCCATCATTGCAGCGGTAGAAGAAGCTGGTGAAAACTTCCACTCGCTGGATGCACTGGTTTCCCTGGCTCACCTGCGTAATGCGCAAGATGGTAAGTTCAAGACAACCTTGATGGCAGAAGTGGACGGTGTAACCAACGGTCCTATGCTGTCTCTGCTGATGCTGGGTGCCAAAGGGTTTGAAGTCTTGAATCAAGGCGGCTTCTACGAGCAAACCAGCCAGTTCGAACAGTTCAACGACTTCCACGGCCAGGACGGTAATCTTGACCTGTATGAGTCCACTGTTGCTGGTGTACTGAGCTTGCTCGGCACTGAGAATGATCCACGCATGGCTGCATTGCAGGTCATTACCGGTCAACTCCGTACGCCAGAAGGTGACGTAACGTCCAAAGGCCGTAACGTTATCAAGAAGCCATTGACTGCCATGATGTTCGGTTCGAATACCTCTACGGCTGTAGAAGGCATGGCTGATGGTTTCATCCAATCGATCTACGCGAAAATGGAAGATGCAGCCAAGGCCAAAGACCCTGCCGCTATGAAAGCAGTGCTTGATGCTGTGAACGTGCTGACCAGCAACCGTGGTTTGCACTTGAACAGCAACATGGGCATTGACGTCGCCATGCAGACGGACCTTAACCCAGCTCAGGTAATGGCTATCAAAGCTAGCTTCCAAGAATTGTTGGGCAGTAAGACTGAGGCTGCACTGAACGATAACTACGGTCTGTTCATGGCTCGTCGTGACACTGTGAACCAAGCGGCTCAACTGGCTTTCCGTCTGTACGATGCGGCTTACACAGCCTTGACCGAACAAGCTGAAGAGACTTCGCCAAGCATTGCACGCCGGACTACCAAGAACGGCCAGCAAGTAGCTTTGAGTTCCTTGTCGGATGCTGAAGTGAAAGCGGTGAACGCTCGTCTGTCAGATATGGAGCCTATCCTACTGACAGCAATGGCTAAGCAATCCAACCAGCTCAAAGCTGGCATGAACATGAGCAAGTCCAAGCGCGAGCTGGATAAGACTGCTCCGTTCACGTCTGAAGTGTATTTCGGTGACTCTGTGCCGACTTACCAAGAAGATGGCTCGGTCATGCTGCGCAAAGGCACATCGGTCAATGGTTTGCGCACCAAAGCCATCGATCCAGGCGTGGCACCTTTCATCACTGGTATCCACTCCACTGACTCGGCCATTGCTTCGTCTGTGTATGGACGCATGAATGCCTTGAACGTGCACGATGCCTTGGGTGTTGGCTTGCATGAAGCACAACAAGTCGGCCAGGAGTTAAACAAGGCTACCTTTGAAAACATGCTCAACTACTCGACTCCAAGCGAAATGGTTTCGACTCTGGAGCGTGTGCTGACCGGCCTTGAAGGTTTGATGCAAGATGAAGAGCTGGCTGCTCGTATTCAGCCTAAGCTCAAGGACATCGCCACTGAACTGAACCGTCGTAAGCTTGGCAGTGTGGCTGATCACTTGGCTGCCATCCGCAATGTGGCTCAAGAAGCTGACACTGAGAAGCTGACCATGCTGGCTTCGATGAAAGCTGTTGGGCAGTATGCTACAGACGGTGGTTCTTATCAGGTAACTGATGCTGATCGCCAGGCTGCTCAAACAGAGCTGGCTAAAGTTGGGCAGACTTTCTTGCCTGCTGCTGAAGCTGCTGCACAAACCATCGATCAAATCTCGGCTGCACAAGCCCTGGATCTGCAAGCGGCTGCACGCAAGGTACTGAATCACAACTCGGTACAGACCTTGGCACCGGCAACCACGTTGAACACACTGGATCGTCTGGAGCAAACGCCAGATGTAGAAGCTGTGCGTGATGCCATGCTGTCCAAGAACATTCCCCTGGAATCAGCCAAAGAGGTCTTGCCAGCGGATCGTGCTGCTCAACTGGTCAATGCGGTCAAAGACAACACACTCAAGCAGAGTGTTTGGGGTGAAATCGGCACACCATTGGTGCAATCCAATGTGGAATTGGTAAACGTATTGTCCACCAACCGCATGACTGCACATGACCTGGTTAACGCCTTGGAAGCTTTGAACACTGATCGGTTCACAGCCACCTTGCTGGGTATGATCAAACGTACAGTGCCGGCTAACATGCCTGTTCACTACATCACACCAGTCACGGCACCTGATGGTGCTCTGGGTATTGGCGTGAGCAAGGCACGTGGTTGGTACCACCAAGAGGCTGGATCGGCAGCCATCTACGTGAAATCCCCTGACTTCGTTGAGTCGGGTATCACGCCTGAGATGCTGACTCATGAACTGGTTCACGCTGCCCTGGCTGAAATTGTTGATACCCACACAGGTAAAGACACCCAGGCCGGACAGGCTGTGGCTGACTTGGAAGTGCTGCGTGGCAAAGTCGCTGAAACACTGGCTGCCAATGGCACCTTGTCTAGCAAGTACCGCAACGCATCGGGCAATGTGCACGAGCTGTTGGCTTGGGGCTTGACCAACGCTGGCTTCCAACAGGAAGTGCTGGCCAACATCCAGATGCCAAGTAAAGAAACTGGTTTCCTCACTGGCTTGCGCAGCTTTATCAACTCGCTGACTCGGATGATCTTCCGTGGCAACGCTGATAAAGCTGCTGAAACTGGTTTGGGTCTGCTAGTCGCTCAGTCCACTGGTTTATTCCGGGAAGCTGCAAAGCTGCGTGAGTCTCGCACTTCCAGCACACTGGCTTATGAAGATGCTGTCAATCATGTGAATGCCATGACTGCGCAAGAAGTGTTGGAAGCCCTGCAAGGAGCTTCCCCTCGTACTGCCAGCCTGGAACACCGTACTCACTTGAATGAAGTGATCTCTTCAATCGTTACGCCGCTGTACGGCCCGTACGGTGCCTTCAAAGAAGAAGCTTCGGTAAACCGTGCTATAACGCCAATGGATGTTTACTTGAAATCCTTGGCAACCGGACAGAAGCCGTTTGCTTCACGTGCCATGGCTTCGCCTTTCCAGGTAAACCAACAGGAAGGGTTTGTACTGGAATCGGTCCAGGCCACCATTGAAATGGCGATGGACAATCCGAACACTGTGTTCGTACGCCAAGCACTGGTTAACTTGTTCAATGAAGCACGGCAGACACTGAAACCAGAAAACTTCCATGTAGGCGACTGGGCTACAGCTACACCGACTGAGAAACAGATTGCTGCTGACAAGCACGCTTTCCTGTTCGATCAGCCAGTGTCAGCCACGACGAACAAGTCGACTTTCCTGGCTCAGTTTGCAGCCTTGGGCATGGCGTCTGAAGAAGTCCGCAATATCCTGACTTTCAGCACTGCTGACGCTACCAAACCATTGAAATCCTTGCCTTGGGGTGCTCGTCTGACTGAACTGTTCCGGCGTGTCATGACCAAGTTGGCTGAGCTGCACACCAAAGTGACCGTGGGCACCCAAGCCAGTGAAGCTGTGGATATGCTGGTTGGTCAGTTGGTGGACATCGAGGCCAAGCGTAAGGCTCGCATGCTGGAGAACAAGCTCAACGCCATGGACCAAGTGGAAATGGCTGTGGCCGGTGTGGGTAACTCCCTGCGGGCACGAGCTGAAACCTTCGGTAAGCTACCGTTCTTCAAACAAGCACGTTCGCCTGTTGTACGGCTGGCTGGTTCGGTGATCTCCACCGTGGCCGGTGACCGTGTGGCTCAAGTGTTGGATCATGTCACTGTGCTGCGTGACAACGCCATGAAGAGCAAGCAAGGCGTGATGATGGGTATCGTCACTGAGATGCGTGGTGCACATGACGGTAACCGCATCGCTACTGAGCTGTTCAAGCAAGCCAAGGCTATCGAGAAGGATCGTAAAGATCACATCGAGAACACGGTTTCGCAGGTCAACGATTCGTTCAAGGATGGTGGAGCTTACCTCACTCAAGAAGACCGTAATGCCCTGACTCGTGTATTCCTGCGTACCAATGCTTCGGCACTGGCAGATACCCTGGGCACTGTACGGCTGAAAGAGCTGATGGAAGATCCTGCTCAGATGAAACAGTTCCGTGTATATCTGGAAAACCAGGTCAAGGCACTGAGTACTGACTTTGGTTACCTGACTGCGGCCACCAAGGACTTGGCTTACCACAAAGTGGTTGGGGGTAACGTCTCGGACAACTTGATGCTGAACACCCGTAACATCGCCCAACTGCTGGGCACCAGCAAGGCTGGTACAGTGAGTGAAGCTGACGTTAAAGCCATGACCAAGGTGCTCGATCAGTTGTTGCCTGTGTACGCTTTGGCTTACACCGGACGGACTGACATGAACCGGGCCATGGAAGTGTTCCGTACCGAAAGCCAACGTGGTGACCACAGTGGTGTGGACATGATTCTCAAGCTGCATGCTGGCTTGCAGAAGAAATCTGCTGAACTGCTGTTCAAGAACCAAGAAGCCTTGCAGATCGCTGGTTACACACCAGAAATCCATGACAACAAGATTGAAGTCCTGTTGGTGGATCGTGCGGATATCGATGCTTACCTGAAGGCTGGGTACGTACAGGGCACTGCCTTGCAGAAAGACCCAACGGATCAAGTCACCGATGACCGTGTGTTGATGACCCGTCGTGGTGCTGGGCAAACTGGCTTACTCACAGGTGCTTTGTCCTTTACCGGCATGCACCGTAAGGGTTCCAGTCCTGAGCGTCAGAGCGTCAACATGCTCAACGGTACTCAGGTCAGTTCGGCCAAGCACAAGCAAATGATCCGTACGGCCAAGGCTCCACTGATTGCTGACTTGTTCAATCGTGACATGACCTATGATCCGCGTGCTCAGAAGGCAGGCAAGATGGTTCCTGTGTTGGCGCCAGATGGCCGCATTGCGGATTACCGTTACATGATGACCGAGCACAACCGTGATGTGCTCCTGGACCGTGACAACTCCATGGATCAAATCCTGGGTACGTTGTCTGGTCAGATCGTGGACAAGGTTTCTACAGCTCAGCAGAACTCTGACGTGGTGCGTTCGCTCTATGATCAGTACCGTGCGGACTATAAGAACCGTCCTTCCAGTTATCTGGTGGTGGGTAAAGACAGTACTGATCCTGACATCGCTGAAATGTATCGCTTGCTGCCTGAAGCCACTAAACGTGAAATCAAGCAGGTTTGGAAAGCGGATAACATGCTGATTCCAGCTGATCAATTGAACTTGATCATTGGTTATCGCAAATACAGCCTGACTGAACCTTTCGGTAAGCCAGACCGTGACCTGACCAAGAAAGCAGGTCTTGGTGATCGTAACTGGGCTGAACAATTGTTTGTGTCGGTGGCTCAAGCTCTCTTTGGGGAGAAAGCTGCACTGCGCATCGGTCAAGCCGAGGACGTGATGCAAGAGCTGATGAAGGAGGCTAAAGACATTCTGGTTGTGAAAAACATCACTACTCTCGTGGGTAACATGATGTCCAACTTGTCTCTGCTCGCTATCGAAGGTGTGAGCCCTCGCGAGATGATTGAATCTCACGCAGTGGCTATCAAAGGTGCACTGGACTACCGCAAAGACTCTCGTCGTTTGATGCAGATCACTCAGGCATTGGAAGTGGGGTATGTACCAGAAGGCCAAGCCAGTCTGGAAAGTGAAGCGATTGAGTTGCGTGATCGTATTGCACGTAACCCTATCAAACCACTGATCGACGCTGGCTTGATGCCAACCATCGTGGAAGACGTGGAAGCAGACGACAGTCAGTACAGCTACAAGTCACGCTTGCAGCATGGCGTTGAGAAGTACACTGCTCGTGTACCTAAGCTCCTACGCGAAGCTGGCAAGCAGGTCTACATGACTCACGATACCAGCGTGTACAAGTTCCTCAGCCAATCGACTCAGCTGTCTGACTTGGTGGCTCGTTACGCCATGTATCAGCACACCATGAACCGTGCGCGTGATCCACTCAGCCAGGCAGATGCTCTGCGTCAAGCTGAAGAGAGCTTCGTGAACTATGACCTGCCATCACACCGTAGCATTCAGTTCTTGAATGACATGGGCGTGGTGATGTTCACCAAGTACTACATGCGGATCCAGAAGACCATCATGCGTCTGGTACGGGAGAAACCGGCACGGGTTATCGGCATGGCTGCACTGTCCCACTACGTGAGTGGTATGCAATCGGTCATGGATTCCAGCTGGTTGAACAAGCTGGGTAATAACCCACTAAATGATGGAGCCTTTGGCTTCTTGGGTACTCTGGACGAGTTGCCAGCCATCAAGATGTTGTAATAAGGACAACGGGGGTAGTCTGTCGCATTGGCACAAGGGCCCCACTGCGAAACGCTGCGGCATAAGCCTCATCAGCCAGACTACCTTCGTTGTCTTTATCGTTAAAAGGTGGAGGGAGACAGGATTCGAACCCGCATTCATCATGATCAGTGAGGCTTTACCAAATTAAGCTACTCCCCCCTCAACAACAAAAAAAGCCTCATTTCTGAGGCTTTTTCCTTTTTGCTCGGTATGGTTCTACCACGCACTCAGTCCACCAGCTCCAACCAATGAATGCGCATACAAACAGCACTCCGATGATTGCTACGAGAAAGCCAATGATTCGAAGGATGAAGCCAAAGGCAAACCAAGCGGTGATGACAGCAAGGGCGAACCCTAGTGCTACCGCCAAACCGATCAGCACTGATAGTGCTTTTCTCATGGTTTCCCCTTGGTGGGGTTAGAACTTGATACCGCTGTTTACCTTCATCGTTGCCGTGACCACTTCCATCATATGGGCCGGATCACCGGTCAATGTGGAACGCGCCATCAGCAGTTCTGCCGGTACGTTCTCTGGCTTACTGCCCAGCTCGCTGACCAACGTCACACCTGCATCCGTGACCAAGGCCACGAACATAGGGTTGTCATTGGCTTTGCAAGCCAGTTGTAAGGCCAGCAACGCTTCGAGCACTTGTGTGCCCAAAGGATTTTCAGAGGACGGCTTGCTTTGTGCTTCCGCCCACTGTTGCAGGGTGAACTGATCCACCGGCGCCGACATCAGTCTTTGCCCATGCTGTCCAGGAACGCGAACAGCTCATCAGGCGAGCTGAACTCACGCACGGTGACCGATACGCCGTCTGGATTGACACGTGTGGCTTTGGCACCCTTGAGTGCGGCAACCATCATGCTGGCCGTGAAGCTGATGACGCGGCTACGAATACCATCGTTGTCTTGGACAAGGCCGGTTTCGAGACGCTCCGTCAGTTCGCCCAGTACATGGTCCAGGAACTTGGGTGCTTCTTTCAGGCCCAGCTCTGCCATGACTTGCTCAGCCAGATCAGTCAGATCGCCGGAGGCGCTGCCAATCAGGATGTCCAGGACTTCGCACGCCTTGCTGCCACAACCGCAGGCTTCAGGCAACGGGGCTTCGCTGGCTTGACGCGGTTCACCCTTGTCTTCGCCGTTGACGTCACCAGTCACTTGTACAGGGGCGTCTTCATCGACCAAAGCAATGATTTGCTTGGCGATTTTGTCTTGAGCATCTTCACCACGAGGCGAGCATCCCAAGGCTTGGAACGCCAGGGCCAACAGGTGAATCTGGTTGCTATTGTTTTTACGCACAGTAGAACTCCTTTTACAGCGGTTGGTTAGGAACCTGAGTTCCATGTGTTGAGAGGTTACATTGGTTGGATGCTTTGCGAGTAATGGATTGCTAGATCGTGTCCCTCCCGCTCGCGAAAAGCGTTGGTCACCCATCTACTTGGTCCGTAGTTCTTCCAGTTACTGTTGGTCTGGTGCACCAGCCTTCGCATTCACTGTCAAAGCACCCACCAATGCAACCGCTCGGGTGCAGACCTCCAAGTCAATGGTCAGCCTGCTAGCAATTGCAATGGGTGAGGCGCCACCTCACATGGTTTCCGGCTTGCGCAAATCGAGCGCTTTTCTCGATTCACTGGCTATGCGACTCACTCGTCGCCTGCCTAATTCTGGGTCATTTCTGTTTACTACTTGCGCTGCTTGTTCGCAGCCAACAAACACAATTGTGTATCTGTATTTTTAACGCTCTGCTTGCTCGCAGACCTTACGCTGTCACTCATTATCATCGTCGAATCACCGTCAGAGACGGCCAAAGTTTAAAGCTTTGGTTTCTTCTACGTTCTTTTGCTGAGATTGTAGAAGTGATGCAGATCATTCTGCATCGGAGGGAGTACTGACAGTGTGAGGGTGTCCAACCCTCCAGTCGTTCTTGCTGTGTCGTGACCTAGGTGTCTTTGCATCCCGTATCTCTTTTCGCGCCTCCCTAGGGAGTCCCCTTAGCTACTAGGCAGAAGTACATGCAATGAGTGTTCAGCCGTATGACCAAGAACAGTTCGCGGGTACGCACTGTCAATACTACCTCCGATGCAGTCTCTTGCTCCTGTGCCTTGTCGCCTGCGCTTCAAGTGAGTAGAGACTGATCGGGTTTTTGTCATGGTTGTCTCCATGGGGAAAGCTTATTTATTGGCTTTAGCCACTGCTTTGGTGGTTGGGAGGATCACATGTTCCGCTGGTGGCGGCCCAGGGCTGACCTTCCGTTTCACTTCTTGCATGGCTTGCACACCATTGGCCCACTCGTTCATCTTCCAGATTTCCACCGGATCACCGTTGGTCATGCTGTAAGGGTTCAAGGGTTGGCTAGGACTGGAAGGATCAACACTTCCAGCAGCCAATAAGCCTTCCTTATACGGATCGCTGAGTACCGTGGGTTCATCGACTTCAGGCAGGCCATTCATGGCTTTCTCAGTCTTGTAACCCAGGTAGGACACAGCGATCAATACCGAGCTATCTGGTACGCGATTGGCTTGCTTGGCCGCATTCATCTGCGGGACAGACATGCTCATATCGTCCAAGGCTACCAGGAAGCTCATGGGCACCCAAGTGCCTGGATGCTGAACCTGGAAGCTCATCAGAAACCAGTGTTTCTCCGCCTTCTTGCTCACGCGACCTCCAAAGAACAGCCCCCGAAGGGGCTACTCAGACCGGTTGATTACGCGAAAAGGCTTTCGCCTTGAGGCTCAGGATCTTTCGAAACATCCGAGGCAACGGCTTCTTCTTCAATAGCTTTTACAGCTGTGGTTGGAGCCGGGTCTTGAACTGCTTCTTCAGCAGTCACTTGAGCTTTGGTGGCAGTGCCACCCAGTTCGACTGGCAGTGCATCAGTGGTTGGGGTTGCCTTGGTTTTGGTAGCCTTGGCCGAAGGCTCCTTGACCACGGTTTCACTCGGCTGCTCTTGGCTCACTGGACCGTCCAGCTCTTCGATGCAACCGGTCAGCTGGCCTTTGTCGCCACGACCTTGGGAGAAGGAGACCTTCAGGTTTTCCGGGGTCAGACCCTGGAAGCCACGCGAAGTCAGGTACATGACCAGACCGGCGAGGATTTCTTTTTGCGAGACGTTGATTTGCATCGTGGTTCCTTATTTCTGCTGCATGGCAGCAAGTTGGCGGTATTCATTGGTTTTCAAGCCAGCGACGATGGCAGCGTAGGCGTCTGCCATGTGCTCTGCCTTCGCCGCTGACAGTTTTCCTCGGACCATTGGCCAAGAGGCTGTTGGTTGTTCCCTGAGTGCAAAAGCAATCATCTCTTCCTTCGTGGCAGTTTTACTGCCCACGGTGGCGAGTTTGACTTCGTTTGGCGTCACTTCAAAGAACGGTATGCCATGGGCACGGATAGAACCCAGTACGCCCACACATACACCGTATGAAGCCATAGCCCTTGCAGACTGGCTACCTACGGGAACCTCAGCAAAGATGAGGTGTGGTTTCTCGTTCAAGTAGGGAAGGATTCCTGCCATCAGCTGTTGAGCCGTGGCTAAATCCTTTGAGTTCTGTCGAACTGTTTTACCTTCCGGTACGAGGGCCTGGATCACATTTACGTGCTTGACAATCAACTGACCGGTCTCGGTGTTCAGAGTTCCAGCCGCTATTCCCCAATTACGCAGGGATGGGTCCATGCCCAGTACCTTGAGTAAGGCCATTACAGACCAATACGCGCCAAGCGCTTTTGCAGAACCTCACAGTACTTAGCCATGTGGCTGTGCTGCTCTTTGAGCAGTTCCAGTTCCACAGGGTCAACACCTGCATCGGCAAGACTGGCTTCATCAGCCAAAGCCAGGGACAAGCCTTTCAGGCGAGCCATGTTTTGGTTGAGTTCAACGAACACACGTTGAATCGCTTCCGGCTGCTTCTGAATTTCTTCAGGCAGCGGTGGGCGATTGTTGTGCAGGTCGTTAGCCAGGATTGCACCGGCCAGAGGCCAGATCTTGTTGCGGGCATTGCGGTAGCTGACTTCTTCAGCAAGGTCTTCCTTGAAGTTTTCAGGGGAGACAGTCGCGCTTTCACCCGTCACATGGAAACGCCCACCAAACAGGTAGAGCTTGCAAACCATGTGGTGATTACCGGGCAACATGATGTACTCGGTACGTTCGATCATTGCATCGATCATCGCTGGCGTGATGCGAGGGGCATTGAGCCCCAACGCTTGCAGCTTGGTTTCGAGCTTGGTTTCTTCCGGGTCCGGTGCTTTCAGTTTGACGTCGGTCATGGCTGATCCTTACGAGAACAACGATTCGGAAGGTTTGGCATCGCTGCCACCGGCAGGAACGCCAGCTACGGCAGCGCCTTCAACCTTCTTGAACTTGTCGCGGATCTTGCCTTTGTTGGCTTCCAGCCACTGGTCGATGAACACAGCGGTTTCTACCTTGGCCATGGCTTCCTGGAGCGTGCGGCGGGTTTCGTAGTGGAACACTTTGTCCACTTCGTTCAGCTCACGCACTTCGTTGGTGTCGGCGTAGACCTTCTTGCCGTTGGCATCCAGGGCGCCGGTAGCAGCCTGCTTGTTGGTGGCGATCTTGATGATGCCCAGCAGGATTTTCTTACCGATCATGTCCACGGCCACCTTGGTAGGCGTTGGCACTTCGGTCTTGGTGTTGCTGTTGTACAGCTTGACCATCTTCTCTTCGAAGTTGGTCGCGCCGAGTTCCGTGCCAGTGGTCATCAAGGAGATGGCATTGGCACGGTTGAAACCAGGCAGGTATTGTTTCTCGCCGTCTTTTTCGAAGTACGGCAGGCAGCCTTTGGCAGTGCCGGAGGTGACCCACTCGGTCCAGCTGTACTTGCCACCGCCTTCCAGCTCGACTTCGAAAGTCATGCTGTTAGCGCCACCAGCACTCACACCGGCATAAGCCAGTTTGATGGTGGCAGGGTAGACGTCGGTGTTGTGGACTTGGAAGCCACCCAGGCGATCTTGTTCACCGCCGATCTTGTCGCCGGAAGTGTTTTGGGTATTGGCAAATGGATTCATTGTTGCTCCTGAAGCTGGTGAAATGGATATAAATGTGCAAACTCCCCGGAGGGGAGCTTACTCAATTGTAGTACTGACGGAAGCGATCGATGATCAACTGGACATTGTTGTCGATGTAGATCTCGTTCTCTTGCCACATGTCCATCGGCGCACGAATGCGTTCGTTGATGGTTTCCTTGGTAATGTCCGTTTGAAAGACATACTTCAGGCCGAGTCGTTCTTCTTTCTCGGTGATGGTCAGCAAAGGCGACGTGTGCTTCAGGTCAGCAATCTTGACCTTCTTAGTCGCTACTACAGTGGTGAAGTAGGCTTCAATGCCGTTGTTCTTCAGCGAACCTTTCACCGGCACCGATGTTTCCATCAACATCTCGGACTCGTTGTACTTGTCCATGGTGTGGGCGGTAAAGATGACGGTCTTGGTGGATTTAGCCACCTTGTCCTGCATCAAGGTCTTGAAGTATTCGGCAAAGTTGCCCCAGGCTGCACGACCATCGACAGCACCCTTCACATACTTGGACTCATAGAGATCCAGCAGGAAGGTCAGGCTGTCGATAATGATCGTGTCGCAGTCGGGTAGGGTTTCCGCCACGTCGAACGCTTCGAACACCTGCAAAGGGTCGGTGACGTTCTTGTTCCACTTGAACTTGGCTGGAAACGGTAATTTCTTGCCTGCTTCGGTGTTCAGGTACATCGTGCGCTCGGGATTGCTCAAGGCACGCAAAGAAGCTGACTTACCGGAGGCAGACTTGCCCACGATAAGCAACAGGTGGTCATTCATACCATTGTTCCTGTAGAGAAAGATCACTGAAGCCCCCGGAGGGGGCCACAGTCTATTTGCCTTGCATGGCCTTGGAGACGGTGACGAACACAGTGTTCATCAACTCGATCTCTTCCAGCTTGTCCGGCATTTTGTTGTTCAGCTCTTTCACCTTGTCCATCACCTGCTGCACGCTGAAGCCATTGTCCACAAGGGACATGGCGTAGCGATGGAGCATGACGTTACGGTTGCCGTCACCGGAGTTGTTGAGAATCCAGCGTTCCCAGTTGTCCAGTTGACCTTGGGTTGCCAAGCGTGCCTGACGTTCCTCGTTCTTACTGGTTTTAGGGATGTACGGCAAGACATCAAACAGTTCCCCCTCCACCACTTCACAGATGCCGTCGTGCGACAGCCACTTCTTACAGCGGTGCTTGCACGACTCATCCACCGAGAAGGGTAGAGAAGAGATGACGTTGCTCATGAACTCCGTGTATTCCTTACGGTCCATCTTCAACTCGTAGTTGATAGGCAGAATGATGCGGAACCGGTTCACCTCGGGCGTGTGGCTCTTGGTGGTGTAATACATGGCTGTGTAATCTTTGAGCAGCATCTTGGCTGTGCTGAGGTTCATCGTCCCGTCAATGTCCAACACGATCATGTTGAACCCAGGGACTGAGTTTTCCTCGTTGCGGTAACCGCCTTGCACATGGTGGTTCAACCAATGGAAACCAGCAGTGTTGACCAACTTGGGGAGCTGAGCCCAAGGGGCATGCTGGTTGTTGTAGCCGGTGGTCATGTCCGTATTGCGGGTGTAGGACACGACCAGCTTGTTCAGGTCGGTTGGCTTGAGAGCTTCACCGCGAATGAACTCGACTCCATCGTTGTAGGATTTTTTGATGATGACGTTGTTCTTGTAACCCCAGGCTGTCGCCATTTGCAGCATTTCAGCACGGACTGAGTTAGAGCCTTTGAAGAACGGAAGGTCTTCCACCAGATCGGGTTGAGTACATTCCACACCAACGTCTGCCAGATACTTGGCCAGTTTGACGTAGGCACGATCACGTGAGAGCAGCATCTCGAACGCTTTGCCACTGGCTTCAGCCAGCTTGATTGCGTATTCCAGGTGCAGCATGGTGATGTGCGGTGACCCGTCGATAAAGGCATAAGCACCGGCAGCTTTAAGTGCCTTGAAATACCGGTGAGAAAGCTCAGCTTTCTTTTGATCTTCGTGAGCAGGCAGATCATTCGCCAGGCGCTCACAGTTGAGGCGATATTCAATACTCGCCAAGGCCGTGTCTTTGTCCATGGTCAAGACGGTGTGCATGTTGGACATGTCTGCCAACCGGCCCAGCTTCTCGCTGAAGTCTTGCATGAACGTGGACGTGGCCTTGCTGGTCATCAGGTCATAGACCTCCTGAGCGGTCATGCTCAAGTCTTTGTTGGTTTCCTTGCCGTAGCTGAAGAAACAACGACGTGCATAGCCCGTCTCCAACATCGAGATGAATTCTTCTTCAATTTTACCGCCATCCAGCAGTTTGGCTGGTGTGCCGAATAACATCATGTTGGTTGGTGTGCGACCAATGATCTCTTCGCTACGGACGTTCTCAGAAGTGTTCTTGACCAGTTTCTCCCGTACTGCTCCTACGTCGAACAGTTCCAGGAAAGTGGTCAACACTTCTTGGTTTCCCATGAGGTTAGAACCGATCTCGTCAATGATGAGATTGACGGAACCTGCGTTCGCCATCAGCAGCTTATGCCGCATCTGTTTAACCGCAGGTGTGGTGCCAGAGTCAAAGCTGTAGATGTATTTCCCCAGCTGTTCAAACTCTTTGTTGACCTTGGCACGCATGTCTTCTTCGGGTTCACCCGTACGGGCTGCCCGCTTGAACACAAGGCGTTCAAGTTCCACCTCAGCAATAGTGCTGAAGGACTCCAGGAACTGTTCACGGAAAAGGTGGGTCACCTCGTTTTCCAGGATGTTCGTAGAGAACCCCTTACCGGCTCCCGAAGTTGCCAAGTTAAGGGCATACATGTTGACGGGGATATCCCCACGCTCATGTGTGCGAATCATGGTTCGCATTTGCGAAGCCATCATCGAAAAGTGGAAGGTAGTCAAAACCCGAAAGAACAGATGATTCTGGCTTTGGGTTTTTTCACACAGGATGTTGACTACTTTTTCCATATCGGGATGAAAGCTCATTTCATCTACCGGACGAAGCAGCATTTTTGACCTCTCAGTGGGTGTTACACGATCAAATCGCCGGAGGCGATCAGGGCATCCTTTTGTTTACACACAAGGAAAGCAGGACAGTATTTGCACGCCGTAACTTCGCCACGACGTTCAACTACAATGCCTACGTTACCATCCTTCGATAGCAAAATAGCAGCATCATGCGCATTGTCGAAGTTCTTGGTACTGCGTGCCCCTGGCTCAAATGCCTTGGCTTTATTCTTGTAATAGCGCCACTGAGTTTCTTTCCGCCACAAGTCTTTGTCAGAGCAGGGTGGCATGAGACTTTCGTCTGCATCCTTCAGGCGAATCAAGTCAGCAACGCGTTGACTTACGAACGCCTCGGTTTGTTCGTAAGAGTGCAGATGCAAACGTTTAGTCAGCATCTTGGCCGGCGGATAACCTTCAACAGACCGTGCTTGTGCATTGTTGTAATCGGTGAAGTTGAACGTCAGGTTCATCCAGTCTTTGGTGATAATGTCCGGCCCAAGCCAGCGATAAATGCTGCCTTGCATGATGTAGTCTTCGTCTTTGCCAGACATGTACTTCCACGTGCTGGTGTTCTTCAGGTCTTCGACTTCCCCATTTACCACGGCGTCAAATTTACCTGTCACCCGGATACCGTGAACAACTTTATGCAAGCGTTGTTCCATGTACACCGGAATGATCCCACCCTTTGCCACTTCTTCTTTGGTCGGGTTGACCCGAACCTTTTTTGCCGCAGCTGCTGGAATACCCAGTGATTCCAGGGTTTCTGCCAGACGAGGATCGTTCCAGGCCCGTTCGAAACCATCGTGGATGGATGAACCATTACGACTTGGGATCAAATCCGACACGTCAACGATGCGCAGTTCCTTGGGCACTCGGTGCCCCAGAATCACTTGCTTCATTGGTTTCAGCAGGGACGTGGCAGATAGCCCAGCGTCAGCATGATCGTAATGATCGGTCGCCAAGTACACTTGGGCAAACAAGCTCAAGCCAGTATTGTTGGTGAATTTCTGGCTCATGGTTGATTGTCCTCAAGCCAGCCGTTCAAGGTATCGCGAGCTTCCTTGATGTCGTCGTACATGGTTTTGCCTCCCGTGCGTGTGCCGGGGATCAGCAATTTCTTGCGGGCATGTATCAGCCGGCCAGAATTGTCATCGACCGGGAACAAGTGATTGATCCGGTAGGTGTCAATGGCTGTCCAGCCAGCAGGCAATGGCCGCCAGTACTTGGGGTACTTGGCTGCGTTTTCGCTGTCGTTGGGTTGTGAGGCTTTCTTGAGTTGCGGTACCACTATTTCAATCCTATCCATCTACTGCCTCGTGTGTGGCGTTGGCGAAATGACGATCAAGGTGCTTGATCGCCAGTTTTACGGCTGCCATGTATCGGCGAGCCTGACGCTCCTGTAGTCGCATCACAGCTTCGATAAGCTCGGAGCTGATCAGGTCTGCGGATTTCAGGAGGACAAACAACCTTGCAGGGTTCAGGCTCTTTTCAGTGCCGTAATCCAAACGACATATCCCACTGAGGATGTCATCGACTGCTTGGTCTTCACCGAACTGTGCCCACATGAGGCGGTTCCGGTGAGGGTTGGGCACGCTGCGTATTCGCTTCGTGCTTGGTTTGTAGGGTTCTGCTTGGTGAAAGGCGATTGCGTCCACTTGGTGGTTCCCCAGACGCGCACACAGGCTCGGGCATTCATGAATGTTCAAGGTCCATCCTTGGTTAAAAAATGAGCAATCGAAACGGTCCCTATATATAAGGGGCCCTCCTCTCCCCTTATCGGCAGGGGCCGACATTCCCGGAGGGAATCCCTTCACTCGATTACTCATCTCCTTCCGTGTAGGTCGAGCGGGCCCGTGGCACCAGCAGGACGGGCGCAGCCCGCACGCCTGCGCAGATGCCAAAGGGCAAGCGAAGACCTACACAGAGAAATAAATAACAGGCAATAAAAAACCTGCCCATAAAATGAGCAGGTTTAGTAGGTTACGATGCCAAAGTCAGGTAGGTTGGGTAAGGTTCCTCGTAACCTGTTGTCGAGATTAGAGAAAAGGTTTTTACCTGTCAACGTGTCTTTACAACGACCGTACCCTGCCTCGCCATACTCGCGCTGCGCGCTCCGTGTGCCTCGTTGCGCACTAACGTTGTAAAGACACTTACTATAGAATGAAAAGAGTATTTATCGGAGTTCAACTATGTTTGGCGAAACTTGCAGCTTATCTGCTACTGGAGTGCTGTCCTGCGGTACAGGTGGTTGGGTTGGTCCACTTCCTGGTGACCCCAGTACTTCTGATGTAAACATCACTGCCACTCCTGCGTTCGGTGGTATCGATGTTCACTGGACGTATCCACAAATCAACCCACAGGCGGTGGCTTACACCACAATCTATCGTAGTCTGTTGCCTGATCCTGAGTCGGCCACTGTGCTGAACCAAGTACAGGGTAGTTTCTATTACGACCGTATCAATGACCCGACCAAACCAGTCTATTACTACTGGATTCGGATCATGTCGGTTAATGGCACCCTCAGTGATTTGATTGGTCCTGCCTGGGCCACAGCCAAACCATTGATTGAAGACTTGATGGAGGAGTTGACCGGTCAGATTGACAACGGTGTGTTAGCCACTTCGTTGAAAGCTGACATTGCCCAGATCACCATGAACAAGTTGGGTATTACCCAGGAGATGCTGGACCGGGATGCGAACGATGATGTGTTGGGTGTTCGTGTCATTGAGGTGACTGCGTTCACTGGTGATACACGTGCCTTGCTTCAAGAAGAAGTTGTGGCCCGT
>Ga0307414_10000459_pt1 | contig 21418 bp, 19 predicted proteins | sample DK1Ometagenome_FD_203804 | JGI IMG/M metagenome (GOLD analysis project Ga0307414, IMG submission 203804) | Maize rhizosphere microbial communities from greenhouse at UC Davis, California, United States - DK15-O-3 | ecosystem: Host-associated > Plants > Roots > Rhizosphere > Soil | place: USA... | reverse complement strand
AACTACCATGTAGGGGCAGCTTATTTTCGCTGTCACGCCTTTCAAAGTCAGCGTCTTGGCAAACTCATCGAAGGCAGCTTCATCTTCGTAACCGGACATGTACATGTAGTTAAGTTTAAACGTGGGGGATGACATATTGAAAATGGCGTACTGGCCCGGCTCCATGCAGACGCCGCTTACCGCGCAGGCTTTGAAACGTTTTTCTTCGGCCACAACTCGCGGCGCCCAGTACGACCCCATGCTCGAAGCAAGAATCCCAAGCCGGTTGGGGTCAATCTCGGATCTTTTGACCAGGTAATCACAGGCAAGCTTACCCGCATCGGCATAATTCGATGCGCTACAGGTCAGACCCCCTTCACGCGTTTCGCCCTGACCCGGACCGTCAATGGCGAGGACCGCGATACCGCGTTCAAGAAACGGATCGCCGGTTGCGGGATTGTCCTCTTTGACGCCATCCATTCCCGGGATGTACATAACGCACGGCACTTTTTCGTCTGCTTTCCTGTCGTGAGGCAGATGCAGAAGTGCGTGGATGAGTTTGCCTTGATATGGAAGTTCTATTCGCTCGATAGGACGGCCGGCGTAGCGAATGAATTTGTCATAACAGGCGCGTTTTTTTTCCTGCCAGCCGATACGCCGGGGATTTCTGTCTTCATACACCGCCCACATCGCATTGGTGTAGAAGCACGCGGCAGTATAGAAATGCTCGCGGGCTGCCGGCAGATGACCCGCGGCTTCTGCTTCACGTGCTTGCTGTTCCCGGCGGGTTGCGGCGCGCTCGAATTCGCGCGGAATATCAACGAACTTTTGGATTCTACGGCAAACTTCTTGGAGATCGCTTTGAACTCCCGGCCCGCAGTTGCGTAGAATCTTACCCGTCCGCCCCTGGTCCCAGTCGATACCACGAGCCTGAATGACCTGATCGAGCAACCAGCGCTGCTCGCGCCAGCGTTTCACTTTACGTTCTGTTTCGATTCTCATACGGCCTCCGAAGATTATAAAGACAAGTCTCAGGATGAAGGTGCAGGAACCCGATTCTTCCTTTCTGGCCGACCTGCTGCACAGTAGTTCAGCGCGGCTTTACAAAGCGATCGTCGACGAACATTTTCAAATCGATTTGTTTGAGCTGAGGCGTGGAATCGACCAAGCTGTCGCGCACAGCTTCCAGCGCTTTAAGACCCGGATATGGCGGGCTGGAAATGGCGGCGTCGTATTCTTTGTAGCCGTGTTCGAGTATTCGGTCCTCGGCGCGCATGTATTTTCGTAAAACCCGGACCGCGGCACGGCTGTCTTCTTTATAGATTCTCGCGCCGTCGGCAAGTGCTGCCATGAAGTCTCTGACGATATTGGGCTCGGCTTGAACAAAAGTTCTTCTTGCCGCGATGCCTGAGAAAGTAAATTCCTTTCCCAGGTCGGGGATGTGAACAAGCGCGCGATATCCGACGTCCCGCGCCGCCGTTGAAGTAGGCGGCGATAGAATTCCGCCATTTATAGCTCCGGCTCTCATGCCGGCGAGAATATCCGGGATGCCTCCCATAGAGATTACGGCAACATCTTTGATGCTTAACCCAAGATGTTGCAGAGCCGTGCGTAGGGCTAGATCGCTTGCCGAACCAAGACGAGTAATGCCGAGTTTCTTTCCTTTGAGGTGAGCTGCCTGAGTGATAGTAGCATCCGTGATAAGAGTGAAGACCATTTGATGGATGGTCGTTCCCACCCAAGCGATATCGGCGCCCTGAGCCCACGCGGTCATCATGGGCGCCGGTGAAAGATGGCCAAACTGGATCTCACCCGCGAGCAACGCTTGTGCCGCAGTAGTGCCGCCGCGCATATATACCAGATTTGATTCCAAGCCATGTTTGCGGAAAATCGCTTGCTCGTGGGTGAGCCACAGGACCCCGATCCCGGCCGATAGCGCGCTATACGCAACGCGCACGAGCGTGGGTTTAATTTGACTTCGCGACTCCCCGGCCCCGAACATCAGAAAAACGAGCACGACGATTACGCTGATGTTCCAATTTTTGGTTGGTTTCATGGAAGGTCTTGGCGGTCTGCCTTCGGTGGTGGAATGTTTGTTTGTATGAAGCTGTTGAGCTCGAGATCGGCACGACTCTAGTCAAAAAAGCTAGCAATGGCAAATACATGAGACCGAAGCGGCGGTCTCGAAGGTTGATTCTGTATGGCTTTTATGATTATAAGGATCATTACCTATCTTTAAGTAATTACTACAGAAACTTACAATGCTTTTCGATTTTGCGAATGTCCTGGTGTTTACGGCATTAGGGCTTGGGTTCGTTGGAGTGAACCTGCTTATCGGCCGTTTGCTTCGGCCGGCCAACCCTCAAGCTCGGAAACTGTCGACCTATGAATGCGGTGAGCCCTCGACGGGAAGCGCGTGGGTCAATTTCAATATTCGTTTTTATCTCGTGGCGCTGGTATTTATAATCTTTGAGGTGGAAATTGCCTTTATTTTTCCCGTTGCTGTCGTCTTTAGGAGTCTTATCGAAAGCGGCCAGGGATTATTTGCGTTTATCAAAATCTTCATATTTATCGGGATTTTGTTCCTGGGTCTAATTTATTCGTGGGTCAAGGGCGATCTCGACTGGATCAAGAAGGTTAGGGCATAGCCGGCGATCTTCGGAGGGTAAATGAAACCACTCATCAATTCACTTCCTGAAACGGTGTTTACCACTAAAGTGGATGACTTGCTTAACTGGGGGCGGGCATCCTCGCAATGGTACATGTTATTCGGCTTGGCCTGTTGCGCCATCGAATTGATGCAAACCGGTGGACCGAGGGCCGATTTAGATCGATTCGGCGCGGTTCCAAGGGCGACCCCGCGGCAATCGGATCTGATGATCGTTGCCGGAACGCTAACGTATAAAATGGCAAAACGGACGAAACTTCTTTACGATCAGATGCCGGATCCTAAGTATGTCATTTCGATGGGTAGCTGCTCAAACTGTGGCGGCCTTTTCCAGCTGGCCTACTCGGTGTGCAAAGGTGTCGATAAGATCGTTCCCGTCGATGTCTATGTGCCGGGATGCCCGCCGCGGCCAGAGGCGCTGACCGAAGGTTTGTTGCGGATTCAAGATAAGATGATGCGTGAGCGTTGGCTGGTGAAGTCCAATCCTCCAACCGAGGCAGCGGCAGGGGCGTAGTATGGAACCGGCCGAAATTTTCTCGCGACTGGAAAAGCAATTTTCCGGCAAAGTTAGCGACTTCAAGGGCGACGTGCCGGAGCCTTACTTTTTAGCCGAGAGCGAAGCGATCGTGGAGATCTGCCGCTTTTTACGTGATGATGCCGACTTGAAGTTCGAGGTGCTTTCGGATCAAACGGCAGTGGACTGGCCTAAGGAAGAAAAAATCCAGCTGGTTTATCATCTCTATTCGTACACCTGTAGGCACCAGACTGTGTTCAAAGTCAACCTGCCTCGAGATAATCCGAAAATCGGGACTGTTGAGGATATTTGGAAAGTTGCCAACTGGTTCGAGCGCGAGATCTTCGATCTCTTCGGGGTAATTTTTGAAGGCCACAGCGATTTGCGCCGGATCCTCTTGCCTGAAGATTGGGAAGGATTTCCTCTGCGCAAGGATTATATCGAGCAGGAAGAATACGACGGCATCAGCACCCAACGCGCTCCCTTGGTAGAAAAGCTATTGCGGTAGGATTTAATGAACGACATTGTCCAAGAACAAGATACCGGGTTTTACACCGAGGATATGACCATCAGCGTCGGCCCCCAACACCCGAGCACGCACGGGGTCTTGCGCTTCGTGGTGAAAACCGACGGCGAAGTCATCGGTGAAGCGATTCCGGATGTGGGTTATTTGCATCGTTCTATTGAAAAAATAGGCGAGAAGGTCACCTGGCATGGCTACGTACCCTATACCGATCGCGCCGACTACTTGGCAGCCATGTTTGCCAATCAGGTTTTCTGCATGGCGGCGGAAAAACTTTCGGGAACGCCGGTCACTCGCCGCGGAGAGTTCTGCCGGGTGATTGCCTGCGAGCTCAATCGCCTTGCTAGCCATCTGATTTCGGTCGGAACTTTCGGCCAGGACATCGGTGCAATGACGCCGTTCGTTCATGCGCTGCGCGAGCGCGAAACCATCAATAATTTGATGGAGGAGATCTGCGGCGCGAGGCTTACTTACAATTACATCCGCATCGGCGGTGTCGGTTATGATATTTTACCGGAAACCTGCGCACGTATTGCTGCATTTCTCGATCACTTCGAGCCGATTGTCGAAGAGTTCAATCGCTTGCTTTCGGAAAACAAAATCTTTATCGAGCGATTGGCCGGTGTATCCGTAATCTCGAAGGAAGACGCGCTGCAATACAATTTGGTTGGTCCGAATCTACGCGGGTCCGGGTTGAAGTGGGACATCCGGCGTGACATTCCCTATTCCGTTTACCCCGAACTGGAGTTCGAGATTCCAGTAGGCACGGGTCACATCGGCACTGTCGGAGACAGCTTCGACCGCTATTGGGTGCGCATCCGTGAGCTGCAAGAGAGCTGCAAGATCATTCGGCAATGTTTGAAGATGCTGCCTGCCGGACCGGCAATTTCGAAAGTACCGCGAAAATTCAAACCCCCGGCGGGCGAGTGCTACGTTCGTGTTGAAGCGCCACGGGGTGATATGGGCTTTTATGTCATCAGCGATGGCAGTGAATATCCTTACCGGGTGCGGATTCGAACCGGTTCTTACACCGCAATGAGCATCATCGATAAGTTGAGTAAGGGTATTATGTTGGCCGATTTGATCGTCCTGATCGGCAGCCTTGACGTGGACGCGCCAGAAATTGACCGGTAGAAATTAGATTCGAAAAATCATGCAAGCTTACCTTGACCAATTAATGCGCGACGGCGCTTTTGCCGGAATGCCCAAAGAGGTGGTTTACACCCTCGGCATGCTGCTGGCCGCCTTCATAGTTTTGTCGGTCTTCGTCGCACCGCTAGCCGGTGTGACCAGCTGGCTGGAACGTCGAGTCTGGGCGAGGATGCAGTCCCGGGTCGGGCCCAATCGTGTAGGACCCCAGGGAATATTGCAGTGGTTGGCCGATGGCATCAAAAATCTTTTAAAAGAAGATATCATTCCCGCTGCCGCTGATTCGAAGTTGTTTTCACTTGCGCCCTACATCGTCTTCATGGGCTTTCTTTGCAGTTTCGTGGTCATTCCATTCGGCGGGCAACTCATCGTTGCGGATTTAAACATCGGTATTCTCTATCTTTTAGCTGTGACTTCGCTGGTGGTCGTCGGCATTCTGATGGCCGGCTGGGCCTCCAATAACAAATGGTCTCTGCTGGGCGGCATGCGCTCCGCGGCGCAAATCGTCAGCTATGAAATTCCTGCGGGATTGTCGGTGCTGATGATTGTTTTTCTGGCCGGCACTCTGACCATGCAGGGGATCATACAGGGACAAGGCTGGGCGCCATGGGACTGGTACCTGTTCCATAATCCGTTTACCTTCGCTGGATTTTTCCTTTACTTCACTGCAGCCTTGGCTGAAGGCAACCGCACCCCATTCGATATACCGGAAGCCGAATCGGAACTGGTGGCGGGATACGTCACCGAATATAGCGGGATGCGTTTTCTTTTTTTCTTTTTCGCGGAATGGGGCAATCTGTATGTAATCGGCGCGGTGGCCACCACTTTGTTTTTAGGCGGGTGGCAGGTTCCTCCACTGGGAATCTTTGAGAATAGCCCTCTACTCTTGGCTCTGGCCCAGTTCACCACGTTTTTTCTGAAAGCGTATCTTTGGGTATTTGTTGCGATGTGGATCCGCGCGACCCTGCCGCGAGTCCGGGTAGATCAGTTGATGTCGATGTGCTGGAAGTACATGGTTCCGCTCTCATTTATCTGTTTATTGGGAACGGTCGCATTCATGTTTGTGCCGGCCGACCTGCAACGGATCGTCAGCGCCGCCATGTTTGGATTAGGGGTTGCGATTACGGTCATTTTCTTCCTCCGGGTAAGCTTCCAAATTCGCCAAGCCAAGCCGGAGCTTTATTTCAAGCCACACATTTAGTGGCTGGAGGCTTATGGGAGTTGTCAGTTACATAACGGACGTTAGGGACACGGTAAAGTCGGTTTTTGAGGGGCTGTCGATTACGTTCTCACATTTGGTGCGGCGTCCGATGACGATCCAGTACCCCGATAAGATCCCGATACCCATTCAGGAGACCTTACCTCGCCGTTATCGTGGAATTCTCGAAGTCGATCTCGATATCTGCACCGGCTGTTTGGCCTGCGAGCGTGTCTGCCCGATCACCTGTATCACCATCGGTATCGATATGGACAAGGAGACCAAGCAGCGCCAGTTTACCCATTTCGACATCGACATCTGCAAATGCATGTACTGCGGTTTGTGCTCGGAAGTTTGTCCCACCGGTGCGATCCGTCATTCTCAGGAGTTCGAAGGAGCCAGTTATAATCCCGCCGGACTGGTGCGTCACTTTGCGCCCGAGCCGTCAGCGCTCTACAAGCCCAAGAAGGGCGGAGAAACAGATCCGACTCTCGTCGTCAAAGTGGACATCGGACAAAAGTATTTAGATGAATTTGCCACCCCGGACGGCGGAACTGTGGCAGATGAGAAGTAGCTGTTGACGCGGGGCGGGAGGCGGGTCAATGCGCGATAGCCCTTGTTACCAAATCAATCTTCCTGTATTGCAGCCACAAGCCTTCTGCCTTCGATTCCTAAAATTTAACCAGTGATGGATATCTCAACGGCGGTTTTTTATCTGATCGCGATCATTACGGTGGGTTCCGCCGCAGTAGTGGCATTTTCACCAAACATTATTTATTCGGCGTTTTCACTTCTTGGAACTTTTGCCGGAGTTGCCGGCCTGTATGTTTTCCTCGGCGCCGATTTCGTCGCAGGCGTCCAGGTGCTTATCTACGTAGGCGGTATTCTAGTCCTGATTCTATTCGCGGTGATGCTGACGCATCGCATTACCGACGTCGAGATTACCAACCGCGCCGCCGGCCGGATTCCCGGATTGCTGATCGTCGCGGTCTTCTTGGTCCTTTTAGTCCAAAGTATTCGCGAAACTCCTTGGGTGAGGGTAAAGGAAGTTGCCCATCAACCGACCACCGCCAGAATCGGCGATTTGTTTCTGGAGAACTATTTGCTGCCTTTTGAATTGGCGTCTTTGGTGCTGCTCGCGGCGATGATCGGCGCGGTGGTTCTTTCCCGCAAGGAGATCAAAGATTAGCCATGGTCTTTTCACCCAACGAGCTGACCTCCTATCTCATCATCGGCGCGGTTCTCTTCTCGCTTGGCCTGCTCTGCGTTCTCACGCGGCGCAATGCGATCAGTGTGTTGATGGGTGTCGAGTTGATTCTCAATAGCGCCAACATCAACTACGTTGCTTTTTCTCATTTCGGCAGCGGAAATCTGGACGGCCAGATCTATGCCATGTTCGTGATCATGCTTGCCGCGGCCGAAGCCGCGGTTGGCTTAGCCATCGTCTTGGCGATCTTCCAGCTTTTCCACACGATCGATGTCGAAGCCGCGCAAACTCTCAAAGAATAGCGTGCATGTTGTAGGATAGAAGAGCTCCATGGATCAACCGATACAGACTGATTTCCTGCGTTGGATTGTATTTCTGCCTTTGATTGGCGCGATCATCAATGGTCTGCTGGGTTTGAAGATCCAAAAGCGGTTGGGCAAGAGCGCGATCGCCGTCATTGCTTGTGCGCCCGTGATTATCGCCTTCGGCTTATCGGTGATCGCTTTTCTTCAACTCAAGGCGCTTCCTCCCGAGCAGCGGTTTCTGACCGATAATCTTTACCGCTGGATCGATCTCGGTTCGCTCAAAGTGGATATGGCTTTTTTGGTGGATCCGCTCTCTGCGGTGATGATTCTGATTGTCACCGGCATCGGCGGATTGATTCACATCTACGCCACCGGTTACATGCATGATGATGAAGGGTTTTGGCGTTTCTTCGCCTATCTGAATCTGTTTACTGCCGCGATGCTGACTTTGGTGCTTGGCGACAGTTTGTTGCTCATGTTTGTCGGTTGGGAGGGCGTGGGCTTGTGCTCCTATGCACTAATCGGCTTTTGGTACCAGGATCACGCCAATGCCCGGGCTGGCAATAAGGCGTTCATCGTCAACCGGGTCGGCGACTTTGGCTTTGTGCTCGGAATGTTTTTGCTTTTTTGGACTCTCGATGCCCAGGGGCATGGGACCCTGACTTTCCGCGAAATGGCAAGATGGGCATCGAGCCTGGAAGGACAGACGATCTGGGGTTTCAGCGTCGCAACGGTGGCAACCCTCTTCTTATTCGTCGGAGCTACCGGTAAGTCCGCGCAGATACCTCTTTACGTTTGGCTTCCGGATGCCATGGCCGGGCCAACTCCAGTCAGCGCCTTGATCCATGCCGCCACGATGGTCACTGCCGGCGTTTACATGACTGCCCGGCTGAATGTGTTTTTTTCCATGGCGCCTTTTACTTTGCAGGTCATTGCTGTGATCGGAGTGATGACGGCTCTTTTAGCCGCGACAATTGCACTGACCCAGAACGACATCAAGAAAGTACTGGCTTACTCCACGGTAAGCCAGCTGGGCTACATGTTCATCGGAATCGGTGTCGGTGGCTATGCCGCCGCGGTATTCCACTTGATGACCCATGCGTTCTTCAAAGCTTGTTTGTTCCTCGGCGCAGGCAGCGTCATTCACGCCATGCATCACGAACAAGATATGCGCAAGATGGGCGGGCTTAAAAATTACATGCCGCTTACATTTATTACTTTCCTGATTTCAGTACTGGCTATCTCCGGCACGCCCGGAACCGCCGGATTTTTCTCGAAAGACGAAATTCTTTGGCTGGCCTTCTCGAATCATCATCCGGCGATATGGGCTTTAGCGGTCGTCGGGGCTGGCATGACGGCCTTTTATATGTTTCGCCAACTTTTTATGGTCTTCTTTGGTGAGTGCCGCGCCGATCATCACACCCAGGAACATCTGCATGAGTCGCCGAAGGTGATGACTCTGCCACTGGTCATTTTAGCCGGCGGCGCGTTGTTGGCCGGCTGGATTGGCTTGCCAGCGGTTTTTGGCGGCAGCCAATTTGCCGAGTGGCTCGAACCAGTGATTGCGCATGGTGATCATCATGGCTCGCATGCGCTCGAACTAGGCTTGATGGGGATCTCTATTGCGGTGGCTGCTACCGGAGCATTGCTCGGTTATCTCATGTACTACCGCGGTGCGCTTTCACCCGATCGCTTCGCGACTCTTGCGGGAGGAGCCTTTTATCGTTTGTTTCATAACAAATGGTACTTGGATGAAATCTACCAGGCCGTTTTCGTCAACGGCACCCTACTGCTCGCCCGACTCTTTTCCGCGTTCGATAAGTATGTGGTGGATGGGATCGTCAACGGCACCGCGAGCTTGACTCGTTTTGTCTCGTGGCTGAACGGGCTATTCGATAACTATATCGTCGATGCTTTGGTCAATGCCCTTGCTAATTTCACCTTCTGGGCGGGCAATAAATTCCGCAGAGCTCAAACGGGTAACATCAACAGTTACCTCTATGGAATTTTGATCGCAGTGGTGCTCGCCATCATCATCAAGTTGCGTTACTGGAGCTGAGTTCTGACTGGGAGAATGTAGAGATGGAACAGAACGTTCTCACTTACATGATTTTTATCCCCCTTGCCGGGGCGGTGGCGGTGCTGTTGCTGCCGAGCAAGGGATACAATTTGATCCGCTGGGTATCGGCAGCCGCTACGGTGCCACCGTTGCTGATGGGCTGCTGGCTCTACGCCAACTTCGACACCAGTCAAACTGGATTTCAGTTCGTCCAGAAGCTGCCATGGATCCCGGCTTACAACATTCAATATTTTGTCGGTGTCGATGGTCTCAGTATTTCCATGATTCTTTTGACGGCTCTCCTGAGCTTTCTTTGTATCTTCGCGTCGTTTGGTATCGATCGCGGCGTGAAAGGGTACTTTGCGCTATTCCTCATGCTCGAAGCAGGGATGATGGGCGTCTTTGCTGCTCTGGATTTTTTTCTTTTCTATATTTTTTGGGAGGTCATGTTGCTCCCTATGTACTTCCTGATCGGCATATGGGGCGGCCCCCGTCGTGAGTATGCCGCGATCAAGTTTTTTCTTTACACTCTCTTTGGCAGCGTGCTCATGTTGCTGGCCATGTTGGCGCTCTATTTCAATACCAATCCCAACACTTTCGATATGACGGTGATGATGGCGCAGGCCAACACCTACAGTACGCAAATTCTTCCGTTCTGGCCGTTCACTGAATTGCGTTGGGGTTTCCAGCACGTCGTCTGGATTGCTTTGTTTATCGGCTTTGCCATTAAGATTCCGGCTTTTCCCTTTCACACCTGGCTGCCTGACGCGCACGTCGAGGCCCCCACCGCAATCTCGGTCATCTTGGCCGGCGTCCTTCTCAAAATGGGTACCTACGGGATTCTCCGCATCAATTACCCGATGATGCCGGTGGCGACGGCGGATATGGCTTATTGGCTACTAGGCGCGCTCGGCGCCTGGAATATCATTTACGGCGCGCTGTGCGCGATGGCGCAGACTGATCTTAAGAAACTGGTCGCTTATTCCAGCGTCAGCCATATGGGATATGTAATGCTCGGCATGGCGAGTTTTACCACTCAAGGGATCAACGGTGCCGTCTTGCAGATGTTCAATCACGGCACGATCACGGCCATGCTCTTCCTCTTGGTTGGAGTTATCTATGATCGGGCGCACCATCGCGACATCGAAGGTTTTGGTGGTCTTGCGGCGGTCATGCCGCTGTATACCGGAGTTACCGCGCTGGCGGTATTTGCTTCGATGGGCTTGCCCGGGCTTTCCGGATTTATCTCGGAGGTGTTAGTATTGCTCGGCACATGGCAGAAATATCCAGTGCTGGCGATCCTTGGCGCTACAGGTGTGATTCTTACGGCAGGTTACTTACTCTGGACGATACAGCGCGTTTGGCTCGGTCCAGTCAATGAGAAATATAAAGCGTTGCCAGATGTCAACAGCCGCGAATTATTTACTTTAATCCCGCTCGGAGCCATCGTTATTCTTGTCGGAGTTTACCCGAGCGTGGTCCTGGATTTGTTGCGCGCCTCGCTCGATAACATCAACCAAATTGTCATTCCGCACCTGCCTTCTTAGGCGACCATGGATCTGAACAACTTAGAAAGCCTGAAGTTTTCTGGCCCGGAGCTGATCTTGACGGGAACTATCATCCTGCTCATCGCTTTGGACTTGTTTATGCGCAACAAGCGCAATCTAGCAATAGTGGCGATTATCGGTTGCGTCGCATCGTTGCTGTCCGCCTTTGATCTTTACAGCGCCCAGCAGGGCTGGCTTTTCTATCGAATGGTTGTGTTGGACAATTTTAGCTTGTTTTTCAAGATAGTCACTCTGCTGGCGGCGATTTTCGCGATCTGGATGTCGCTCGGCAGTGCCGAGATCAGGCAAGTGTATCAGGGTGAATACTATACGCTGCTGTTGACCTGCGCTCTCGGTATTTTTTTCATGGCGTCCTCGAGTAATCTTCTCACCGCCTACCTATCGCTGGAACTGGTAAGTTTAACCTCCTACGTTCTCACCGGCTTTTTACCGCGCAACCGCCGCTCGAGCGAGGCTGCCCTAAAATACCTGATTTACGGCGGCGTCGCATCCGGGACGATGATTTACGGCATGAGCTGGATCTTCGGTATGGCGGGCAGCCTGGATTATGCGGTGATTCAACAGGTGCTGACCAAAAGCGAGTTAAACAAAACCGGCTTGTTCATGGCCTTCATGTTTGTATTTGCCGGGTTCGGATACAAGATTGTTTTCGTCCCATTTCACATGTGGTCACCGGATGTTTATCAGGGAGCGCCGACACCGTTCACGGCGTTTCTCTCCGTCGCCTCTAATGCCGCCGGCCTGGCGATCTTGATTCGATTCTTTTACCCCGGCATCTCGCGCGTTACAGCGGCCGGCGACTGGGCGTTTTTACCGGGTGTTGAGTGGCCTCAAATCTTATTGCTCGCCAGCATGATCACCATGACAGTGGGCAATCTGTGCGCTCTCAATCAAAGAAACTTAAAACGCATGCTTGCTTATTCGGGCATCGCTCATGCCGGTTACATGCTGATGGGGTTGGCGATTCTGACCAATGACGGTCTCAGTGCCATCCTGTTTTACATAGTTGTCTATCTAATTATGAATGTCGGCGCATTCCTAGTCGTTGCTATGGTAGCCAATCATATCGGCGGCGAAGACATCGAGAGTTACCGCGGCCTAGCTTGGCGCGGCGCGGTAGTGCCGGCAGTTTGCTTTGCCATTTTCCTCTTTTCGCTCACCGGCCTGCCTCCTTTCGCCGGATTCATTGGCAAGTTTTTTCTCTTTGCCGCGGTCTTAAAAGAAGGCGGCGCGTTCATCATCCTGGCGTTGGTCGCGGTAATTAACAGCGTCATCTCGCTTTATTACTATGCCAAGGTCGTCAAGGTGATGTTTCTGGATACTCCAAATCCCGCCGATAAAGCGGTCGCGATTGCCGGCCACAATTTCACCTTGATGGTGCCTTTGGCGGTTCTGACCGTTATTCTGGGAATCTATTTCTCGCCGTTGAGCCAATACACCACGCAATCACTGCGTTTCTTCGTGAAATAAAAGCAGAGTCTTTGCGCGTCTGCTCCGGACCGACGATGTGCGGGCATCACGTCACCGGAATCATGATGTGGGTTTTGTAAGGTTTGCGCTGGGTTAAACGTTCATACCAGCCGTTGAAATTTTTCTGTTTGGGCCGTTCAATCGGCAAGTTGAACCAGCGATGCGCCCAAACACCCAGCGGGATATCCCCGATCGAGAATTCTTCCCCGGCTAAATATTTTTTCCCCTCCAGGTGGTTGTCAACGATTTGCCACGCCTGTGAGCTCTTGTCCAAAGCAGCTTCAATTACTTTAGGGTCGCGTTTGTCTGGCGGCGTTCGAATGGTCGCGAAAAAGAGCGGTACGATGATGGGATTGAATGTGGAAAGCTGCCAATCCATCCAGCGATTGGCATTAGCGCGGGCTTCCGGGGTGGTGGGCAGGAGTTTTCCCTGGCCGTATTTTTCGACTAGATAGCGCATGATCGAGTTGGACTCCCACAGAACAAAGTCGCCGTCTTGAATCGTCGGCACCAGGCCATTGGGGTTCATATCCCGATAAGCTTTGTCTTTATTACCGCCAAATTTTCCGCCCCAGTCTACCCGATTGAATTCCAAACCAATCTCGTCGCAGCACCAGAGCACTTTTTGCACATTGGATGAGTCTGTGCGGCCCCAAATTTTAAGCATGAATACCTCCCGGCTTCCTGTATTAAGATCAATTTCTTATCACTAGTTCGGCTAAAGCGACAACCGGAATATCCGATCGAAACTCGCCCGGGACAGGACTTACTGGAAGTTTCCGAATAGTAGTTGCGGCATGGCCGATACTACGCTGTCCCATCCGTTCTGGCTTGAACCTCTACCGTTCGGATCACATATCTGCTACACAAGAGAAGTTTATTTTTGCTGAAGTAGTCTTGAGGTCATGCTGCAGCGAATTAGTATTCTAGGTTTGATTTCTATTGCTCTCGCTATCGGGGGGCCGAGTTTCGGCCGCGCTCAGACTGCGGCAGAGGGGCAAAGGCTCTATATGACCTACTGTTCAAGCTGTCATGGAGATAAAGGAAGAGGCGATGGGGTGGCCGGAAAAGCCCTTCCTGTAAAGCCTGCGGACCATACCGACGGGAAGGTAATGAACTCGTTTTCCGACGAATTCCTTGTGACGATCATTTCCAAAGGGGGTGCGGCGGTGGGTAAGTCGTCTTTTATGCCCGCTTGGGGTGGCGTTTTGAAAGATAATCAGCTGCAGGATTTACTTGCCTATTTGAGGAGCATCGCCAATCCTCCCAAAGCATCGGGTAAGTAAAAAATTTTCTTTTTCACCCCTTGACGATTCGCTAACCGAGATTAAATTGTGGCCAACCAACGTGTTCCTTCCGGGCCACGTAAAATTCAGCTATTTCAGGAGGAAAGATGGCAACAAAGATTCGTCCCCTACACGATAGGGTGATAGTGAAACGTATCGAAGAGGAGGAGAAATCCAAGGGTGGGATCATTATTCCTGACACCGCTAAGGAAAAGCCGCAGGAAGGAAAGGTCGTCGCCGCTGGTCCTGGTAGACAGGATGACGGCAAGGTTATTCCCCTGGGAGTAAAGGCAGGCGATAAGATACTCTTTGGCAAATACTCCGGCACCGAAATTAAGCTTGATGGCGAGGAACATCTGATCATGCGCGAAGATGACATCCTCGGTGTAATTGAATAAGGAGGCAATGGGAAGATGGCTGCAAAAGATGTCCGTTTTAGCGAAGACGCGCGGAGTAGGGTGCTACGCGGAGTCAATGTACTGGCTGATACCGTTATCGTGACTTTGGGCCCCAAGGGCCGGAACGTCTGCCTGGAGAAGTCCTGGGGTGCTCCGACTATTACAAAAGACGGTGTCACCGTTGCGAAAGAAATTCAGCTGGAAGACAAGTTCGAAAATATGGGCGCTCAGATGGTAAAGGAAGTGGCGAGTAAAACTTCCGATATCGCCGGCGATGGAACCACGACGGCCACGGTTCTTGCGCGTGCAATCTTCAGCGAGGGGCTTAAGCTTGTTGCCGCCGGTCACGATCCGATGAGCATCAAGCGCGGCATAGATAAAGCGGTCGCGAAAGTTGTGGAGGAGCTCAAATCCATTTCAAAACCCACGCGCGATCGAGGGGAAATCGCGCAGGTCGGAACCATTTCTGCCAATAACGACAAGACAATCGGCGATATACTTGCCGAATCCATGGACAAAGTCGGCAAAGAGGGCGTGATCACGGTGGAGGAAGCCAAGGGCTTGGAAACTACACTCGATCTCGTCGAAGGCATGCGATTCGACCGTGGCTATCTTTCGCCTTACTTCGTCACTGATCCGGAACGAATGGAATGCGTTTACGAAGATGCCTACATCCTGATTCATGAAAAAAAGATATCCAGCATGAAGGATCTTTTGCCGGTGCTGGAAAGCGTTGCCAAAACAGGCCGGCCTTTAGTGATCATTGCCGAAGAAGTAGAAGGCGAAGCGCTTGCAACTCTGGTCGTCAATAAAATCCGAGGTATTTTGAAGGTGGTCGCCGTCAAAGCCCCAGGGTTTGGCGACCGACGCAAGGCTATGCTCGAAGACATCGCTATCCTGAGTGAGGGTAAGATGATTGCCGAGGAACTGGGTATCAAGCTCGAGAACGTGACGATCAAGGATCTCGGTCGCGCCAAACGAGTGATTATCGATAAGGACAACACCACAGTCGTAGAAGGCGCTGGTAAGAAACCAGCGATCGAGGGACGTATATCTCAAATTCGAGCGCAGATTGAAGAAACCACGTCCGATTACGACCGGGAAAAACTTCAGGAGCGGCTCGCCAAATTGGCGGGTGGTGTCGCTGTGATCAAGGTGGGTGCTGCCACTGAAGTTGAGATGAAAGAGAAAAAAGCGCGTGTAGAAGATGCGCTGCACGCAACCCGCGCAGCGGTCGAAGAAGGGATCGTGCCGGGCGGCGGTGTTGCTCTGATTCGATCGTCAGCGGGACTCGGCAGCCTTGCCGTCTCGGAAGACGAGAGGGTGGGTGTTAGGATTATTCAAAAGGCGCTCGAAGAACCCATCCGCTGGATCGCACAGAACGCGGGACTCGATGGCGCAGTTGTGTTGGATAAAGTAAAAAATAGCAAGGGAGCGTTCGGCTTCAACGCCGCCACTGAAAATTACGAGGATCTCGTAAAGTCCGGTATCGTTGATCCGACCAAAGTTGTGCGCACTGCGCTGCAAAATGCCGCATCGGTTGCCGGCTTGCTGATTACTACCGAAGCCATGATCGCCGACAAACCGGAGAAGAAGAAAGACGCTCCGGCAATGCCGCACGATCACGACGACTATTAAGAGCGACTACACGGCTAGCGGATGGAAAAAGGGCGCCCAAATTGGGCGCCCTTTTTTATGCTGTACTCCGAGGTGTATCAGGGAAAGAGCAGTGGAAAAGCGGGTCAAAAATAGATAGGACCCGGGGGAGGTTTGTCTTCCCCCAGGTCTCTGCGATGTTTTTAGCTTATGATGTTTTTAGCTTATATTGATGGCGATTTGGCGGGGTTTTGCTTCATCCGCTTTAGGCACCTGTATCTCGAGTATGCCATCGCGGTAACTGGCGCTAATTGCATCCGGCTTCACGGTTTGCGGTAGGTGGAACGACCGCGAAAACTTGCCGGAAACCCTTTCGACTCGATGGTACTCTACGCCATTGGCGGGTTCGTCGAATTTTCTCTCGCCGCTAAGGGTCAAAGTCCCATCATTGAACTCCAGGTTGAAATTCTCTTTTTTCATGCCCGGAAGTTCGGCCCGAATCAGATAGGCTTCCTTGCTCTCCAGGATATCCACCGCCGGAAGCCACGTTCCGCCAGCTGCGTTCGGGTATGACCGAGCTCGATTCAAACTTTCATCGAATAAATCGTGAATCCGAGCTTGTAATCTGTTCAGTCCATCATAAGGTTCCCATCTTGTCGATTCCATGATTGTCCCTCCTTCCGGGCGCCGTTAGATTTTGTGACTCAAACCTAAGCATGGGGTGTCGACGAGTCAATCACTTGACAAGAACTTCAGCGCTTCCTAAGTTTAGCGATTGACCGAAGCTCCGCAGAGAAAAGGACTGCAGGATGGGCCCATATAGCGGTGCTGCGGATCCGATGTCCTGGGTGAACGCTTGCGCCCATATCAACTGGGAATATCCAAAAAATTACAAATCGGCCAGAGCCTCTCTGCCATCGGTAACCCGTTGGTCTGGACCAATCATTGATCACGGGCGTGATTGGCGCGCTTCGCCGCGAAATCGATTCGTGACCGGCCGACCTATCCAAGGGTTCAAACCGACGCCGCGATCAATCCGGGAAATTCCGGCGGTCCGTTCTCGACAGCGCCGGACGTTTGATTGGCGCCAACACCGCAGATCTATAGCCCACGGCAGCTTCGGCGGGTATCGGTTTTGCCGTTTCGGTGGACACGGTTAATCGAATTGTACCGGAGTTATTGCAGTGGAAAGATTATCAGGCTAGGCCTGGGAGCCGAACTCACCGATGCCGTCGATGGTAAAAAGGTCGACTCACCCAATGACCTTTCTTTGATCCTTGAAAATTGCCAGATCGGCGATATCGTGCACTAGCGCTGCTGCGCGATGCTCAAACCGTACAGACGAAAGTAATACTCGAATCAGTTTCTTAGCCCACCCCCGTTTTGCTCCCCAAACCGGAAGTGAATCTAGTTTATCTTTTGTCCGAGAGATCTGCCGAGGCGATCTGGTTCTCGTCGCGCTCGTAGGCAGTGATGATCTCTTGTACTAGATGATGACGAGCAACATCCTTTTCGGTGAAGTTGACGAACCGGATGCCGTGTACACCCTTGAGAATACGGAAGGCCTCCTTCAGTCCCGAAGCCTTTCCCGCAGGGAGATCGATCTGCGTGGCATCGCCGGTGATGACCGCCTTCGAGCCATAGCCTAGGCGGGTGAGAAACATCTTCATCTGCTCGGGGGTTGTGTTCTGGGCTTCATCGAGGATTACGAAGGAATCATTCAATGTTCGTCCGCGCATAAACGCTAACGGCGCAACCTCGATGGTGCCCCGCTCGACTAATTTCCGCGCCCGATCGAAATCTACCATGTCGTGCAGCGCATCATACAGCGGTCGTAGATACGGATTGACTTTCTCAGCTAAATCGCCGGGCAGAAAACCCAACTTCTCGCCGGCCTCCACCGCCGGACGAGTCAGGATGATCCGCACGAAGTTATTTTTCATCAACTCGGCAACGGCCATGGCCATGGCCAGATAAGTTTTGCCGGTACCTGCCGGTCCGATCCCGAATACGATGTCATAGCGCCGTATCGCATCAATGTAAGCCTTTTGCGCGATGCTTTTGGGAGTGATCGTGCGCTTGTGCGCTGAGATATAGATCGTGTCGAGAAAAATGTCCTGCAGTTTAGCTCTGCTGTCGCCGCTGAGAATGCGAATGGCATAATCGACATCGCTGGGATAGACGGGATAACCCTTTTCCAATAGCCCGTAGAGCTGACGGATTATTTGACTGGCGAGCTCCATTTGCAGAGGGTCGCCTTCGATTTCGAGGGATGACCCGCGCACCCGAATTTTAACGTCCAGGGCCTGCTGGAGAATTTTGATGTGCTGATCATGCTGGCCTAAGAGATCGCGGAACAGGCGTGGATCGTTGAGTTCCAGGTATGCGTTTTCTTTTGATAGCGGACTAGCGATCAATCTGTTCTTCTCGTCTTTCACTCCCTACCTCCTATGAGCTGGACGACGATCTCCCTGGTTCGTGGCCGGTTATCGAAGTCAAGAAGAATGATTTGTTGCCACGTGCCGAGAAGTAGGCGGCCGCGTGCTATGGGAATCTGCAGTGAAGGTCCAAATAGTGACGCTCGAAGATGAGAAAATCCGTTATCGTCACCCCATCGATCGTCATGATGGTAGCGTCTGTCCGACGGAATCAATTTTTCCACGAGCTCTTTGAGGTCTTCAACGAGTCCTGGCTCGTATTCGATGGTGGTGAGGGAAGCAGTCGAGCCTGTGACGAAAAGAGCAACCAAGCCGTCGTCGATCTCGGCGTCTCGGACTTGCGCTGTCACTTTGCCGGTAATATCGATGATGTCGCAAAAACCCTGTGTGGTCTCAATGAGCTTTGACGTTTTTACTTTCATCAAGACAGCTTTGCGCTGACGATTTTCCTAACCTCAGCCAACGCTTCTTCTGTTCGCTCTGGATTCTTGCCCCCAGCTTGAGCGAAATCGGGCCGGCCGCCGCCTCCGCCGCCAAGGATGGGTGCCACTTCTTTGATTATATTTCCCGCGTGGATTCGCTTGGCAAGATCGGTGCTAGTGCTGGCCACAAGATTGACTCCATGGTCGCTTTGACTGGCGACAAAAATAAAACCTCTGGGCATCCTTTCTTTCAGCTGATCGGCAAGCTCCCGCAATTGCTTCGGATCGACTCCGTCCACACGGGTGATCAAGATGTCGATGCCGTTGATTTCTTCTTTCCTGGCCAAGATTTCCGGAATCTGGTTCTTGCCAATTTGAGCGCGCAGGCGCTCAATTTCTTTTTCTAGCTCCTTTTGCTGCTGCAACAGTTTTCTGACCCGCTCGACCGCCCCATCTTCGCCTGCGCGCAGCATGTGGCCGATTTGCTTTAAGTCGTCCTCGTAGCGCCGGACTAGACCGAGCGCCCCTTCACCGGTGACCGCCTCGACGCGTCGCACCCCGGCAGCCACACCCGCCTCTGCGTGCAGCTTGAAAATCCCGATTTGGCCAGAGTGGTGAACGTGAGTGCCGCCGCACAGCTCCGTCGAAAAATCGCCGATCTTTACCACGCGCACCCGATCGCCGTACTTGTCACCAAAAAATGCTAATGCGCCTTTACGCAGCGCGTCATCGAAGCTTGTCTCCTCTATGAAGACAGCCGCATCCTGCCGGATGCGCTCGTTGACAGTGGTTTCGATATCGGCAAGTTTCTCGTCTGATATTGCGCCGGTGTGGTTAAAATCGAAACGCAGCCGGTCCGGTGTTACCAAAGAACCGGCTTGGCGTACATGGCTGCCGAGTTGCTCTCGCATCACCGCATGAAGAATATGCGTAGCCGAATGGTTGAGCATGGTTCGCTGGCGATGCTTGGGATTAACCATGAGATGAACCCGGTCGTCGATTTGAAAACGGCCTTTTCGGATTCGGCCTCTGTGCACAGTGAGTTGTGGAGTGGGCCTTTGGGTATCAAAAACCTCGAATTGATCTCCTCGTGAACTTTCGATAACCCCGCGATCGCCGATTTGACCGCCGGACTCGCCGTAGAACGGGGTCTCGGCGGCGATTAAATCGATCTCCTCTCCGTCAGCCGCTTCTTGCTTGCCGTGTCCGTCACCATACATCGCGACAACCCTAGATTCACCGTCGAGATGGTCATAGCCGATGAATCGGACGGGCGCTATATCGAAAACGACCTTGCTTCCACCGTCAGCTGTCACAGAACCGGCCGCAGGCGTAATGATCGTACCGCGCCCCACCTCAGGCGCACCACTGGAGAGCGATAGATTTCCCGTGTCGGAAACACGAATTTGGTCGTAAACGTTAATTGTGATTGTTCGGGCTTCACGACCGCGGGAACGTTGTGTGTCCATGAGATTTTCGAAGCCTTGCTGATCGACGGAAATATTCTCGGCGCGAAGAATGTCCTCAGTCAGATCGAGAGGGAATCCGAAAGTGTCATACAGGCGAAAAGCAACCTCGCCCGGCAGCACATTCTTGTTTTCCTGTTTGAGTTTTGCGGCGGCGTCCTCGAGAAGCACAAGCCCCTTCTCCAACGTTTCGCTGAAGCGCTCTTCCTCACTGCGGATGATCTCCCGGACGCGCGACGCTTCAGTTTGCAGCTCAGGATAGGCCTCGCCCATCACTTTTCCGACCGTGCCCGCGATGTGATAAAGAAACGGTTCCTTCAATCCGATCAGGCGACCGTGACGGGCGGCCCTTCTAAGCAATCGTCGTAAGACATAGCCACGCCCCTCATTGCTGGGCATCACACCATCGGCAATAAGAAAGCTGACAGCTCTGGCGTGATCGTCAATCACACGAAAGGAAATATCGGCAATGGCATCAACGCCGTAACGTTTGCCGGTCATATCTTCGACCGCCGCCGTCAGCTCACGCATGTAATCGATATCGTAATTCGACAGAACGTTTTGCAGCACCGCGGTAATGCGTTCCAAACCCATGCCGGTATCAACATGTTTGGACGGCAGCTCTTCCAGCTCGCGGTTGTCTTTGCGGTTGTACTGAATAAAAACAAGATTCCAGAGTTCGATGTAGCGGGCGCAATCGCCATTGACTTGGCAGACGTGGGCTGGCAGACCCTTCCGGTCGCAAGCTTCAGGTCCGCGGTCGAGATGAATTTCACTGCAGGGCCCGCACGGCCCGGTCTCGCCCATCTCCCAGAAGTTTTCCTTCTCCCCAAACCGCCGAATGCGCTCAGCCGGGAGTCCGCTAATTTTCGCCCAAAGACGCTCCGCTTCATCATCGTCGAGGTATACCGTCGCCCAGAGCTTCTCTTTGGGCAAACTCCACTCTCGGGTCAGCAGCTCCCACGCCCATTCAATTGCTTCGGCTTTGTAATAATCGCCGAAGGACCAGTTGCCCAACATCTCGAAGAGCGTGTGGTGATAGGTGTCGTAGCCGACGTCCTCGAGGTCGTTGTGTTTACCGCCGGCGCGGATGCATTTCTGCGTGTCGGCGGCCCGCGGCGGGTCGTAGGGAGCCTTTTCGACGCCGAGGAAGTAGGGGACGAAAGGGTTCA
>Ga0307414_10000458_pt1 | contig 21425 bp, 21 predicted proteins | sample DK1Ometagenome_FD_203804 | JGI IMG/M metagenome (GOLD analysis project Ga0307414, IMG submission 203804) | Maize rhizosphere microbial communities from greenhouse at UC Davis, California, United States - DK15-O-3 | ecosystem: Host-associated > Plants > Roots > Rhizosphere > Soil | place: USA... | reverse complement strand
CGTCAAGGGTGAGGACGGTTGGGCAGACCTGCGCCAGATCGGCAAGATGATCCGCGGCGAAACCTCGGGTGGTCCGATGAACGAAAAGATTGCAACCGGTGAATATGTAACCGGCATTGCCGTATCCGGCATCACCATCTTTCCGCGTCTGGAACAGCCCGGTGGTGAAATCCTCGGTTTCTCCTTCCCCGATGACGGCACAATCATGATGCTGCGCGGCATGGGCATTCCGGAAGGAGCGGCTAACCCGAACTCCGCCAAGCTCTTCGTCGACTATGCGCTCAGCAATGAAGGCCAGACGCTGGTCGGCAAGGGCGGTCTGGTGCCATACCGCGATGACGTCGCCGAGGATCAGGTGCGCTACACCTATCAGGGCATCACCGAGCTGATCGGCGCCGACAACCTCATCATCGCAGGTTTTGACGAAGGCCTCATTACCGAGGCCTCCGACTTCGTCGCCAAGTGGAATGCGGCTCTTCAGGGCCAGTAAGAGCCTTCTCCCGCGATGTGGACGGCCGGTTTTTGCCGGCCGTCCTATCTGGCGGAACATGGACCATCACTCATGACAGACCTAAGCAATCCGCGGGCGAAGGCCTCGTTCGTTGATCGTTCCCAGCTGATCTTCTGGGGCGTTTCGATATTGACGGCCGTGCTGGTCATTGGACCGATCGCACCCATCGTCATTCAGGCATTCCTCGATAAGCCGCTCTATGAGGCGGATGCTGGTGCGACCCTGGCCAATTTCGGCCGGCTGTTCAGCGAAGCGGGTATGCTTGCCATCTTCTTCAACACGCTGTTCTTTGCCGTGCTGACCATGGTGGTGGCGCAGGTGTTCGGGGCCGTCATGGCGGTGCTGATCGGCCGCACCAACCTGCCGGGGCGTGCCTGGTTTGGCGAAATCTTTGTCTGGCCGCTGTTTGTCTCGAACCTGGTGATCGCCTTTGGCTGGTTCACCATGTACGGCCCTTCGGGCTTCATCACCCTGGCGTTCAAGACCTGGTTCGGCATTGCACCCTGGAACCTCTATTCTATTGCCGGCATGGGCATCGTTGCTGGCCTCAGCCAAGCTCCCCTTGCTTTCCTGATGTGCCTTGGCGCAGTCACCAAGGCAGATGCACAGCTTGAAGACGCCGCGCGTTCCGCGGGGGCTGGGCCGTTCCGCGCACTCTGGTCGGTCACCGTGCCGATGATGCGCCCGGCAATAATCTATTCGGCAGTGCTGAACTTCGTGATCGGTATCGAAATGTTGGCCATTCCGCTGTTGTTCGGCGGCCCAAGCGGCATCCAGACCGTCACGACCTTCCTCTACGACCAGGGCATCAACGCTGCGGTTCGTCCCGAATATGGCATCGTGGGCGCCGCCGCCGTGATCCTCCTGATCGTTGTGGCGTTCCTTGTCTGGCTGCAGGGCTTTCTGATGAAGGGCAGCGGCCGCTTCGTCACCGTCCGGGGCAAGGCGAGCCGTCCAGCGCTACTCGACCTGGGCGCCTGGCGTTGGCCGGCTTTCGGCATCGTTTTCGCCTTTTTGTTCTTCACCATAATTACGGTATTTGCCGGCATTTTCATGCGCGCAGGGGTGAGCTTCCTAACGCCTTTGGTGCCGTTCTGGAATCTGCTGACGACGGCCAATTTCGAGCTGATCTTCTCGTCGGCCAACTACATGCGTTCGATCACCAATTCGATTGTCATCTCACTGGTTGGCGCCTTCATCGGCACGTTCTTTGTGACCATCATCGCGCTGGTGGCACGCCGTTCAGAATTCAAGCTGGGCCGGCCACTCGAATACCTGGCTTTGTTCCCGCGCGCCGTGCCGGGCATTATTGCCGGCCTCGGCTTCTTCTACGCCGTGGTCTGGTTGCCGGGTCTGGACGTGATCCGTGGCACCATCTGGATTCTGGTTCTGGCCTTTATCCTGCGCTACATCCCCGTCGGTTTCGGCACCATCTCACCTGCTCTCTCACAGATCGGCGAAGAGCTTGATCGCGGCGCGCGGATCTCGGGCGCCGATTGGTGGACCACGGTAACGCGGATCATCATGCCCATCCTCAAGCCGGCGCTGTTCTCCTGTTACGCGCTGCTCTTCATCCACTTTTTCAAGGAATACGTAACGGCGGCTTTCCTGTTCCAACCGGGATCGGAAATCATCGGCACCACCATGCTGCAGCTGGTTGCGCAGGGTGACAACGGCCCCGTTTCAGCGCTTGCAACCATCCAAGTCATTATTACCGCGGTGTTTGTCTTCCTTGCCCGCCGCGTTCTGGGAGCCCGGATCTATGGCTAACCTCGTCCTCGAAAATCTCACCATCCGCTACGGTGAAGTCACCGCCGTCAACGACATCTCCATCGACGTCGCAGCAGGTGAATTCCTGACCTTGCTTGGGCCGTCCGGTTGCGGCAAGTCGACGACCCTCTTTTCGGTCGCCGGCCTCAACCACGCCACGTCGGGCGTCATCCGCATTGGCGATAAGGTGCTGTTCGACGGCGCGAAGAACATCTTCGTGCCACCCGAACACCGCAATATTGGCCTGGTGTTCCAGAGCTATGCGCTCTGGCCGCATATGAGCGTGGCGGACAATCTGGCTTTCCCGCTCAAGCTGCGGAAAATGGGCAGGGCCGAGCGCGACGAGCGCATCAAGGAAGCTCTCGCGCTGGTCGAGATGCTGCCTTATGCCGAACGCTTCCCGTTCGAGCTATCCGGCGGCCAACAGCAGCGCGTGGCGCTCGCCCGGGCACTGGTTTATCGCCCCAGCCTGCTGCTGCTGGACGAACCATTGTCCAACTTGGACGCCAAGCTGCGTGAACGCGCTCGGGTCTGGCTCCGAGAATTGCAGGAACGGCTTAACGTCACGACGATCTATGTGACGCATGACCAATCCGAGGCTCTGGCGGTGTCGGATCGTGTTGCGGTGATGAGCATGGGCCATCTGCGGCAGCTCGGTACGCCCAAGGACATCTATGAGCGGCCAACCGACTCTTTCGTCGCCGATTTCATCGGTTCGTCGAACTTCCTTGCTGCCAAGCTTCTGGAATCCAACAGCACCCACAATGTCGTGGAATTGAGTAACGGCGTGCGCATCAAGACCGCGCCGGGCGCGGCTCAAGGCGATGGTTCGCTGGTGGTTGCAGTGCGTCCGGAGCGAATTGAAATTGCGCCGCAACTGGACGACAACACGATTGAAGTCGATATTGCCGGCAGCACCTATCTGGGTTCGACCTACCAATACGCCGTCGATGTCGGCGGTGCCGAATTGCGCATTCTGACACCGCACGAGGTCCCAAGCGGCAAGATCAAGATACGCATTCCCCCTGAAGCGACCGCCGTCTACGCCGATCGACCAGGCCAAGCCTGAGGACTGGCCTATGACCAACATCAAACACTTTCGACCTGATGCCAAGGGGCCGCTCAGCGGCACCAGGGTGCTCGATCTTTCGCGGTTGGTTGCCGGTAATATGCTGTCCGTTCAACTGGGCGATTTCGGTGCCGATATCATCAAGATCGAGCCACCGGACGGCGACCCGCTGCGCGATTGGACCGATAATGGCCAGTCTCTGCATTGGAAAACCTACGGCCGCAACAAGCGCTCCGTCATGCTCAATTTGCGCGATCCCTTGCATATGGGGGCACTCAAGGCGCTGATTCCGTCCGCCGACGTGTTCATCGAAAACTACCGCCCGGGCACGTTGGAACAGATGGGCCTGGCGCCCGATGTCCTGTTGGAGCTCAATCCCGACCTGATCATCGTGCGCATTTCGGGATTCGGCCAAACTGGTCCCTATGCGCAGAACCCCGGCTTCGGCACATTGGTCGAGGCGATGAGCGGGTTCGCTTCCCGCACTGGATTTCCGGATCGCGAGCCCGTACTGCCGCCGCTGGCTTTGGCGGACATGATTTCGGGTATCTATGGCGCACAAGCCGTCACCATGGCCCTGCTGGCCCGCGAAAAGGGACTGGCGCGCGGGCAGGTGATCGATCTGTCCTTGCTTGAGCCTATGTATGCCGTGCTCGGTCCGGAAGCGGCAATCTACAAGGTGACCGGCAAGATCAAGGAACGCTCGGGCAGTGCCTCAAACACGGTATCGCCGCGGAATGTCTATAAATGCAGCGACGGGAAGTATGTTGCGCTTTCGGGCTCCACCCAGACAGTCGCCATGCGCATCTTCGATATTATCGGGCACCCGGAGATGAAGACCGACCCGCGCTTCGCCACCAATGCGGAACGTGTGCGACACCGCGATCTGGTAGACGCGCCGATCGCGGCATGGTTTGCCCAACGCGGCCGCGAGGAAGCGCTGGCCGTTATGCGTGCTTCAGGCGCAACCGTTGGTCCTGTCTATGACATCGCGGACATCGCGGCCGACCCGCACTATGCCGAGCGCGAAATCATCGTTGATGTCGAAGATGCCGAAAATGGCACACTGCCCATGCACAATGTCTTGCCACGCCTATCGGAAACACCTGGTGTATGGCGCTTTCAGGCACCCGGACACGGCGAGCACACGCGCCAGATTCTGCTCGATGCTGGCGTCAGCGAGGCTGACATCGCGCATATTCTGGAAGGAACTGCGTCATGATCATCCGCTCGCTGCTCTACGTGCCGGGGAGCAATCCAAAATTCATCGAAAAGGCCCATCTGCGGGGTGCTGATGCGATCATCATCGATCTCGAAGATGCTGTTGCGCCGTCGATGAAGACGCCCGCCCGCGAGGCGCTGGCGCAGTCGGTGCCAGCAGCAGGCAGATCCGGCACGCCGGTTTTCGTCCGCGTCAATGAAACTGATGATCGTCGGTTCATCGATGCGGAGGCGGCCTGCCGGGCCGGGGCGTTCGGACTCTACATCCCCAAGGTGGAGACGGCAGAATCACTTCTGGCTATGGCCAGTTTCCTAGTGCCGATTGAAGCCGGATTGGGCCGGGCGCCTATGGTCTTCGTGCCACTGGTTGAAAGCCCGCTGGGCATATTCGCGGCCCTGGAGATTGCTAGGGCTCCGCGTGTCTATGCTCTCAGTGGCGGCGGTGAGGACCTGGCGACCGCGATGGGAGGTCAGCCTCTGCCGCATGTGCTCAGCCTGCCAAAGCAACTGATCCACCTTGCCGCCAAGGCAGCCGGCGTCCGCTCCTTTGGCCTGCTGCGCACCGTTGCCGACTACAGCGATCTTGAAGGTATGCGCGACGCCGCCACCGAGGCGCGCCAGTTCGGCTTTGATGGCGCAAGCTGCATTCATCCCTCAGTCGTCAGCGTGCTGAACGCGGCTTTCTCGCCCAGCGAACAGGAGCTTGCCTGGGCACAAAAGATCATAGACGCCGATGTCGTTGCGGCCGGGGAGGGACGTGGCGCCCACACCGTAAATGGACAGTTCGTTGATGCGCCGATCGTTGCGCGCGCCAGAGCCATGCTCGCTCTCGCCAAGACTTTGGAGGACAGAAATGACTGATATATCCTCTGCTTCGGGTCACCGGAACCGCCGCGTTCTCGTGACACACAACACCATTGCTGCCAGCGCCGTGGCACTGCTGAATGCCAACGATATAGACGTCTATTTCTCTCCGCCCTACACGCCCTCGGACGAAGTGGCGGCCCGCTGCCTTGAACTTGCCGTGGATGCGATTATGGTTCGCCAAGGCCAAATCAATGCCCATGTGATCAACGCCTCGCCCAAGCTTAAGGTCATCGTTAAGCATGGCGTGGGTGTTGATAATGTGGACATCGCAGCAGCAGCGGCACGCGGCGTGCCGGTATTGCGCTCGATGGGTTCCAACGCCTTGGCCGTTGCGGAGCATGCGATCGCACTTTCGATTGCGCTGCTCAAGCAGTTGCCGACGCTGGATAAAGCAATCAAGGGCGGAGCGTGGCCCAAGCCGAGTTTCATCGGCCGCGACATCGCTGGTTCCGTGATCGGCCTTATCGGCTTCGGCTCAATCGGCAAGGAGACGGGGCGGCTAGCTGCTGCACTCGGCATGTCGGTACTGGTATTCGACCCAATGGTGCCGCAGGCCGCCGCCGATTGCGGGTTCGAGCCGGTTCAACTCGATGATCTGCTGGCCCGGGCTGATATCGTGAGCCTGCATTGCCCGCTAACCACCGGGACACGCCATCTGATCAACGCTGCCCGCATCGAACAGATGAAACCCCACGCAATCATCGTCAATACGGCGCGCGGCGGCATTATCGATGAGGCCGCACTTTGCCAAGCTCTTGCCCGCAAGCGGATTGCGGGCGCCGGGCTCGACAGCTTTTCGGTGGAGCCGCCGCCTGCAGACAGTGCGCTCTGGGCGATGGACAATCTGCTGGTTTCACCGCACGTCGCTGGCGTCACGGAGGGGTCCGCCGTCCAGATGGCCGAGACCGCCGCCCGCCACATCATTTCGGTGCTCGACGGAGCCCCTGCAGACGAACGCAGTCTGGCCCGCGTCGCTGATCTTTCTGCATCCTGATTTCACTTGAGGACACCCCAATGACCAGCGGTTTTCGTATTCGCACGCAATGGCAACGCTTGGACCCGGCTTTCGTCACGGATTTCGCAGAACTGCCCGTTGCTGTGGTCAGCGATGTAATGTCGCGCCTCGTCGGCGGTGGGACTAATTTGCGCCCAATGCACATTTCGGGCGTGCTGGCTGGACCCGCTCTAACAGTCAAGGTACGTCCGGGTGATAACCTGATGATCCACAAGGCGATAGAAATGGCCCAGCCGGGTGATATCATCGTGGTCGATGCGGCAGGGGACACCACCAATTCCTTGATGGGCGAATTGATGTTGGCACATGCCATAAAGCGTGGTGTTGCTGGCTTCGTGCTGAATGGCGCCATTCGGGACGCTCAAGCCTACAGGGACCAGAACCTGCCGGTGTACGCGGTCGGTGTAACCCATCGCGGGCCCTATCGCGATGGTCCGGGTGAGATCGGTTTCCCAATCAGCATTGAGGGGATGGTGATCGAGCCTAGTGACCTGATGCTGGGAGACCTTGATGGTGTGGTCTGCGTTCCGAAGACAGATCTCGCGTCTGTTCTTGCCGGAGCACGCAAGAAATCTGCGGCCGAACAGAAACAAATGGCCCAAACGCTCGATGGTTCGGTCGACAAAAGCTGGATCGACAAGGTTCTCGACGAAAAGGGCTGCACCTATGTGTGAGCGGTGAGTACATCGTTGTAAGGCACTGGTCACGTCAATCCATCGCCGAAACGCCATCGGAGACAGACAACTCCCAATTCGGTCGTTTTACGAACGCTTTCAATTCTCGCAACCCGCCATTCATTGCCGGATAGCGACGTCAGATGGCGTGAAGCGCTCAAGGTTTTGCACCTAGGGAAACGTGGTGCAGCGTATGCATGATGGATCCACCCCGGTTTGCGATCGAGCTCAAATAGACGCAAACTGAGTGTCTGCGGAAAGCCACTTTGCAGCTAGTAACCGACAGTCCGGTTACCACCCCCACCCCGACGTTGGCGTGGAGTGACGAAGGGCAGGTAGGGCGCGGGCGGTTCGGCTCGGTCCTGTAGGCGAACCCGGGGTGAGTGACGGTCCGACAACTCTTGGCGACGCGTTTCCCGATCTGGTCCCGTGCAAGGTCGGCGCCATGTATTCATGCAATCTCTGCTCGCCTTGAGAGGGAAATATCGATCGACTAAAAACATACGCCCGCTTCGATCGAAGCGGGCGTCTTTCAATGCCGCGATGCAGCTGAGGAACCGGGGCGTCAGCTGGGCAGGCAGGCGGGGCCGGCAGGTTCAAAGGACTTGTAGGTCAGGATGAACTCACGGTGCCCAAGAGCTTCGGACTTTGTCTGGGCGCCAGCAGCGACGGACTGGATGAGTTCGAAAATTTCGGCGCCAACCTCATCGAGGCTTGCGGCGCCTTCAAGGATGCGACCGGCATCGACGTCCATGTCGTCTTCCATCCGCCGATAAGTGTCGGGATTTGCGCAGACCTTGATGACCGGGGCAATCGCCGAGCCAACCACCGACCCACGCCCGGTGACGAACAGCGTCATATGGCTGCCCGAAGCGATCAGTTCGACGATTTCAGCCGTGTCGGAAATATTGGGGAATCCGTAGCGGACCTCACCATCCGGCACCACATCCATCAGGTAGAGCCCGCCACGCGGTGGGACGGTGCCCGGCTTGACGATGCCCGAGATCGGCGATGAACCGGACTTGGCATAGGCGCCCATCGATTTCTCCTCGATGGTTGACAGGCCGCCATCGGCATTGCCGGGAGCAAAGCTGCCATAGCCTAAGGTGGCGTAATAGGCCGCGGCCTTGGCCACGGACGCCCTTAGCTCGTTGCCGAGTTCGGGGGTGATGGCGCGGCTGGCCATGATCTCTTCGCAACCGATCAGCTCACCGGTTTCCTCGAAGATGCAGGTGGCGCCGGCCGATACCAGCGTGTCGAAGGCGCGGCCAACCGCCGGATTGCCAGTCAGGCCACTGGTGCCGTCGGAGCCGCCGCAGACGGTGCCGATGATCAGTTCTTCCACAGCCATGGGCACAGTGGGTGCATCACGCAGCACCGCGAGTTGTTCCTGCACCCAGGCCTGGCCGGCCTTGATGGTCTTGAGCGAGCCGCCGTCATTCTGAATGGTGAGCGTGTGCACGGGCCGGCCGCTCTTTTCGACGATATCGGCGAGCGAGAACTTGTTGAAGCTCTCACAGCCGAGCGACAGCAGCAGCACCGCCCCAATATTGGGGTGGGTGCAGAGCTTTTCCATCATCTGCTGGGCATAGGCATTGGGATAGCAGCCGGGAAAGCCGATCAGATGCACATCGCCGTCGCGTGCCGAAGCGACGATCTCGCGGCTGACGTGGTGGGCGCACTCGACCAGATAGGCAACGGCGACCACGTTGCGGATGCCCTTGCGTCCATCGGCGCGGGGATAGCCACGCATTGCTATGCTCATGAATTGGCCTCCGATACGGGTTTGGCGATCACATGGGTCGCCGTGTAGTCGCTCTTGATATTGTGGATATGCACCGACTCCCCGATCGCGATGGACTGGGTGGCCGAGCCGATCGGAGCGCCGTATTTGAGGATCTTCTCGCCGGTGCCGATCGCCTGGCGGGCGATCTTGTGGCCACGGTCGAGCCGGGCGGCGAGCGTCACCAGATGATCCCCGACGACCACGGATTCGCCAGCCGGGATCGGTTCACGGGCAACCAGGATATTATCCTCAGGCGATAGCAGCAGTAGACGGGGATCGGTCATGCCAGTTCCTTACATCACGCCGAACGTGCTGAAGGCTTCGGTGGCGCTCATGCCGTTCTTGATGGCAATGGCGACCTGGTTCTCGGTGCGGACCTTCTCCAGCGCCTGGGTGACCACCTCATCGACGATGCTGGCCGGGATGATCAGCACGCCCTCATCATCGCCATAGACCAGATCGCCGGGGGTAATGGTCACGCCGCCGATTTCAATGGTGGTGCGATAGTCGATTACCTTGCCGCGCGGTCCCTGATCCTGGGCATAGACGCCTCGACAGAAAGTGGGAAAGCCAAGCGTCTGGATTTCGCCAACGTCACGCACATAGCCATCCAGCACCGCGCCGGCAGCCTTGAGGTGGGTGGCGCGGGTCGACATCAGCCCGCCCCAGATGGCGTAGTTCAGTGAAGCTCCGGTGGCGATGTAGATTTCGCCTTCCTTGAGGTCATCGAGCGCTTCCAGCATCAGCCCGAACGGCTTGTGCGCCAGGGGGCCCGCCGAGCTTTCGAGGCCCGTGCCAAACACGTCGGCTTCCAGCACCGGCATGGCGCGGCCGGCAATCCGCGTGCCGGGCGTCAGAGGGGACAGACCGGCTGGCAGGAACTGCCTGCGGTAGCCCATTACGTCCAGGATGTCGCCGACCACGGCGGTGAACAGATCCTGCTTGAGAATGCGGATGGTCTCCGCCTCGGTACGAATAGTCATGTCAAAATTCCGTCTGGACTAACTGCCGCTCGATAGGAGCAGGGAGATTTCGGGGACATAGGTGATGAGCAGTAGGCCGATGAGCAGCGCTGCATAGAGTCCCAGGGACTGGCGCGTGAACTCGGCGACGTTGACCTTGGTGATATTGCAAACCACCAGCATCACGGTGCCGATTGGCGGGGTCAGCGTGCCAACTGAGAGGTTGACGATGAGGATGATGCCGAAATGGACGGGGTCGATGCCCATCGCCAGAACGGTCGGCATCAGCAGCGGTACTAGCACGATCATCAGCGCCGTGCCTTCCAGCAGGCACCCCAGTCCCAGGAACAGGACATTGAGCAGCAGCAGGAACAGGTACTTGTTGTCGCTGATGGCCACGATGCTGGCGGCCAGGGACTGGCCAACCTGCTCGAGCGAGAACACCCAGGCCAAGGCCGAGCTGGCCATGATGATCAGCATCACCGATGCCGTCGACTTGGCGGTTTCCACCAACGCACTGCCCACATGGGACAGCCGCATTTCGCGATAGACGATAAAGCCGATGAAGATGACGAAGGCCACGGCAAAGGCGCCGGCTTCGGTGGGGGTGAAGATATTCGCGCGAATGCCGCCGATAACAGCAACCACCAGCAGCACGGCCGGCCAGGCCGAGAGCAGGGTGGAGCCGACTTCGGCGCTTTTGGGCCAGCTGGTGCGGGTCGGCTTGTAGCCGCGGCGCACCGAAATCCAGTAGGTGGCGATCAACAGCAACAAAGCCAGCATCAAGCCGGGCAGAATGCCGGCCATGAACATGCGCCCTACCGAGACGTTGGCGAGCAGGGCATAGATGATCAGCGCAATGCCGGGCGGAATGATCGGGGTGATCAGCGAGCCAAAGGCGGTGACCGCTGCCGCGAAACCGCGGTTATAGCCCTGCTTTTCCATTTCCGGGACCATCATGCGCGCGGTCATCGCGGCGTCCGCCAGGTTGGAAGCGCTTAGCCCACCCATCAGGGTAGAGAGCATGACATTGGCCATGGCCATGCCGCCACGGAAGCGGCCGACCAGCAGGTCCGCGACGCTGAGCATGCGGTGTGCAATGCCGGTATGGCCCATCAGGGTGCCGAGCAGGATGAAGAAGGGGATGGCCAAAAGCGACACGTTCTGGGTCGGGCTGATGACGCGTTGGATGGCGATGGTAATCGGGATCTGATTGAAGAACAGGAAATAGACCAGCACGGCCACGAGAATGGAGATGTAGAGACGCATATTGAGGGCAATAAGCGCCAGCATCACGAGAATTACGGTCGTCAGGGTCATTCTGCGTCGTCCTTGGCGAGGGCGCGGAAGCCCTTGATGGCGTCGATCAGCATATAGAAGGCGATGCCGACGGCCCCCACGGGGATGGCGATATCGATCCAGAGCCAGGAAATGCGCAGGATGGAGGTGACCTTAAACTGCACCGACAGCGCCAGCTGCAGACCGATCCAGCCGACATAAAGGATCACGATGACCGAGGCCGACGCGACAATCGCATTGACCAGCAGGCGTGCCCGCCGGGGCAGGGCATCTGTCAGAAGGGAGATGGTCAGGTGCTGGCCGTCGCGTTCGGCGGCGATAGCGCCGATCATCACGATCCAGATCAACAGCATGCCGCTGACTTCCTCGGACCAGTGGACGGGCTGACCGACTGCGTAGCGCATGATCACGGCATAGTTGGAGATGCCAACCAGCACCAGCAGCGGAATGGCCGCCAGCCAGTTGATCGGCTTTTCTAGGAACTTCATTGTCGTCTCCGGAACCGCAACCGACCCGACAGGGCACGCAGCGTGCAGGACAAGGGATGCGGCGGGCAGGGCGCCCGCCGCTCACGAACTACTGGATTTCGGCCTGGATCAGGTCGTAAAGGCCAGGGGTCCATTCCGGGAACTCGGAGTAGACCTTCATGCTCAGCTCCTTGAAGGGAGCGGTGTCGACTTCGATGACTTCGACGCCCGCTGCCTTCATCTCTTCGACCATTTTGGCGTCCAGGTCGGTGATGAGCTGTTGGCTATAGAGGCCTGCCTCATAGGCAGTTTCCTGAAGTAGGGCGGCATCTTCTGGTGCGAGCGACGAGAAATAGGCTTCCCCGCCAATGAACATCGCCGTGTTGGTCAGGTAGTTGATCATCGAGAGGTACTTGGCCTCTTCGTGGAACTTTTGGCCGTAGAGCACGGCAATCGGGTTTTCCACGCCGTCGATCACGCCCTGCGCCAGGGCGCCAAAGGTTTCGCCAAGCGGCATTGGGGTTGCGGTGGCGCCCATCGCCTCGAGGATCTTGATCTGCATGATATTGTTGGGGACGCGGATCTTCATGCCCTGCAGATCGGCAGGGGTACGCACCGGCTTGGTGGTGATCAGCTGGCGCACGCCGTAGAGCAGGTTTGGCATCACGATCCGCACGCCCTTGGCGCGCAGGGCTTCGTCCTTGGCCTTGAACCACTCACCGTCATAGATGGCGAACAGCTTTGCCGGGTCGTCGGTCAAATAGGGTCCGAACAGCACGCCAAGATCGGGCTCGTAGTCGGCCAGGAAGCCGACATCGCTGATCTGCACCACGTTAAGGCCAGCAATGGCCTGCTCGGTCACGTCGGCCTTGGACCCCATCTGCGAGCTGGGATAGAGCTCCAGCGCAATGCGGCCCTCGCTCTTCTCCGCAACCAAGTCTTTCCAATAATTGGCGACGATATCGACCGGCTCACCAGGATTGTTTTCATAGGCCACACGCAGCGTGACGTCCTGTGCGAAAGCACCGGTTACGCCCAGGGCAAGCACGCAGACAGCGACGCTGCCAGCAAGTTTCTTAAACATGTAATAGTTCCTCCAGATCATTATTCGGCAGAATGCCGCGGGATTAAAACCCGATGACTCCCCCACCGTCGACGACGAGGGTTTGTCCAGTCACATAGGCTGCAGCGGGGGATGCGAGATAAACGCAGGCCCAGCCTATGTCGTCCGGCTGCCCCAAAGTGTTGGTTTGGATGCGGCCAAGGATTTTTGCTTTGCGCGCCGGATCGGCGGCAGTGGCGGCGCGGAACAGATCGGTGTCGATCCAGCCCGGCGCGACGGCGTTGACGCGGATGCCACGACCGGCGAATTCCGCCGACAGGCCGCGCACGATGCCGGTAATGGCGGTCTTTGAGGCGGTGTAGCCCAACACCATCGGTTGCCCGATAAACGACGTCATCGAGGCGGTGAAAATCACCGACCCGGCGCCACGTTCGAGTTGAGGGCCGAGCAGGGCGCGGGTCAGTTCCAGCGCGCCGCGTACATGCACGTCGAACACCTGGTCGAAATCGGCCATGGTCGACTGCTCGAACGGCTTCTTGATGGTGTTGCCGGCGTTGTTGACCAGAATGTCGACGGGCCCCTGCCGCTCGAGAATTCCGGCGGCCGTTGCCGCAACGCTGTCTACATCCGCAAGGTCGATCGTTTCAGCCACAGCCATGTTGCCGATATCGGCCACGGCGGCGTCCAGCACGTCGCGCCGGCGACCGGCCAGGATGACCCGCGCGCCGGCGCTGGCCATGCAGCGTGCAATAGCGAGGCCAAGGCCCGACCCGCCACCCGTGACAAATGCAGTTTTCCCAGCCAGACCAAAGGCCTGAGCCAAATCAGCTTGCGACATGGTGTGTCCTAAACTTCGATCATGATCTTGAGAGCGTCGGGGTGGCTGGCCCAATAGGGCAGCGCCTGATCGGCCTCGGCAAAGGAGAAGGTGCGCGTCACTAGGCCATCGGCGGCGTCGCCCAGCGCTTCGAGATACGTGACGACAGCCTCGAAATCGGCCATGATCGCATTGCGCGAGCCCATGATATCGAGTTCCTTGAGGTTGAAGAACCGCGTCTCATAGGTGACCGGGGCTTTCGAATAGCCAACGTAAACCACCCGCCCGGCAAAGCCCGCCAGATCGATGGCCTGGGTGAAAGTCACGGGCAAGCCCACGGCTTCGACCACCACATCGGCGCCATCGCCACCGGTCAGCGCCTCGATTCGTTCAGCCACGTTCTCGGTGGAAGCATCAACGGCATGGGCCGCGCCAAAGCCTGTGGCGTAGGCGGCCTTGTCAGCGTTAACGTCTATGGCAATGACTCGGGCGCCCCGTGCAGCAGCGGCTACGATAGCGCCCATGCCGATCATGCCGCAGCCGATCACTGCGATGGTATCTTCGGCGGTTACCGCGCCGCGGGCAACGGCGTGAAAGCCCACCGAGAGGGGCTCGACCAGCGCCAGATGACGTGGCGCCAATGTGGTATTGGTGATAACCTTATCATAGGGCAGCACGATATACTGGGCGAGCCCGCCATCCTGCTGCACGCCAAGCGTCTTGTTGTAGCGACAGGCATTGGTGCGGCCCTTGCGGCAGGACGAACAGGCGCCGCAGCTAGTGTAGGGCAACACGACCACACGTTGGCCGACGCTGCAGCCGGCCGGCACATGCGGTCCTAGCGCCGCGATTTCCCCGCCAATTTCATGCCCAGGAATGCGCGGCAGGGTAACCAGCGGGTTCAGGCCGCGAAAGGTATTGAGATCGCTGCCGCAGAGGCCAACATGGCGCACGCGCACCAGCACTTCGCCCGGTCCGGGTACGCGCTCGGCGATATCGTGCAGGGCGGAGCATCCTTCGGCTTCGATCATCAAGGCTTTCATTGGGCAGGCTCCGTAGTGACAGGCAGAGCCATGTCGCGGTTCATAGTTTCCTCCAGAACCCCCTCGCTGTAGCGATAGTGTTCGGTGCAGGCGGCGAGCAGGTCGGGATAGGAACGACGCCGCAGGGCATCGACAATTAGGAGGTGGTTGTCGGCTGAAGCAATGTCGTGGCGCGGCACGTGCTTGCCGATTTCCATGTAGAAAACGATGCTCTGGGCCAGGACGCGATAGAGCTTGCGGATCACTGCATTGCCCGAGGCCTCGACCATCATGTGGTGGAAAGCATAGTCCGCTTCAGCAGCCTGCCGAGCGGTCAGTGCTCGCTCCATCCGCCGCACCAGGCCTTCCAGCTTGTCGATATCGCCATCCGAAATGTTGATGACGACGGACGGCAATATTCCCAGCTCGATGAAGCGGCGGAACTCCAGGAGATCCTTGCAGGTATTCAGGCTGCGGTCGAAATATTGCGCAAAAACATTGAACGCCACCGCAATGTCGGGCGTGCATACACGCGGCCCCCGTTGGGTTTTTTCCACATAGCCGTAGGCTTCCAGCACGATCAGCGCTTCACGAACGGTATTGCGGCCGACCCCGAAACGCTCGGCGAAAAGCCGCTCGTTGGGCAGGTAGTCGCCTGGCTGATATTGCGTCTGGATCTCGGTTTTAAGCGCCTCCAGCACGCTCTGAACCGCCGATACGCGAACCATTCCTCACTCCATGGTCCAACAATGGTACCAGACTGGTATGGAAGAAGATGGATGAAGTCAATCCCGCTCTAGGCTTGTTAGACACAACGGGAAATCCCTCCAAATCAGCGCGGATTCAGTCAAAACGAGCTGGAACCGGAAGTATCTGCGGGGGCACGGTCGGAGATGCGCCTGCTCATTTTGTTCACCGTAAAAGCCCTGCTTGGAAAGGGACAGTGCACCACATACCAACCACCGCTATATCAAGCTCCGCTCCGCCTCTTCGTTGCCGACGCCAAGTGAGATGGCGCCATGTTCTGCAAAGGCGAGAAGGAGGCGATCGTCTGACGATGTGATCACCCAAAATCCAGTTTCCTGTTGCACGTGGGCGCCATTAAGGCCCGACACCAGCCCAAGAGCTTAGCCGAGGACACTCAGGATATCGCAGATATTGAAAGCGGCCCGCTTGACGGGTTCGGAGCCGAGCCTCTCAGCCCGAGGGCAATTGCCGACCCCATGACAGAAGTTCACGCACTATTTTAGCGACGCCAAAAGCAGACAGTACGGGTCGCGGCTCAATCCGCGCTCAAACCTTATAGCGCAGCGCACTGGCGAGTGCTGCAAAGGCCGGCGATAGGTGCCGACGGTTCGGATGATAGAGGTGGTAGCCCTGCCAAGAAATGGACCAGTCACTCAGGACCTCGGTCAGTTCGCCGCGCTCGATGTAGGGGCGGGCCATGTAGTCGGGGACATATGCCGGCCCATGGCCGTCGAGTGCGGCGCCAAGGACAGGCAGGACACTGTTGAAGATCAGCTGTCCATCGACACGGACGTTGACGTCCCGGCCGTTCTTCCTGAATTCCCAGGCGTAAAGCCCGCCAGCCGTGGTCAGCCGCAGGTTGATGCATTGGTGGTTGGCAAGGTCCTGCGGCGTCAGCGGCGGGTCGCGCCGCTCGAAAAAGTCCGGCGTTGCCACCACCGTGAAGCGCCAGTCCGGACCGATCCGCACCGCGACCATATCCTTGGACAGCGCTTCACCCAAGCGGACGCCGGCATCGAGGCCCTGCTCAACGATATCAACAAAGCCGTTGCTGATGGATAACTCCACTCTGATGTCAGGATAGGCCCGAAGGAAGGACTTGTGTCCCGAAGTTCGATGAAGCCATCTATCCCGGCCTCGACCCCACCGGTTTCGTAGAACATCTGGCCCATGCCCAGAACCACTTGGCGAATGTGGGCGATCCGGCGTTCACCGATTATGTCAGTCCTGCCAATCTTCTTCGGCACAACTGCTCCTTGTTGAGAGAGCGCCCTGAACCACATGGATGGACTTGATCGGTTCTGGGTTTGACGCTCGCTCAAAAGTCCCGGATTTACAGAGGAAGCGCAAGCTTAGTCCGTTGTTCCAGCCGATTTCAGGGAGCGACGATGCCGAGATACTCTCAGTCGTCTGGGCGGGTCGGAACCGCCACCCTCTACGTGACCTCTAGGCTTCCCCTCCCAACTTGATCGCCTTCAACGGACTTACGTCGCTTCGATACACGAAACTTGCTCTTGATTATGAGATCTGAGGTGCTTTTTCATGTATTCGATTCTCTGTCCTCACCGGACTAAGGGGCTATCCTTTTGGTAGTGTCTCGCATCAGCAACCATTTTCTCAATCCTTGAGATTGAGCGATGGCATGGGGCAGGCCTTTAGGTAGTATACGCCTCGATATCCCGAACAGCGTGGACGCCGATTGGAAGATCAACGTTCTTAAGTCTATGGCAAGCCCACCGGTCAAGTTGCGTGACCAATTGCGCAGGCTGGCGGTCGAAACCCGTGGGACGGCGAAGAAGGTCTTTGCCCATCGCGGTCACATATCCTCGGCCTCCGGTGGTCGGACGGACGGCATCAAGGACGCTTGGGAGGTCAGACGATCAGCGAACGGGACCTCCTATCGCATCGCGCGAGACAACGATCTCGTCGCGTCGATCCTCGATCGCGCAGGCCCATTGAAGGCGGATATTGTCGCGATGCTTCGGTTGATCGAGGAGACGGTGCCTGTCCAGCGCATATGGCTGGATACCGCCGAGGATAAAGAGACGCCTCGAACTGGGTTCGCTGAGGTTCCGACCGAGGACGTAAAAGACACTCTTTTTTCCATGTTTGACGCTTTGGTCCGCTTCAGCGGTCTTAGTGAGGAGGAAGCACGTCAGCGCCTCCGTCGAAGTACAGGCTTCGAGCGATTTCCTGAACTTATTTCATCACTCACGCTTACGGATATTGCATGAACCAGAAGGCATTCGATTCCATCCTGTCGATGGCCCAGAACATGTTGCGCAGTGCGTCCCAGCGCGAGCAGTCGGCTATCACCCCCGAGATGATCGAGCGAGAGCTGAAGAAGCTGGAGCTTGTGGCGAGCGAAGATTTCGAAGAGATCCATCGCGATACGCTCGTGGAGGAATTGATCCGTAGATCGAGCCGTACGGTTGGCGAGAACGCCACGTTGTCGAGCGGGGAAGATCACATTCCATGGCTTACCTCGGATCGAAAGAAAGGTTGGCCCTATTGGCGCCGATACTCGGAGTACATGGAAAGCCGCTTGCCGTGGACCGCCCTTGACGCACTGGACGTGGCCACAGACGAGGTGCTCGGTCAGCTCGAAGATCCACAGCGCGAAGGTGCCTGGGATCGACGGGGCCTTGTGGTTGGGCATGTCCAGTCGGGCAAGACCGGCAATTACACCGGTCTGATCTGCAAGGCCGCGGATGCTGGCTACAAGATCATCATCGTGTTGGCGGGACTGCACAACAATCTACGCTCGCAGACCCAGATCCGTCTCGATGAAGGCTTTCTCGGTTTTGCGACTATCTCGGATGGCGATGAGCTGCCTGCCATCGGTGTTGGCCTGATAGATGCCGATAGCTCCATCCGTCCGAATGCTGCCACCAGTTTTCCATCCAGCGTATCCGAACGACGAGTATCGAACTCAAAGTACATGGGGAACAGCGTTCTATGGGGAGAAGTCAATGCTTGGGTGGACTGAGGATGGCCTTGCCAAGGCATGGCGAGCGCTCGCGAAGCAGGAGACGAACGAGGATTGGCGTTTCGTCCACCTGACCTCGCTCGGAGAAGTGTCGATCGAAGCTGGCTGCCATTTTCCTGCAGGCCGAGAGGCGTTGATCGTTGCCTTCCCGCGCGCGTGGCCGATCAATTCGGCTCGCCTCCCGGAAGGCGCTGGTTTCGACGTAGTATTGGTCACGGACAAAGCCGCCTTGGCGGGTCGCACGGCGATCGCGCTGGTCCGACGCGCAGAGGGTGCGCCTGACATCTTCGCAGCCATGGTCGTCAACGTCCTGTGCGCGTTGGAAAATGCGGCGGGCGGCAACGCCCAGACCGTTGTGGACGCCTTCATCGATCGCGTTACCGAGTGGCAGACCTTTATGGCGCGCCGTCACCGCCCACTCTCCCTTGAGGCCCAGGTCGGGCTGATGGGTGAATTGTGGATGCTGAACCGGCTGCTCGATTCCACATTGGGTCAGGATGCGCTGAATTGTTGGCAGGGGCCCCTGCACGCCGCACAGGACTTCCATATCCGTGGAGGCGCGATCGAGGTGAAGAGCACGGCAGGGGTTGGCGGTTTCTTGGCTCGGATCAACAGTGTCGAGCAGCTCGACACAGATAGGACACCGCTATTTCTGTGTGCGTTGCGGTTCGAAGAACGAGACGATGGTCAGTCTCTCGTCGATGTGGTTGCCCGGCTCAGGGACCGATTGATGGAAACGGGTCACCGGCGCACTTTCGATGCTCTGCTGCTGATTCTCGGCTATCTCGATGAGCACGCGCAGCACTACGGACGGGTACTCACGATGAAGGAGGCAGGAGGATTCCACGCCACCGGCGAAATGCCGCGATTGCGGCGCTCCAGCCTGCCGGCCGCCGTCCGGTCCGCGGCCTACGTGCTTGATCTTGACGCGTTGGGCGTCCCAGTGCTGCCGATCTCGGACCTCCTGACAGCTTTTGAGTTGACCTGATATGAGCTTGGAAGATTTCCACCGAGACTACCGCTCCGACATCCTCAGCACCGTCGCGGAGCGCGTCGCTTCTGACGAAGGCCCGTTCCCATCTGAGGAGCTGGTCTTCGCCGAAATGGTCATGGAGCACATCGATCAGGTTGGCATTAGCGCCAGCCCGACGATCTGTCACTGGAACGGCACTGTCGGAAACGCAAAACTGCGCATCACCGGCTATGCCCTGTCCGCGGACGAGACGGCGCTCGATCTTTTCGTCACGCACTATTTCGGCACAGATGAGCTGAGCGAGCTCAAGGATGCCGAAGCTGTCGGGACGGCCGGTGAAGGCGTCAAGTTCCTTCTCAGGGCCGCGGACGGCAAGCTCGAAGCCAAGATCGATCCAACGCATCCAGTCAGAAATCTGGTGGCTACGATCGGCTCGCGGTGGGGCAGCCTCGACAGGTTGCGCGTGTTCGTTCTTTCGGACGGCATCACCAAGAGCAAGCGCTTCGCCAGTAAGGAAGTGCAGGGGAAGATGGTGTCCATCGAAGCGATGGATATCGAGCGCTTGTTCACAGGAGCGTCACACCACTACCCATTTAGCGAGTGGTGGTGTCCCAAAATTGGCATTCTGAACATGTGCCAATGCCGGTCGACCAAATAACTAATCCGATTGAAAAGCCCCGGTTTCCCTGGGCTTTTGTTTGCAATTAAAAGTTGAGGCCAACTGATGGCGACATTGAGTGCGCGTAAGTCGGACTTTTGACCATCCTTGTAGGGCGATCACAGTCAACCCAGCCTTTAAGATTGATGGTGTGTAGCTCCGCGAAACTCGCACTTTGGGCAGGTTCCAACCCACACCATCTGGCTCTGCCCGACCAGGAGCAGCGACATCTAAGGCTTTTGGTCTGGAAGTTCCGATTTCGGCACAAATAGCCGAAATGGAACCTAAGTGTCGGGAGTTGCTAAAGTATATTTGTGAGGCGAGCATGATTTAGGAAAATCCGTATCGCTCGCAACAACCCAGCGCCGTCAGCCTTCCTCGTCGTCCTCGACGTCAGTCAGATAGACCGAGATTTCGATGTCGATGCCGTGCCCCGCAATTGCTGCGGCCATATGGGCCGGTAGCCGCGCGGACATGGCTTCACCGTGCTCGGGATAGTCGAATGCGATGTCGAGTACGGCCTTGCCGATGCGGCGATCTTCCAGCATGGCCGCTATCGGCGAGCCCGAGCGTTCCGCCAGTTCCAGCAGCGCGCGCACCGGATTGTTCACCGGCACATCGACCTGCGCATAAAAGCTCTGCTCAGCGTCTTCCGGCTCATATCGGCTGGTGAGTTGCTTGAGGGCAACGTCCAGATCCTGCTGGTTGAGCGTCACCCCGGAAAGGCGCAGCGCCATGGCAAAGGGTGCGAACTGACTCACGGGATTCGTCCTGCGGTAGCGGCGAACAAGGCAATGGCGGCCGCGTTGGAGACGTTCAGCGACTTGATCGGGCCGGGCATGTCGAGCTTGACCATTTCGTCGCATAGCTCGCGCGTGCGCTGGCGCAAGCCTTTACCTTCGGCGCCCATGACAATCGCCAGTGGCTGATCATCCGTCCTGGGCTTGAGCTGCTGCTCGGATTCTGAATCAAAGCCGAGCACCAACATCCCGCGATCCTTGAGCTTTTGCAGCGCGTCCCCAAGGTTGCGAACCTCGATCATAGGTACGAGATCGAGCGCACCAGATGCTGATTTAGCCATCACGCCCGTTTCGCGCGGCGAGTGGCGCGCCGTGGTGATGACGGCATCGGCGCCGAATGCGCATGCGGTGCGCAAAATGGCGCCCACATTATGCGGATCGGTGATCTGGTCCAGCACCACCACCAGCCGCAACGGCTTGATATCGTCGAGGCCAAACCGGCTGACCGGGTCCACTTCCAGCGCAGCGCCTTGGTGCACAGCGTCGTCGCCCAGCAGGCGGTCGAGTTCCTTGGGCGTGGTTTCCTTGACGGTCACCTTGCCGATCTCGCCGGTGTCCTTGAGCCGCATCAACGCATTGGGCGTCGCTAGCAGCACCTTCTTGATGCGATTGTTGTTGTCCAGCGCGGCGCGCACCGTGTGCAACCCGTAAAGGTACACCGGGCCGTCATCGGGATTGTAGCGGGGCTTGGGCGGAAATTTGTTGAAGCTCATTG
>Ga0307414_10000457_pt1 | contig 21426 bp, 20 predicted proteins | sample DK1Ometagenome_FD_203804 | JGI IMG/M metagenome (GOLD analysis project Ga0307414, IMG submission 203804) | Maize rhizosphere microbial communities from greenhouse at UC Davis, California, United States - DK15-O-3 | ecosystem: Host-associated > Plants > Roots > Rhizosphere > Soil | place: USA... | reverse complement strand
GCATCGGGGCTCACCTCTTCCCATTCCGAACAGAGAAGTTAAGCCCGATTGCGCAGATGGTACTGCATCTTAATGTGGGAGAGTATGTCGCCGCCTTTTTTTAGAAACCCTTCATTGAAAAATGAAGGGTTTTTTATTTCCTATATGTGCGGCGTGTCCCTAGGGTCGATCCGCCGCCTTTTTTTTAGAAGTCCTTTACAGCAATGTAAAGGACTTTTTTGTTTTAAAGTGTGTGGTTAACCACAGATGGCACGGATTTACACGGATTTTCTTTAAGTATACAATTTTACGTTATATAGTAAAATTTGGCTAAAGCCGGCTCATTATTGCTTGGTAACATCGGGCTAAAACCCTACGCAATTAATCTTAATACACAGAAGTCTCACATCTAGTATCTCACTTCAAACCAACACCCAACATCAATCATGCAACATCAAACATTCATCAAAAAATTCAACTTTTATCCGTACCTTTCCTTTTAAAATAAACGGTTTATGAAAGGTTTTTTGTTCACACTTCTTATACTATTACAATCAAGTATTCTTTTTGCTAATGATGGTGCTTATTTTATGAGCGGAAATCAATTGGTTCCTATAAAAGAAACGAGTGTGCAGGTGCGTAAGGAAATTTTATCTCTAAAACGCGTTCAGCATGATTTTTTAGAAGTAACCGTTGATTATACTTTTTTCAATCCTGAAAAGACATCCAAAACAATCTTGGTGGGATTTGAAGCTTTTTCTCCGTCTGGTGATGCTGATTTCTATCCAAAAAATGGTCAGCATCCTTACATGAACGATTTCACTGTGAACTTAAATCAAAAGATACTTCCTTACGAAATTTCATATGTATCAACCGAAGATGCAAAAAAAGAACTTTCCCTAAAAGATATCGAAAACACTATTAAAGAGTTCGATTATGCCGAATTTTACTATGTGTATCATTTTAATGCAACGTTTCAACCCGGCGAAAACCGTTTGGTGCATACTTACAAGTTTCGTTTGTCTGGTTCGGTAGATTATCTGTACAATTTTGAATATATTTTAACTGCTGCAAACCGTTGGGCAAACAATAAAATTGACGATTTTACGCTTACTATTGATATGGGTGATTATCAGGATTTTTACATAAATCCTACTTTTTTTAAATCGGTTGATGAGTGGACTGTAAATGGTGTCGGAAAAAGAGTTGATGGTTTTATGAAAGAATACCGTCATTCTAATGGGGAAAATGCTGCTGCTTTTTTTGTTCAGAAGGGCATTGTTCAGTTCAAGAAGAAAAATTTTCATCCTAAAGGAGAATTATTTTTGTTCAATCCACGTTATCTAACTTATCAGGAACCTTTTAGTTTGGATATGTATTTGCCTTTGAGTACTGATTCGGATCCGTATTTTGAAGAAGTGAGAGATGAAAATGCTTTGAAAGTGCTTCAGAATTTGCCGTATGCTCGCAGAGGTTATATATTTAACAATTCGGTTTTAAAGAACTATTACGAGAATGTTCCGTGGTATATTCCGAATAAAGATTATGTGCCGAAGCCAGATGAATTGCAAGAAAACGAAATAAAATGGTTAGCAGATCTTAAAAAGATCAAAATAAAAAGTACAAATTAAAAATGAATTTTATTAAGCAAGTAATTTTGGTTGTTGCAATTGTTCTGCCTTTCATTATGAATGGTCAAAATGCGTACAATCAAAAAAAGGAATACGGTTATAAAGGTCCTGTTAAGAAGGTAACGGCGTATATGGTGAATGTTGTGCATTATATTGTGCCAAGCGACACCTTAAATTATTTCGGGAAAAGTACTATGAATTTTACCAAGAACGGCGATGTAACAATCTATAACAGATTTTACGATATGCCGAATTACCTGTATAAAAGTAAAGCGGTTTTTTCAGGATCTGGCAAAAATATTTCATATAAAGAGTCAAGTAAAGTGAACGATGCAGCAGAAGTCAACATGAATTATAAGTTTGTTTGGGTTGATCCATTAAAATATGAAATTAAACCTTTGAGCCAGAATGATTCAACCAGCAGATTTATCACTCTTAATCCAGATTTTTCGATTGATAAAGTTAATTTTAAGGCTTTGAATTTTGAAAGTGAAGAAAAGGCATCCTATCATTACAACAACGAAAATCAGTTGGAAAAGATCGTGTACAAAGTCACTTCAACAGAAAACGATGTTACAACAGTTAAAGACGATGTGCGTGTAATTAAATCGGTTGATGTTTTTAACAACGCCACCATTATTTATTTTTATGAAAAAGAACATAGTAGGTTTCCAAAGTCGGTTGTGTTTAGATATTACGAATATTATTAAATATGAATAAAGAAGAGAATTATATCGAGATAAATAAAGAATCATGGAACAATAGAACCGATGTTCATGTAAAATCTGATTTCTATGATTTAGATGGATTTATAGATGGAAAATCATCATTAAATTCGATTGAATTAGAATTATTAGGTGATGTTAGCGGAAAGTCGATCTTGCATTTGCAATGCCATTTTGGTCAGGATACGTTGTCGTTAAGCAGAATGGGCGCAAAAGTTACAGGGATTGATTTATCTGACAAAGCCATAAAAATCGCAAAAGAATTAGCGGAAAAGTTGAACGCCGATGCCGAATTTATTTGTTGCGATTTATACGATTTGCCCAATCTTTTAAACAAAACGTTCGACATTGTTTTTACAAGTTACGGAACTATTGGTTGGTTGCCTGATTTAGACAAATGGGCAACTGTAGTTTCGAGATTTTTGAAACCCGGAGGAAAGTTTGTGTTTGCAGAATTTCATCCCGTGGTTTGGATGTTCGATGATGCTTTTGAAAAGATCGAATACAATTATTTTAAAAGTGAGGCTATTGAAACGTTGGAAGGATCTTATACCGAATCAACAACCGATTTAAAACAGCAATTTATTACGTGGAATCACAGTTTAAGCGAAGTTTTAAGCAGTTTGTTAAAACAAGGATTACAGATAAAATCTTTTAATGAATACGATTATTCACCTTACAACTGCTTTGAAAAAACTATAGAATTTGAATCGAATAAATTTAGAATTGAGCATTTGGGAAGCAATATTCCCATGGTTTATTCTTTAACGGCAACCAAATAAAAAGAGGATCTAAATGATCCTCTTTTCTTTTTTAATGACTTACTTTTTTAGTAAATATTTTTTTATAAGCTGTAACCAGTAAAACTACAATTAAGCCTGCAACAATACCGTATAGAAATTGTTTTGGCATTTCAGGTACATTTGGTAAAAGATGATGCAGATACGCTATGTTATGATCAAAAATACCACCCGAAACCAATAGTAAAGCCAACGTTCCAATAACCGCCAACGCTTTAATTACCAACGGAAGTGCCTTAATTAGTAAGTTTCCAGCCGTAGCTAAAATTCCCTTTTCATTTTTCGATTTTTTTATCAGTTTGTAACCGGCGTCGTCCATACGAACAATTAACGCTACAATTCCGTAAACACCAACCGTTGCAATAATTGCCACTATAGAAACCGTAACAATTTCAACCAAAAGCGGGTTAAACTGCGATTTTAACGCTTCGTAACTCGTTTTTGCAGAAGCCAGCGCAATAATTACAATTTCTAACGATAGAATAAAGTCGGTTGTAACAGCCGATTTAATCTTGGCTTTTTCTACAGCTTCGCCGTCTTCGTTAACTTCAGTAGCTTCTTCAATAACTTCAACGCCTTTTTTTTCTCTGTGAAATAAAAATTCCACAATCTTTTCTACACCTTCGTAAGCCAGATAAAATCCACCGATAATTAAAATAATGGTGATTGCCGGCGAATACAGCCATTCCAATAAGAAAACGAAAGGAACAATAATCAGTTTGTTGATGAACGATCCTTTCATGATTTTCATTAATACGGGAATTTCTCTCGATGAAAGAAAACCTGTTGCTTTTTCAGCGTTCACAGCAAGGTCGTCACCTAAAATTCCAGCTGTTTTTTGCGTCGCAATTTTACTTGTAACCGCTACATCGTCCATTAAAGCTGCGATGTCGTCTAAAATTGCAAAAAAACCTGATGCCATATCTATTTAAAATTTTTCAAATGTAAAAATATAAATTTATCTTTAGGTTTATTTTTTTAATTCGTTATCAAAATAAAAAGGATTTTATACAATCGGCAAAAATAAAACTATGAAAAGTAAATTATCACAAGAGGAACATTCAAATTTATTAGATACATTAAAAGCGCGTTTTGCAAAGAATATGCACCGTCATAAAAATATCGATTGGAAAGATGTTCAGTCGAAATTAGAGGGAAATCCTTCGAAAATTGATGTGTTATTCAAGATGGAAGAAACCGGAGGCGAACCGGATGTAGTTGTTCTTGATGAAAAATCGAACGAAATTATTTTTTGCGATTGTGCTACCGAAAGCCCAAAAGGGCGTCGCAGTTTTTGTTACGATCGACCGGCTTTAGATGCCAGAAAAGAGCATAAACCTGCAAACAGTGCAATTGATGCGGCGAATGAAATTGGAATTAAATTGTTGAACGAAGAAGAATATCGCGCTTTACAGGCTTTAGAAGCTTTTGATAAGAAAACATCGAGTTGGATTGAAACTCCAAAGAAGATTCGCGATTTGGATGGGGCTTTGTTCGGCGATTTTAGATACTATACTGTCTTTTTTTATCACAACGGTGCATCGTCTTACTATGCTGCGCGCGGTTTTCGTGGGTTGCTAAAAATTTAATGGTATGAAAAATAGTATTTTTCTTTTTGTTTTGGTGTTGCTTTCCAGCTGTTGTTCATCAATATCACATAAAAATAAAAAAACAGCTGCTGATTCTGCCGATGTAAGCAAAGAGGTTTCTGACTTTCGAAAGAATTACGGAAAAGAAATTTATTACAATTACAGCGTTGATTTTAATTATAGTCAAAAGTATTTAGACGAGCTTTATTTGAAAGTGGAATATTACATTGCAAATTCTAAAAACGAACTGCTTAAAAATATTATTGCTAATAAAGACGGATTGGAATATTCGGTTGAGCAGCAACAACGAAATGGTAAAGAGTACACCGTTTTAGGAATTGGAACGGTGACTGAAGGCAGAATTACCAAAGCGCAATGGCTTTATTACAATGCTGAAAATAAGATTTTATACGAATACGATTTACCTAATGATGAATTGGTTGTTTTTGAATAAAACTACTTTGTTGGTTGCCACAAATCAATAAACCAGTTTATAAAACTTAAACTAAAAACATCTTGATCTTTTTTATGTAACTCCAAACAAAATCAATGATTTAGTGGCTCTTTTTTACGATTTTAGATACGGAACAATTTTTGTTTATCATATATTGGGCAGGTATTTATTACGCAACTCGAGGTTTTCGAGGCTTGTTAAAAAAGTAATATTTACAAAAGATTGTAGAAGAAAATCTCAAGTTGAGGATTTAAAGTGCGTGCCATTATTTTAATGATAACATTTAAAACTTTTAGTTATGAAAAAGATACAATTAATTTTAATGTGTTCTATTTTATCAATATTATTATTTAGTTGTAATGGCGATGATGAAAATGTAGTTATTTATCCTGTTAACGAAGATGTTATTCTAGAAAATGTAAGCTACGGGGAGCATGAAAGACATAAAATGGATGTGTTTCTACCTGCCGATCGAAACACATCAAAGACAAAAATTTTAGTAATGATACATGGTGGCGGATGGATTGGCGGTGATAAAAGCGATTTTGATGCAATTATTAATAAAAATAATATTGAAGAACTAAAAAAACAGTTCCCTGATATTGCTGTATTTACACTTAATTATCGTTTAGCAACTGCAATCACTAATCAATATCCGGCTGCAGAACAAGATATTAAAAGCGCAATGGATTTTATTTTTCGTAGTGCAAATAGCTATCAAGTAAATGCAAACACTACTTATATTTTAGGCGGAAGTGCCGGAGCACATTTGGCAGCATTATACGCTGTAAAAAATCCATCTTCACGATTAATTGGTATAATTGGAATTTCAGGTGCTTACGAGTTAAAATCACTTTACACAGATGGGAATGATGAAGCGCGAACAGTGCTTGAAACCTTTTTAGGTGGAACTCCTGATACTAAAGCAGAAAATTATTTTAACGCATCGCCCTTCAATTTTGTGAAACCTGCAACTACTAAATATTTACTTTTACATGGAACTGGCGATGAATTGGTGCCTATTTCTCAAGCTAATAAATTTGAAACCGAATTAAAAAATAAAAATAACAACGTGCAAACGTTTTATTATTCAGGTGGACATGGTATTCCGCCTGAACATTTAGGGCAGGGTATAGAAATTATCAAGGATTTTTTAAAGTAATAATTTTTATTTTTTAGGGATACCAATAGTGTAAATTACAAATCCCATTTTAGCTTTCTTTTTTTCGATCTGCCAATGGAAATTCTCATTGTTTTTAACTGATTTTATGAGTTGTTGCATTTCATCAACAGAATAGGTTCGAAGGCTTGACACCACTCCGTCCCATAAAACAATGATCGGAATAATCGGAATGATGTATGTAAAAAGCAATCGAAGTAAACTAAACGGTTTTATAAATGGTGTTGTCAGCAAAACACTGATAGGCGACAGTAACATTGCAATAATGCTTGGGACGGATCTATCTTGAATTTCAAAAATACCAATTGGCTGATTGCTGTTTACCGCATTTTGCAATATTTCTACTCCTTGTTCTGTTTTAAAATGATGGAATGATAAAAACATGGTTCTGAAACCTTTTAATGTTTCGGGAACGTTTGTTGCATTTACTGGTTGGTTGTGCTACGAGAAATAAGGCAGTGATTTTGCTGCATTATTAAAAGCAGTTTCGTTAGGATATAAGTCGGTTAAGACTATTTGTAAATCACTGTTTTCTTTTTTAAGTTCAGTTGCCAACCACAATAATCCACCACCGCTGCCAGAACCTAAATCAATAATTTTTGAAGAATCGGTTTGTTTTAAAGCCTGATTGATTTCGGGAACAACCGATTGATATACTTTGGCTTTGTTCGATAAAAACTGAAGAAAATCGGTTACGTAATTTCTTAAAAACGATGGAAACCATGTTTGATCTTCAAACTCAAAAAGATGTATTCTTTTCATGATTATTTTTTTTAAAACGGATTAATTTCTAACTTTAGACCAAATGTACTAAAAAATTAGACCAGTTGTGCTAAAAAATAAAAATAGTAAAGAAAAAATTTTACAAAAAGCTTTAGAACTCTTTAACGATAAAGGTTTCGCTAATGTATCTATCCGATTAATTGCCACAGAGTTGAACATAAGTCACAGTAATTTAATTTATCATTACAAAACAAAAAACGATATTGCCACTGCTTTACATAATGAGTTGATGGAAAAGGCAATCGCACTAAATAAACAGGCTGTAACTTATACCAATTTTGTTGAAGGTTTGTTTGAAAGTACCAAGCAAGGATTTGAAATTCTGTACGATTATAGGTTTTTAATGATCGATTTAAATTTTATTTTGAAAGAAAATGAAGCATTGAAAACGATATTTTTAGAGGTTGAGAAAGTTCGTGCAAAAATGTATCAAAATGTAATTACAAGTGCTGTAGAAAATAAAGATTTACGCAATGAACTCTATCCGAACGAATATGATTTTTTTATTGATCAAATAAAGATTTTCAGCGATTCATGGATTGTTTCATCACAAATCTATCATACAGATCTTACCAAAAAAGAAATTGTTGACCTGTATGCCGATTTGTTTATAAAAATGTGGTTTCCTTATTTAACCGATAGCGGAAAAGAGAAATTTTTCAGAATAATTTCCTGATTTATTTTTCTTCCAACAAAACCCTTAAACTTTCTAAAGTCGCTTCAAAACCTTCTTTAAAGCCCATTTTAATCAATGTTTGTAAATCTTCTAACGATATCTGCTTCACTACAATTTTAAGCTGGGTTGAGTTGTCGTGTTCAGTAAAATCCAGCTTCCATTCCGATGTTGGTAAATCAGAATTAATAACACCGTTTTCATCACAAAAAGCATCGTTAAGTCCAAACCTATTGTTCTCTGAAATATTTTTATACGTGGTTATTGCCCAGTGCTCTTCGTTTTCTGGACCAACCATTGCATACAGCCATTCGCCACCATTGGTAAAATTTTGACGTTTGGTTCTGCATTTCCAAGGCTTTGGCGCCCACCATTTGTCTAAAGTTTCATGATTTGTAAAAGCATCCCAAACTTTTTCAAGCGGAGCCTTAAATGTTCTGTTTATTGTAACAGACAAATTTTCTTCGTTAACAATAAATGTGTTCGTTTCCATAGCCAATTCATTTAAAAGTATCTATAAATTTAATAAATTTTTATAATCGATTGGTTTTAAGTATTTTTAATTCTCAAAATTAACACATGAAAGTTACCGAACTTTATAGTTTATTCGAAGCAAATAATTTGTTTACTAAAGAACTGCATTTAGATCGAAACGAATATTTATCGACAAGTGGAGCAATTGATACCGATATTTATTTTATTAAGGAAGGAAGCCTGAAAATTTATGTTGTTAACGATGTCGAAGAACAGATTATACGGTTTGGGTACCAGAATAACATCATCGCTTCGTTAGATTCTTTTTTGTCGGGCAAGCCTTCGGATTTCTACATTCAGGCAATTAAAAAAGCGACGGTGAAAGTGATTTCAAAATCAGATTTTATAGCATTTTTACATTCAGATCCCAAATATTTAAAATTGTGGATTGCTATTTTAGAAGATATGGTTTTACAGCAAATGGAACGCGAAAAAGATTTGTTGATCACATCGCCCAAAGAACGATACGAACGCGTTTTAAAAAGAAGTCCGCAGCTTTTTCAGGAAATTCCTAACAAACACATTGCAAATTATTTACGAATGAAGCCTGAAACATTATCACGTTTGAAAAAATCTTGATTTCGATCAATTTTTAATGATTTACAAACTTTGATATTTGCTTAAAAATAAAACAATGACAATTTCATCCGAAAAACTAATAAACGAATTAATTGAACTTACGCACGAACATTTAGTGTTTGCTGAAAATTTGCTTTTAAAAACCGATGCAGAATTAAACAAAAGACTGACCAACGAAAGCTGGAGTGTTTTAGAGTGTTTGGAACATTTGAATTTATACGGGAATTTTTATCTGCCCGAAATTAAAAATCGTATCGAAACATCAACTACCAAACCTTCAACAGAATTTAAAAGCGGTTGGCTGGGTAATTATTTTGCGCAAAGTATGCTGCCAAAAGAAAAACTGAATAAAATGAAGGCGTTTAAATCTATGAACCCAATTCACAGTAGTTTGTCTAAAAATACGGTTACGGTTTTTATTGACCAGCAAAAACAGTTGTTAGATTTGTTAAACGCAAGTAGAAACGTGAATTTGAATAAAGTTAAAACAAGCGTCAGCATAACTACACTTATAAAATTGAAGTTGGGCGATACGTTTCGGTTTTTAATTTATCACAATAAAAGACATGTTGTTCAGGCACAAAAAGTGCTTGCGAATTAAAACTGCACTACCGGATTTTTTAAATCGTGATAAAATAAAACCTGCCAGTTTTCTGTTTCAGCCTGTTCTTTCCAAATTTTGCGAAATTCCATGGCTTTGTGCCCGTCGTAATCTGTTTTGTAGGCAATAGATCTTTTTAAATAACCGGTTGTAGGCAAATCGTCTGCTCCGTAAAAAATCGTGGAATCATTTTCTTTTATCCAAAAAACCTGATGAAATTTAGAGTGACCAGCAGTAATCTTAAAAGTAATTTCGGGAGTTATTTCTCCTTCATCATCATGCAACCAAACAATGTTTGATAGATTTTGCAATTCATTTAACAACGGAATATTGTACGAAGGATTTTCGGTTTGTTGCAACGCAAAATCATATTCACGTTTTTGAATGTAAATTGCTGTATTTGGAAAATTCTGAACAAATTCGTTATCACTAAAATATCCCAAACCATCGGAGTGATCTTTATGTAAATGCGAAAGCAGAATTTTTGTAATGTTTTTCGGATTTATATTTTGATCTTTCAATCGCTTTAAAATAACAGGTTCGTTATCTTCTAAAAAACCCAAGCCAAGATCAAGCAGAATAGTATCGGAACCAAGAGTAATTAAAAAAGGCTGAATGGCAAGTTTAATGTTTGTACTTTCGTCATTCGGATTTAAATATTCAAAATTTTTACGTTTATCTACTTTAAAGTCACCTTGTTTAATTACTGTAAGTTCCATTTTTTTATTGTTTTTGAAAGTATTACGTGAATAATTCGTAAATACTGTCGGGTGTATAATTCTTTTCAGGTCCGTAAATCAGCCAGTCTGTAAGATGTTCAATCGGTAAAACCAACGCATCGTTCTGGTTGTATTTTTCGATCTGATAAGGCTGATTCAGTAAAATTACATTCATTGTATCGTCGTCATTAATATCGGTCACATCAAACCATAAATGTTCGTTTCCGTCGACTTCATCAATAGGTAATCCCAATTTTACAAGAAAACGGCAGTTTTCCTCGCCGTTGTATTGCTTAAAAACTTTTTTGTAATAATGATACTGCTCGTAAGCCAATGCAGACATACGTTCGGTTTCTTCGTTCTTGATAAAATATACCGGATTTTCCTTTAAATCTTCTGCCAACACATCGGGTGGATAAAGTTCGTCATTTTCAATTAAAAACACGATTCCCGACGGACCATAATTTTCTTCTTCCAGAGATCGTTCTTGCAAACCGCCCGGAATTTCGGCAGGATATTGCCCTACCATTTCTTCCCAACGAACCCACGTAAAATTTAAATCGTAACCAATATATCCAATGTTAAAAGGCTCGTTTTCATTAGCCGGTTCATAAATAAATTTAGAAACCATGGCATCTAACAGTCCGTTTAGTTCGTTCACGCCGTTTTTAATATCGATCATTTCCAATTCAACCGATCCACAACGATGCAAACCATGCGTGTGTAACCAATACACTTTTTCGCCATCAACTTCGTCGAAAACGCCGTGAATGGTGTAGATGTAATGTGGCGACGGCGGTGTGATCAATTTTGACGAAAACACAGCCCACTGACCAGAAAGTAAACGTGCCGGCATAAAATCGACCAAAACAGTTGGGTTAGGAACTAACGCAGTTAGTACTTTTAGCTGTAAATGAAAACTTTCTAAAATATTTGTGGAAAAATACATAGACGATTCCAAATAAAATGATTCGGATTTTGCCAGCTGCACATCGTTTTCATCGATATAATTAATGCGGGCGTAATTGTCCAGATCTAAAACATTGCTTTCAACCACAAATAAATTCATGTCGTAAGGCAGCTGTTTGTAAATAATGTTTAAAAGGAATTGTTTTTTTAAGGAAGGATTTTCCGTATCGACACCAACTTCTTCAAAACTCACAACTTCAAAGTCTTTCACTTGTTTTAGCTGGTTCTGAAAATGATCGAACGTAAAATTTGTTGAATTGTTTCGCCCGAAAATGCCCATTTCGGACGCTAAACGCAGTCCTTCTTCTGCAATTTGTTCATATAAACCCATATCAATTTTAATTAGTTATTTTAAAGATACTAATTTTTTATCGATGTATTTTACCTTGATTTTTTATTTGACGGATTTTTTTACAGGAAGAAATTCGGCTCGAATCCTGCCAAAATTCCCTTGAATATGAACTGTGTTTTTGTTGTGCATTATATACAGATCATTATCTTGGGGAGGAAATTTACCTTCTTCTTCTACAGGTAATTCATTGTATTTGGCAATTTTGTATAATTGATTGTTACTTAAAAAGTAGTTGTAAGTTTTGTCGGTTTTAATCAGATTTAGATTTTTATCGAACCACTGACTTTCTTCATAAATTATAAAAAGGTCTTTGTTGTAAACCGTTTTCTTTTTTATTAAATGTTCCATTACGCCGTAATAATCGTAGGTTTCGGTAAGTGTACTGTCTGTTTCTGTGTAGCTATAATTTCTTTCGTCAAACCCGTCTTTCTTCCTATAATAATCTTTAATGGACTCACTTTCTATTCTTGTCCAATTTTTAGGTCGATCAAAATACGTGTTCAAATTGATAGTTTTAAAATGAATGTCGTCTTTATAAAGTTTAAGCGAATCGTATCCTTTAAAATCAAGATATTTATTGGTTTTAAAAACATCCATAGCAATTTCCGTAAAAATACGAACGGTATCTTTCGAAGGATCATAAATAGCGATATCTTGCGCAACGGCTTTTAAATTTATTAGGATAAAAAACAGTATTAAAATACGTTTCATGAGTGTTTTTATATTTTCGATTGACTTATAAATATAATAAATCTTCAGTTATTTTACAGTTAAATCATCATAAGCTTTTTTAAGCATTTCAATGATATGATTGATTTCATCGGTATTTAAATGTCCGAATCCTAAACGAATTCCACACATATTTTTAGTTTGATACAGCAAATATTTTGGCAACGTAACATTGTATTTTGAAATTTGATCTGACAGTTTTGCCAGCGAAATAGGTTTGTTGAATTGAATAAACAACGCAAGACCACCATTGGGTTTATTAAAAGTAATTAAATCGCCGAAAGTATTTTTTAAAGCATTGCACATGACATCGCGCCGAGCTTTGTACAGTAAGATTTTCTTTTTAACCTGCCGATGCATTTCTCCTTCGTGAATTACTTCTGCCAAAATCTGTTCTTTGATTAAATCGCCCTGCGGATCAATCATTCTATAATAATTCTTCACTTCGGTAATTAAATTTTCGGGCGCCACGATAAAACCGGTTTCAAAAGCGGGAAACAACGCCTGACCAACTTTTCCCAGATAAATAATCAGTCCGTTGGTATCGGCACTTGCCATAGGCGGCATGGGTGTGGCATCAAACTGAAAATCGAAATCAAAATCGTCTTCAATAATGGCAAAACCATATTCTTTAGCCAACTGTACCAACTGTAACCTGCGTTGCGCACTTAAGCTGTTGGTGGTAGGGTAGTGGCGTTGCGGCGTGCAATACACACAGCGAATACTGTTTTTTGTGAAGTTTTTTTTAATGAACGAAACATCCAATCCGTTTTCATCAACAGGAATGGTTTTTATATTTGCTTTTGCCTGATGAAAAATCATGTTAGCAGCAAAGTTGCTTACATTCCCCACCAAAACAACATCGTTTGGTTTCAGTAACAGTTGTGCTACCAAATACAGATTCATTTCGGTGCTGCGTGTAGTTAACAGGTTTTTTGGCGCAATGTGTAATTTGCGGGTTGCGTTTAAGTAATTGCACAATTGGGTGTTTAAAAACGATGATTGATCAAACAAAAAAGTATTCCATTTTTTTATGACCGATATGCGTTTTAAAGCTGCATTGTACCAACGATTGTATTGCTTATCGGTATGCAGGCGAATGTCAGTTTGTCCGTCGTTAAATGTATAAGTGGTTTCCACTTTTTCATAAGGCGATGCCAAATGCACACTTTCGTAAAAATTAAAACCGGTTTTGGTGGGATATTCTTCTTTTTTCAGTTCACTGAAATTGCCAACAATCGGTTTTTGTCTGATCGGATTCAAAACAAATGTGCCTTTATTCGGGACAATTTCAACCCAACCTTGCGATGCTAATTCATCGTAAACAGCTACCGCCGTATTTCTATGGATCTTAAGTAAACTGCTTAAACTGCGAGTTCCGGGTAATAAGGTTCCTGCCGAAAAATAGCCGCGCTGAACCGCATTAATAATGTGTTGCGCAATTTGTACATAAACTGCGGTGGTGTTGTTTTTATCAATCGTGATAATGTTTTGCAAGATATCTTCAGCCGGACTATTCATTGTTTTAAAAGCGGACTATTTAAATCGTCCGGTAAGTTACGACTTTTGCACTGTTTTATTAAAAAATCAATTTTAAAATGAAAAACAAATACGTTTTGTTGGCTTTGCTTGTTGTTCCTTTTGTTGGAAAAGCGCAGGTTGCAAATGATTCAATAGCCGAATTGGATGAATTGATCATTCATGAAAACCGTATGCAGATACCTTTTCAGCAATCAACGCGAAATATTCAGGTTATAACAAAAGAAGACATCAAAAAACTGCCGGTTTCATCAATAAACGAAGTGCTGACTTATGTAAGCGGAGTTGATATTCGTCAGCGCGGTCCGTTTGGTTCACAGGCAGACATCAGTATCGACGGTGGATCTTTCGAGCAAACAATGGTATTGTGGAATGGTGTAAAAATGGGCGATGCACAAACGGCACATCACTCTATGAATCTTCCAATTCCTTTGGAAGCTATTGAACGTATCGAAGTTTTAAAAGGTCCGGCTGCACGTATTTACGGAATTAATGCTTTAACCGGTGCTATAAATATCGTTACAAAAACGCAGACCAATGATTTTTTACAACTGCATGCGTATGGCGGAAGTTCGTTTAAAGATAAAGATGCAGGCGATAGCAGTGGAATGTATGCTGGTGGTGGTTTACAGGCAACGGCTGGTATCAACACCGGAAAAGTAAATCATTTGGTAAGCATTGGCAAAGAAGAAACCAACGGGCAACGTTACAATACGGCTACAAAAAATCTTAAGACCATGTATCAGGGAAATGTTGCCTTGAATGATAATCATTCGCTAAACTGGATGGGTGGTTATTTAGATAATGAATTTGGAGCTAACGGATATTATGCGGCTCCGCATGATAAGGAATCGTATGAAGTTGTGCAAACTTTAATGTTGAGTGTTGGCAGTAACCACCGAATTACCGATAATTTAACTATTAAGCCCCGTATCAGTAACCGATACAATGAAGACGATTACCGTTTTTACCGCAACGATTTAAGCAGAGCACGTTCGTTACACTATTCCAATGCATTTATGTTTGAATTGAACGGAGTTTATACATCAACAGTCGGAGATTTTGGTGTGGGATACGAAATGCGTCTGGAAGATATTAACAGTTCTAACCTTGGCGAACACGACCGTAAAAATCATGGTTGGTTTGCAGAATATAAAAATACTTTTTTCGAAAAATTCCTCGTGAACGTTGGAGCTTACTGGAATTACAATACCGATTACGGTTTTCAGTGGTATCCGGGTGCCGATGTGGCTTATCTGTTGAATAATGATTGGAAAGTTCAGGCAAGTATTGGCAGCAGTCAGCGCATTCCGTCGTTTACAGATTTGTATGTGAATCAAAGACCCGGAAATATTGGAAATCCTGATTTAAAACCCGAAGCAGCTTGGCAGTACGAAGTTGGAGTGAATTATACCAAGCAAAACAAGCGATTTGCTGCAAGTGTTTTTGAACGAAATATTTCTGATTTTATTGATTGGACAAGAATTTCTACCGATGTTCATTACCAACCACAGAATTTAGGAGATCAGGTAATGCGCGGGTTAAATGTTCGATACAATCAGGATATTCAGATCGCTATGAATCAAAAATTAGGATATTCATTCAGTTATCAATATTTAAGTCCGAAAAAACAAGATTCTGCAAGCGAAATCATTTCAAAATACACCATTGAAAGTTTAAAGCATCAGGCAATTGCAGGAATTAACTATACCATAAATGATTTTGGAATTCAGTTTCAAAACCGATATTTAAAACGTGAATTGAACGATGGTTATTTTGTTTCAGATTTACGATTGATGTATCAGTTTCCATCATTTCAAATTTATACGCAGGCAACCAATATATTTAACAGTACGTATAAGGAAGTTGCCGCTGTGCCTGTGCCAAGCCGCTGGATACAATTGGGTGTAAACTACCGCTTAAATTTAAAAAAGACTTCCGAATAGGAAGTCTTTTTTGTTATATAGAAGTAATTTTCTTTAAATTTTCTATCGTTGCAATCGGGTCTTGTGCAGTGAACACAAAACTGCCGGCAACTAAAACATCGGCACCCGCTTTTACTAAATCGGCAGCGTTTTTATCGGTAACACCACCATCAATTTCAATTAAAGTTGAGGCATTGTTTCTAACAATGATTTCTTTAAGTTGCTGAACTTTCTTATAAGTTTTTTCAATAAATGATTGTCCGCCAAAACCAGGATTTACGCTCATAATACAAACCAAATCAATATCGTTGATTACATCCTCTAGCAAAGCAACATTTGTATGCGGATTAACTGCAACGCCCGCTTTCATTCCAGCTGCTTTAATAGCTTGTAAAGATCTATGCAAATGTGTGCAGGCTTCGTAATGAACCGTTAAAATATCAGCACCTAAATTCTTAAACGTTTCAATGTATCGGTCAGGATCAACAATCATTAAATGTACATCGATTGTTTTTTTTGCGTGTTTGTTAATGGCAGCCAAAACCGGCATTCCAAAAGAAATGTTTGGTACAAAAACGCCATCCATGATATCAATATGAAACCAGTCGGCAGCGCTGTTGTTAATCATTTCTACATCGCGTTGTAAGTTTGCAAAATCGGCAGCTAAAACCGATGGAGCAATTAATGTATTTTTCATTGTTGTGTGTTGTTTGTGCAAAGATACAAACTAAAAAGCATTTTTTAGATTAGAAATAGTGGGTTAAAATAATCATAAAAAAACATCTTATTTTTATTTGGACTTTGTCTAAATAAAAATAACTTTGCAAACAGAAATCGCAAAAATGCCCTTATGCGCCCTTATTTATTGCTTAGTTTTCTTTTTATATATCAGTTTGTAAATGCCCAATATAAGATTTCGGGATTTATTTATGACGAAAACAACTCATTTCTTACAAACACTGAAGTTTTATTGGTTAAAGATCAAATAACCAAATCTGTTAAGTCAGATCAAACAGGAAAATATCAGTTTACTAATTTATCGAACGGTGAATATCAGTTAATATTAAAAAAAGTTTCCAGTAAGGAAGTATTCAACATTACTGTTGAAGATCAAAATCAGGAAATTGATATAGGATTTGGTTCATTAATAGAAAACGAATCTGTTTTAATTGATTTGGTTATTAACATAGAATCAGTAAAATCGAAATTAGAAAAAGAAGGTTTTGCTATGAATGTTATTGAAACTAAAGATGCGGCGTTAAGGAATATTCAAACCAATGAATTGTTAGATAGGTCGGTAGGTGTGCGTGTGCGTCAAAACGGTGGCTTAGGTGCTGCGGTAGAATATAATTTAAACGGAATGACAGGTAATTCGGTTCGTGTTTTCATTGATGGATTGCCATTATCAACCTACGGATCATCTTTCGATTTAAATAGTATTCCGCCAGCTTTAATAGAACGCATAGAAGTTTATAAAGGTGTAGTTCCTATTCACCTATCAGATGATGCTTTGGGTGGTGCTATAAATGTGGTACTTAAAAAAGGGATTCGAAACTCGCTTAACACATCATTATCTTATGGATCGTTCAACACTTTTCAAGCTAATTATGGTGGCATGTTTCGCAATGATAAAAGCGGATTAACCTTTAAAACATCGGGTTTTCATAATTCATCAGACAATGATTATAAAATATGGGGAAAGTTTGCTAGAAACATTTTACCTGATGGTACTTATGAATATGTTAAAGCACGTAGATTTAATGATGCTTATAGATCAACCGGTTTAAGAGCAGAAATAGGTTTTACCGATGTTAAATGGGCAGATAATTTCTTTGTAGGTTTTAATATATCCGACGCAAATAACCAAATACAGCACGGTGTGTATATGACAGTGCCTTATAAAGGTAGATACACTGAAAGCGAAGCAAAAGTTGGACTTTTAAACTATCAAAAGAAGAATTTAATTGTACAAGGTTTAAATTTTGATGTAAACGCAATGATTAGTGAACGCGAGCAGTTTATTAGCGATACCGTTTCGTACAGATATAATTGGTATGGGCAAATTGTAAAAGGCTTAAAAGGCGAAGATTTACGAACTACAGGTGGTGCACAACAAGGTGCACCAACGTTAAATAATATTACACGAAATATAAAAACTTTACGTACGGGGTTAAGTTATGAGTTTATTGATAATCATAAATTGTTTATTAACCATGTAGTATATGATGTTAATAGAGCCGATGAAGATCAGTTAAAACCAATTGCACAAAGACTTTATGCAACATCAAACACCTTACAAAAGAATATTACATCTTTTGCATACGATTTTAAAGCTTTTGATGAAAAACTGAAAGTAAATGCTTTTGTAAAGTTATACGAACAAAAAATTAAGCAAATTCAACCAACCGCACAAATGGTTAATGGACAAGCTATTAAGGTTGATGTTGAACGAACCAATACTACCAATACCACAGGTTATGGTTTAGCATCGTCTTACTTATTATCACCATCTATAGTTGTTTTGTTTTCTGCAGAACGGGCGTTAAGATTGCCAGCAGAGGGTGAGATTTTTGGCGATCCTAGCGAAAATATGGTATCTAACACCGGCATAAAACCAGAAATGAGTGAGAATTTTAACTTAGGTTTAAAATTTGGCGATTATAAAATAAATAACCATAAATTCTCTATTTCAGGGAATGGTTTTATTCGCAATGTAAAAGATAAAATTGTTAGAAAAGTAGATAATAAAATAAACGAAGCTTTACAATCGGCACCTTTCGAGAATTTAGGAAAAGTTAGTGCTATTGGTTTTGAAGCTGAAGTTATGTATGCTTATAATGATAAGTTAACATTTCATGGTAATTTATCGCATTTTAGATCTTTATATAAATTGCAGTTCGATCCAAATGGTAAAATTTACGATCATTACAATCAACAATTACCAAACGAGCCTTTTTTTACAGCAAACGCCAATATTCAATATCAATTTAAAAATATCATACAGAAAGAAAGTAGATTGTTTTTAAATTATGCTTTTGGTTTTGTTGATAGTTTTTATACCATTTGGCAACAAAATGTATCAAATAAACAAGCGCTTTTAGACGAAGCCGAAACGCCACAACAATTTATTCACGATTTAGGTTTAACCTATACTTTTCCTAACAAGCAGTTTGTTTTAAGTTTTGATGCTAAGAATGTTTTTAACAATCAAGCATTTGACAATTTTGCGGTTCAAAAACCAGGTCGTGCCTTCTATTTTAAAATCAATTACACATTTAATAAATTATAAATCATGAAAAAAAGGATTTTAAATTTCGTTTCATTAAGTTTAATAACGTCAGCGTTATTTTTTGGAAGCTGTTCAGATGATACAGTAGAACCAGTTGTTAACCCAGAAGAACCAATTAAGGTTGATGATCGTTGGATAACTTTAGCAGGAGCTAAAATGGGCGATAATCCTGGCGATGGTAATGGTGGTACTGTAGTATATTCAATTTCATTAACAAATGCTAAAAACCCAGATTATGAGGTTTCAATTTACGATAATGGTTTTGGCGTACATTCTAGCAGAACGGCTCGTTTACAATCTTCAGAAGACGGGAAGTTTTTATTTAATATACAATATACAGGAGTCGATGGTGGTCAGTTAGATAAATACAATGTAGCTGGTGGTAATGCTTTTGGATATTTAAAGGGAGCGAATGCTTCACAATATGTTGGAACATCGCCACGTTGGGTAAAATTATTCGATGGTGACAAAACAGGTGTTGCAGTTAATGTTACAGCACCAACTGCTAATAACGTTGTTAATGGTACTGTTGATACCTCAATACCTTTTACACATTACAGAGGAAAAGCAACCGTTTTATCGTTAGATTTAGAAAACACGTCAATAAAAACATACGAAACGTATGAATTGCCTTTAACTGCACAAGAAGAATTAGCAGGGCACCATATATTTCGTTTAGATTCTCCGGTACTTAATAAAGCAGGTAATAAATTAATTGTTGGTACGTGGATGCGTCAAACAAACCCAGCAACAGGTACTAATGGTTTTATAAACGGTCGTTTAGGAACAAAATCGTTAGTTGTTGATTATCCTTCGTTAAAAAATCCTACATTAATTACATCTACTGTTGATGATGGTGATACAAGCGGATACCGCAGTTTTAATGCGTTTGTTGCTAACGATGGTAACATTTATCAAGCTACACAGCGCGGTACAAAAGGTTCTCATATCTTAAAAATTGGTCAAAACAATCAATACGATAATTCATATGTATTCAGTTTAGATAGTGCTTTAGGTGTTACAGGTTCTTATGTTGATGCATGGAGATACGCAGGTAATGGAATTGGTTATGTAATGTACAGCCATAGCGGTGCTACAGACCAAGGTTTTGTTGCTCGTTTAGATTTAAATTCAAAAACAGCTACAAGAGTAGAATTACCGTACGAGGCTGGATTAGATTTTGGTCAGTACCAAGGTTTTGTGGTAGATGGCGATGAGGTTTATATTGCTGTAACACCAGTTGGTAAAGACGGTAATATTTACATCTTAAATAGTAAAACTGGAACAGTAACTAAAGGTGCTAAACTAATAAACAAACCAGGGAATCACTATATAGGTGTTTATTAATATTGTTATTTTTGCCGTTGTGCATTTTGAAGAATCAAAATGCACAACGTATTTATTTTACTAACCATTAATTTTTGTAATGAAAAAATATATAATAGCTGCTTTACTGATTTCCGGATTTTTTGCAAGCGCACAGAATTCCTTATTAAATTCAGATTTTTGGAAAAGCACACCAGATTTAGCATCGGTTAAAACAGAAATATCAAAAGGAAACAATCCGGCGGAAGCTAACCGCGGTAATCACGATGTTGCAAGTATTGCCATTAACAACAATGCGCCGTTGGAAACAATTCTTTATTTAATTGAACAACCGGGAAACAGTATCAGCAAAATTACTCACGACGGAAGAATTTATCTGCATTGGGCGGCAAGTAAAGGCAATGCTGAACTAGTGAAATATCTTTTAGAAAAAGGATCAGACATTAACAGAACCGATGATAAAGGCGCAACCCCGATTTCTTTTGCTGCAGGAAACGGACAAACCAACACGGCTGTTTACGATTTGTTGTTTAAGGCTGGAAATAATCCCAAGCAAAAATTCCAGAACGGAGCCAATTTATTGTTGCTTTCTATTGCATACGATAAAGATTTAAAACTGGCAGATTACCTTTCAACAGAAGGATTGTCGATAAAAGATACCGATGATTTTGGTAATACTGCTTTTGATTATGCTGCTAAAACCGGCGATGTTTCGTTATTAAAAACACTTGCTCAAAAAGGTATAAAACCAACCGATAAAGCGTTAATTTTTGCATCACAGGGAACTCGTTCGGCTTCAAATACCTTGGAAACCTACAAATATTTGGTCGAAGAACTAAAAATCAAACCAAATGCTACCGGAGATAAAGATGAGAACGTGCTTCATAATCTGGTTCGTAAAAAAGATCAAAATGAAATCATCACTTATTTTATAGATAAAGGTACAAACGTAAATCAGGCAGATAAAGACGGTAACATCGTTTTAATGGAAGCTGTTCGTAACAACGATCAAAGTGTTGTGAAATTGATCCTTAACAATACAAAAAACAT
>Ga0307414_10000455_pt1 | contig 21534 bp, 22 predicted proteins | sample DK1Ometagenome_FD_203804 | JGI IMG/M metagenome (GOLD analysis project Ga0307414, IMG submission 203804) | Maize rhizosphere microbial communities from greenhouse at UC Davis, California, United States - DK15-O-3 | ecosystem: Host-associated > Plants > Roots > Rhizosphere > Soil | place: USA... | reverse complement strand
TGGTGTCTCTGCAAAGGAGATCAGCGAAGTGGTGCTGGTGGGCGGTATGACCCGCATGCCGCGCGTTCGAGAGATCGTGAAGGAGTTCTTCGGCAAGGAGCCGCACACCGGCGTGAACCCCGATGAAGTCGTGGCGATGGGCGCTGCCATTCAGGCAGGTGTGTTGCAGGGCGACGTCAAGGATGTGCTGCTGCTCGACGTGACTCCGCTTTCGCTCGGCATCGAGACGCTGGGCGGCGTGTTCACGCGCATGATCGACCGCAACACCACGATCCCGGCCAAGAAGTCGCAGGTCTATTCGACCGCTGATGATAATCAGCAGGCCGTGACGATCCGCGTGTTCCAGGGCGAGCGTGAAATGGCGGCGGACAACAAGATGCTGGGTCAGTTCGATCTGGTCGGCATTCCTGCAGCGCCGCGCGGCGTGCCCCAGATCGAGGTGACGTTCGACATCGACGCCAATGGCATCGTGAACGTTTCCGCGAAGGACAAGGGCACCGGCAAGGAGCAGCAGATCAAGATCCAGGCGTCGGGCGGCCTGAGCGACAGCGACATTGACCAGATGGTCAAGGATGCTGAGCGCTTTGCCGAGGAAGACAAGAAGCGCCGTGAGGGTGCCGAGGCGAAGAACAACGCCGAGAGCCTGATCCACACGACCGAGCGCCAGCTTGCCGAACATGGTGACAAGGTTGATGCGGCTCTCAAGGGTGAGATCGAAGCGGCTGTTGCTGAAGCCAAGACTGCTGTTGAAGGCGGCGATGTCGAGGCGATGAAGACCAAGACGCAGGATCTGGCGCAGGTCTCCATGAAGCTTGGTCAGGCCATCTATGAGAAGGAGCAGGCTGCGGCTGCGTCTCCGGGTGCCGAAGGCGCCGAGCAGAAGGCTGACGACAATGTTGTCGATGCGGAATTCTCCGAAGTCGACGAAGACAACAAAGCATAATTGCAAAAATGCGAACCCGGCTGGCTGGATGATCCTGCCAGCCGGGTTTTAATTTTCGGGGCATTTTCAGCTTATGAGCACAAAGGTCGACTTTTACGAGTTGCTGGAGGTTGAGCGGACCGCTGACGGCGCCACCCTCAAAGCAGCCTATCGCAAGCTGGCGATGAAATATCACCCGGATCGCAACCCCGGTTGCAAGGAAAGCGAAGCGAATTTCAAGGCCATCAATGAGGCGTATGAATGCCTTAAGGATGAGCAGAAGCGCGCGGCCTATGATCGCTTTGGCCATGCGGCCTTCGAGCAGGGCGGCATGGGCGGCGGTCGCGGTGGCGGCGGCGCTGGCTTCTCGGACTTCAGCGATATTTTCGAGACGATCTTTGGCGATGGCTTTGGCGGCGGAGGCGGCGGTCGTCAGCAGACGCGGCGCGGCGCGGACCTGCGCTACGACATGGAAATCTCGCTCGAAGATGCCTTTCATGGCCGCGAGACGACGATCAACATCGATGTCTCCATGCCCTGCGATGTGTGCGAAGGCACTGGTGCCGAGCCCGGCACCAGTGTGGAAACCTGCCCGACCTGCGCCGGTCATGGCAAGGTGCGCGCGCAGCAGGGCTTCTTTGTTGTCGAGCGGACCTGCCCGAGTTGTCATGGCGCGGGCAAGCGCATCAAATCACCCTGCCGCACCTGTCGCGGTGAGGGCCGGGTGGACAAGGAGCGCTCGCTCGATGTGAAGGTGCCTGCCGGTGTCGATGAAGGCACCCGCATCCGCCTGACCGGGCAAGGCGAAGCAGGCCCGCGCGGCGCGCCTGCGGGTGACCTCTATATTTTCCTGCATGTGCGGCGCCATCCGCTGTTCGAGCGGGAAGGCACCAACCTGTTCTGCAGGGTGCCGGTGAGCTTCACGCTGGCGGCGCTTGGCGGCACGATCGATGTGCCGGGGCTGGATGGCGAGGATCATGAAATCCGCATTCCCCCTGGCATCCAATCCGGCAAGCAATTGCGCCAGCGCGGTGCCGGTATGCCGGTGCTGAATGGCCGTGGCCGGGGCGATATGGTCATCCAGATCGAGGTGGAGACGCCCACTAAGCTGAGCGCACGGCAGAAGGAATTGCTCGAAGAGTTCCGCGCGACGGAGACGGGCGAGGAATGCCCGGAATCCAGTGGCTTCTTTGGCAAGCTCAAGACTGTTTGGAATGATCTGACCGATTGAGGTCGGCCTTCATCGCTGAATATGAGACTGGCCTTGGCGGGTGTCCGCTGAGGCCAGTTTTCGTTTCAGGGCTTATTTCGGCAGATCGATCCGCGTGCCATCGGCAGCATCGCTCGCCACCAGATTGGCGATAGCACGGCCCACGACATCGGGCGTTTTGAGCGTTGCGGGATCTTCGCCGGGATAGGCGCGGGCGCGCATGGTGGTGCGGGTGGCGCCGGGGTCCACGATGTGGGTTCGCACGGCAGTAACATTGCGCACTTCCTGCCCATAGGCAGAGATCAGCACCTCAAGCGCCGCCTTGGATGCGCCATAGGCGCCCCAATATGCGCGGGGCTGGGCAGCGACGCTGGTGGTGAGCGCGACTACGCGGGCATCCTTGCTGGCGCGCAGCATCGGGTCGAACGCGGCGAGGATCGCTTGCGGGGCCGCGATGTTCAGCGTGAGCTGGCGGGCGAATTCCTTGGTGTCGATGGCAGGCACCGCAGCCAGCGTGCCGAGCGTTGCGGCATTCAGCACGAGAATGTCCAGCGCGGGCCAGCGCTCGCTGATTGCCTTGGCGAGGCGACCGATGCTCTCGCCGTCGGTCAGGTCCACAGGCGCGATGGTGGCGTGGCCACCGGCGGCGTGGATCTTGTCCTCAACGGCCTCAAGGTCTGGCACTGAGCGGGCGACCAGCACCACATGGGCGCCATCACGGGCCAGCTCGATGGCGGTGGCGGCGCCGATGCCACGGCTCGCGCCGGTCACAAGGGCAATCCGACCGTCCAGCGGCCGCGGGTTCATCTGGTCTGTCATGATGGGTGTGCTTTCGCTTAGACGACGCGCTCGCGCAGCAATTCAAGCTGGCTGACCTCAGCGGAATCGTCAAAATCCGTCAGGCTGGTCGGGTAATCGCCCGAGAAGCAGGCATCGCAATATTGCGGGGAATCATCGTTACGGCGTGCCTCGCCAATGGCGCGATAGAGCCCGTCAATGGAGACGAAGGCGAGGCTGTCGGCATGGATGAAGTCGCCCATCTGGCCCACGTCCATCTTGTGCGCGAGCAGCTTGGCGCGCTCGGGCGTGTCGACGCCGTAGAAGCAGCTGTGGCGCGTGGGCGGGCTGGCGATGCGCATATGCACTTCCTTGGCACCCGCCTCGCGCATCATCTGCACGATCTTGAGGCTGGTGGTGCCGCGCACGATCGAATCATCGATGAGGATGATCCGCTTGCCCTCGATGACCGCACGATTGGCATTATGCTTGAGCTTCACGCCCAGATGGCGAACCTTGTCGCCCGGCTGGATGAAGGTGCGGCCGATATAGTGCGAGCGGATGATGCCGAGCTCGAAGGGAAGCTTGGATTCCTGCGCATAGCCAATGGCAGCAGGCACGCCGCTGTCGGGTACCGGGATCACCAGATCGGCTTCGACCGGGCTTTCCAGCGCCAGTTGTGCACCGATGGCCTTGCGCACGCCATAGACGCTGTTGCCATCCATGATGGAATCGGGCCGCGCAAAGTAGACATGCTCGAAGATGCAGGGGCGGGGCTGGGGCACTTCGCCAAAGGGGCGATGGGTGCGGATTTCGCCGCCCTGCGTCACCACGATCAGTTCGCCAGCCTCGACCGAGCGGATATATTCCGCGCCGACCACATCGAGCGCGACCGTCTCGGAGGCGAAGATGATCGCATCGCCAAGGCGGCCCATGACCAGCGGGCGGATGCCGAGCGGGTCCCGGCAAGCAATCATGCCCTCACGCGTCAGGCAGATGAGCGAATAAGCGCCCTCGACCTGCTTGAGCGCATCGATGAACCGATCGAGCAGCGTGCGATAGCGCGATTTGGCGACGAGGTGGACAATCACCTCGGTATCGCTGGTGGACTGGAAGATCGATCCATCGCGCACCAGCCGCTTGCGCAGCGTCATCGCGTTGGAGATGTTGCCATTATGGGCGATGGCGAAGCCGCCTGATGACAGTTCGGCGTAGAGCGGCTGCACATTGCGCAGCGCTGTTTCGCCAGTCGTCGAGTAGCGCACATGGCCGCAGGCGACATCGCCTGCGAGCTGGCGGATAATCTCGTCATTATCGAAATTGCCAGCGACATGGCCCATGGCCCGGTAGGTGTGGAATTCCTCACCATCCCAGCTGGTGATTCCCGCCGCCTCCTGGCCTCGGTGTTGCAGGGCATGGAGCCCCAGCGCTACCATCGCGGAGGCTGTTTCGGCGCCGTAAACGCCAAAGACCCCGCACTCTTCGCGCAGCTTATCGTCGTCAAATGGATGGGTTGTCAGCATGGCTCTACTCATGGGCCGACGAAGCGATTCCCGCCGCGTCGCGATCCTCGTTGTCCGGCCATATAGGAGCGAGAAACTGCTTTGTCGCCCCATTGTCGCAATTAAGTGGTTAACCGCGTCAGCTAGATCAACATTCGGTGATATCAAGGCGCTGGCAACTGCGCCCGCAGCGCTCTAAAGGAGCGCCATGCATGTGCTTGCAAACCCCCGTCGATTCCTCGCCATAGCTGTGCCTGCGACGCCCTGGTGCTTCTGGCTCGGGGCGCTGCTGATCGTGGCCGGTTGCTGGGCCGGGCTGTTCATGACGCCCGCGGATTATCTGCAGGGCGACAGCTTCCGCATCCTCTATATTCATGTGCCCGCTGCCTGGCTTGGCATGGGTGGATGGAGCGGCCTCACCATTGCGGCAATCATGCAACTGGTCTGGCGGCATCCGTTGGCTGGTGTTGCGGGCCGGGCAATTGCTGTGCCGGGCGCTGTGTTCACGGCGCTCTGCCTCGCCACCGGCTCCATATGGGGCCGACCGACTTGGGGCACCTGGTGGGAGTGGGACGGGCGTCTCACCTCCATGTTGCTGCTTCTCTTCCTCTACATCGGCTATATCGCGCTCGCCAGTTCCAGCACGGATCGCGGCGAGCAAGGCGGGGTGAGCCGGGTCACGGCGATTTATGCGCTCATCGGCGCGCTCAACCTGCCGATCATCCATTATTCGGTGATCTGGTGGAACAGCCTGCACCAAGGGAGCAGCATCACGCTCACGGGCGGCAGCAGCATCCACAGCTCCATGCTCTGGCCGCTGGCACTCACGGTGCTGGGCTTCACCCTGTGGTTCACCGCCATTGTGTTCCTGCGGATGCGGGCGATGCTGGCTGAGAATCGGATCGAGGCGCGCCTGCGCCGGATGTCACGAGGCTGACGCGCATGAACCCCTGGCCCTTCGTTATTGCCGCTTATGGCATTACGCTCACTGCGACGCTGATCACGAGCCTTTGGGCCTGGCGCCGGGCGAAGGCTGCCGAGGCGCGGGCTGCGACATTGCTGGAGCGCGATTGAATGGTGGTGGCATCAGGCAGGCAAGGCCCCAAGCGCAAGCATCAGCGGCTCATGCTGGTGCTGATGGCGCTCGGCGCATTGATCGGTGGGGTGCTGCTGGCCATGTCCGCGCTCAAATCGCAGGCGGCCTATTTCTACACCCCGGCTGAGGCGCTGGCCGCCAAGGTCGAGCCTGGCAAGGCGATCCGGCTGGGCGGCATGGTCGAGGCAAGCAGCCTGAAGCGCCGCAATGATGGCGTGAGCGTGGATTTTCGCCTCACCGACGGCAAGGCCAGCGTGGCAGCCTCCTTCAGCGGCATCACGCCAGACCTGTTCAAGGAAAATTCCGGCGCGGTGGCAGAAGGCGCATTCGATGAGGCGGGTGTGTTCCGCGCGACGAATATCCTCGCCAAGCATGACGAGCGCTATATGCCGCGCGAAATGGAAGGGATCCAATATGATCCCACGACGCACAAAGTGGATACCACTGCACAATGATCGCTGAAGCAGGTCTTGCCGCCCTCTGGCTGGCTGCAATGCTGGCCGGCCTGCAACTGGTGCTGGCCTGGACTGCCGTCGCGCAAGGCAACAAGGAGGCACTGCGCCTCGTGCGCCCTGTCGCGGTGGCACAGGGCGTGCTGACGGGCGGCGCGATGGTGGCGCTGATTGCGCTGTTCCTGCGCTCGGATATGTCGGTGTATCTCGTGGCGGCGAACAGCCATTCGATGAAGCCGTTCATCTATAAATTCGCGGGTGCATGGGGCAATCATGAGGGCTCGATGCTGCTCTGGATTGCCGTGATGAGCGCGTCCGGCGCGGCGGTTGCGCTGTTCGAGCGCGGGCTGGACCGGCGCACGCATATCGCCACATTGGGCGCGCAGGCAGCGATCAGCATCGGCTTTTATGCTTTCCTGCTGCTGGCTTCCAATCCGTTCAAACGGCTGAACCCGGCGGCAGCGGATGGGCAGGGGCTCAATCCGCTGCTGCAGGACCCCGGCCTCGCCTTCCACCCGCCCACGCTCTATCTTGGCTATGTCGGGCTGTCGGTCGCCTTCTCCTTCGCCGTGGGGGCGCTGCTGACGCGTGAAGTGAATGCGCGCTTTGCGCGCGCGATCCGGCCCTGGGTGCTGGGCGCCTGGATCTTGCTCACCTTCGGCATCGCGGCGGGCTCATACTGGGCCTATTATGAGCTGGGCTGGGGCGGCTGGTGGTTCTGGGACCCGGTCGAGAATGCATCGCTGATGCCTTGGCTCGCGGCGACGGCGCTGCTGCACAGCGTATCCGTTCTGGCCGCGCGCGATGCGTTGCGCGCCTGGACGATCATGCTTGCGGTCGTGGCCTTCGCCATGTCGATGGTCGGCACTTTCCTGGTGCGCTCGGGCATTCTCACCAGCGTTCATGCTTTTGCAGTCGATCCGACGCGGGGCAGCTTCATTCTTGCGCTGCTCGGCATTTACATCGGCGGCGCGCTCGCGCTGTTTGCGCTGCGCGTTCATACGGTCAACGAGGGCGCCCCGTTCGATCCGCTGAGCCGTGAGGCGATGCTGGTCGTCAATAATCTGCTGCTGTGCGTGATTTTAGGGCTGGTGCTGATCGGCACGCTCTACCCGCTGCTGACCGAGATGCTGGGCACGAGCGTATCTGTTGGGCCGCCCTACTTCAATGCGGTGATCGGCCCCGTCACGCTCATCATGATGTGTTTTCTGGTGATCGGGCCTTCTTTGCGCTGGCGGCGTGATGATCCCAAGGCGGCGTTGCGGCGCACGGCGCCTGCGGTGATTGCGGCAGTGGTGACGTTCGGGGCGGTGCTGCTGCTGGCCGATCGTCCCGTTGGCTGGTTGCCCTTGCTTGGCCTCACCGCAGCCGCCGCAGTTGCCGTGGCAAGCGTTGCACCGCTCTGGAAGCGCAATCTGCTGCGCACGCCGCTCTTCACCTATGGCATGGTGCTGGCTCATCTTGGTGTGGCGGTGAGCGTTGCGGGGATGGCGAGCGAGAGCGCTTTTTCCTCCGAGCGACTGGCGGCAGCCGCGCCGGGCGATAGCTTCGAGATCAGCGGCTATAGCGTGAAGCTGGAGAAAGTGATGCCCATCGCCGGGCCGAACTGGACGGCGATGGAAGCCTCACTGGTCATCAGCCGTGATGGCCGGGTGATCGCGACTGCCAAACCGCAAGCGCGCTTCTTCTCCGATCCGCCTACGCCGACCAATGAATCGGTGCAGATCACGCGCTGGAATGGGCAGCTTTATCTCGTGCTGGGCGAGGCGCTGGAAAATGGGCGCTGGCAATTGCGCATCTGGTGGAAGCCGTTTGTGACGCTCATCTGGGGCGGTGCGGCCATGATTGCGCTTGGCGGCGTTCTTGCGCTGATCGGCCGGGTGCGCCGTGAGCGGCCAAAGCCGGATCGCGCGCCCGCGCTCGACGGTGCGCAGGCACTGGCATGAAGATGAAGCGCTCGCTCATCCTGTGGGTGCCGCTCGGCGCTTATGTGATTTTCCTGGCGATTGCCTCGCTTGGCCTCAATCGGGATCAGCAGACGGTCATCCAATCCCGCATGATCGGCAAGGCCGTGCCGCCGCTGGAGATGCCTGCGGCGTCCTCCAGCAAGCCGACCCTTTCCACCCGCGATCTGGCAAATGGCAAGCCGCGGCTGCTGAACATTTTTGCCAGCTGGTGCGTGCCCTGCATCGCCGAGGCACCGGTGCTGATGCAGCTTGCCCAGCAGGGCGTGCCGATCGATGGCGTGGCGATCCGCGATGCGCGGGCCGATGTGGACCAGTTCCTCACCCGCCACGGCAATCCTTATGAGCGTATTGGGCTGGATGCGCGCAGCACGCTGCAATTCTATATGGGCTCATCGGGTGTGCCGGAGACCTTTGTCGTCGATGGCAAGGGCATCATCCGCTACCAGCATATCGGCGTGATCGGGCCTCAGGATGTCGATACCATCCTCCAGAAGCTGCGCGAGGCCGGGGCATGATGCGTCTGCTCACCGCCCTGCTGATGGCGCTCAGCGTCGCCATGCTCGCGCCTCAAAGTGCGAGCGCCCAAAGCGCGTTGCCGCCAGCGCCCTATGCCAATCGCCAGCTCGATGATCCGGCGCTGGAGGCCAAAGCGTCGGCCCTCATGCACACCATCCGTTGCCTCACATGCCAGAGCCAATCGATTGCGGATAGCGACGCCAGCATGGCCTCGGACATGCGCTCTGAGATTCGCGAGCGGATTGCGGCAGGGGAAGACCCTGAAGCGATTCGCGCCTGGCTGATCGAGCGCTATGGCGATTGGATCAGCTACAAGCCGACCAATGATCCGATCCTCTGGCCGCTCTGGGCTGCGCCGGTGCTGCTGATCAGTGGCGGTGGATGGCTGGCCTATAGCCGCATGCGCCGTCGCAAGGGAGCCAAGGCATGACGGGTTTGATTATCGCGGGTGCAATTGCACTGCTGATCGCTGCAGGTGTCATGCTTGCCTCACGCCTGCCGCTGCGCCTCACCGCTCCGGTGGCGACAGCGCTGCTGCTCGGCCTTGCGGGCTATGCCTGGCAGGGCAATCCGGGCCTTGCGGGCACGCCGGTTGCTTCCGGCAAGGCCAATGTCGAGTTTGATGAAGCGCTGGCCAAGAAGCGTACGGAAATTGGCGAGCGCATCTCCAGTGCCACCAAGTGGATGGTCATCTCCGATGCGCTGGCGCGACAGGGGAACACGCAGGATGCCGCCAATGTGCTGCTCTCCGGCCTTCGTGAAAATCCCAGAGACGCCAATCTTTGGGTCGGCATGGGCAATGCATTGCTCATTCATGGCGGTGGCGCATTATCGCCAGCGGCAACCTATGCGTTTCAGCAGGCGCTGCAGCTCGATCCCAAGGGCGCGTCGCCTGCTTATTTCTACGGCCTTGCGATGGCCGAATCGGGCCAGTTCGAGCAATCGCGGGCGATGTGGTTGCAGCTCGCCGCACGTCTGCCGGAGGATAATGAGCTGCGCGAAGAGCTGATCAGGAACGTGGCGCTGATCAATATGTTTATCGAGCGACGCGACGCTGCGCCTCAGGGCGGCAACCCGCAGAGCTGACTGTGCGTTGCACCATGATTAGCGAAGTGCTAGGGCGCCGCCCGTTCGAGGGGTAAGCCCGAGCAGAGGAAGCGCAATACATGACGGCGGTTCAGGCGGGTAAGTGACAACGCCCGACACATTACCAGATGACAGCTCCGTAAACGCGGATGCAAGTCATGGGAGCCATGCCCCGGATAGCTTGAACAAGCTCGCTCTAGCAGCGATGGGCATTGTGTTCGGTGATATCGGCACGAGCCCGATCTACGCCTTCCGTGAGACATTTGCAGGCCATCACCCACTCGAGCCCGACAAGCTGCACATCTATGGCGTGCTGAGCCTCATCTTCTGGTCGATGATGATCGTCGTCACGATCAAATATGTCATGATCATCATGCGCGCCGACAATAAGGGCGAGGGTGGCAGCCTGGCGCTGCTGGCGCTGGTCAACCGGCGCAGCGGCCGCAAGCGCTGGACCGGGCCGATCGTGCTGCTGGGTGTATTCGCCACCGCGCTCTTTTATGGCGACTCGATGATCACACCGGCCATGTCCGTGCTGTCGGCATCCGAGGGTCTCGTTACCGTAAGCCCGCTGTTCGGGCCTTGGGTGATCCCCATCGCGGTCACGCTACTTTTCTTCATCTTCGCCATCCAGTCGCGCGGCACGGCCAAGGTGGGGCAATTGTTCGGCCCGATCATGCTGATTTATTTCGTGACGCTGGCGGCGCTTGGCCTCATGCATATCGTGCAGGCACCGGAGATATTGCTGGCGCTCAACCCGTGGTACGCGGTGCAATTCTTCCTCGTCGACAAGTCGCTCGCCTTTCTGGCGCTCGGCTCGGTCGTGCTCGCCGTGACGGGCGCTGAGGCTCTGTATGCAGACATGGGGCATTTTGGCCGCAATCCCATCCGCGTCTCGTGGCTCTTCTTCGTGATGCCGGGGCTGATGCTGAATTATCTGGGGCAGGGCGCGTTCATTCTCTCGCTGCCGGCCAATGAAGTGCAGGAGGCGATCCGCAATCCCTTCTTCCTGCTCGCGCCCGAGGCGCTGCGCCTGCCGCTGGTGCTGCTGGCGATCCTTGCCACCATCATCGCCAGTCAGGCAGTCATCACCGGCGCTTTCTCGCTCACGCAGCAGGCAATCCAGCTCGGCTTCATCCCGCGCCTCAAGATCAAGCACACCAGCGCCAGCGCGCAGGGGCAGATCTATATCCCGGTGATCAACTGGGGTCTGATGATCATGGTCATCCTGCTGGTGCTGTCCTTCCGCTCGTCGAGTAATCTTGCGGCAGCCTATGGCATCGCGGTGACGGGTGCGATGTTCATCGATACCTGCCTGCTGGTCGTTCTGCTCTTCTCGCTGTGGAAATGGAACCGCGTGCTTTCCATTGCCGCGCTCGCCATCTTCTTCCTGGTGGATACCGCCTATTTCGCGGCCAACCTCACCAAGGTGCCAGATGGCGGCTGGTTCCCGCTGCTTGCTGGCCTCATCATCTTCACACTGCTTACCACCTGGTCGAAGGGCCGTGGCTTGATGATGGACCGGCTGCGCGAGGCGGCCATGCCGATCCCGGTGTTCGTCGCCTCTGCCGCCAATAGCGCTGTGCGGGTGAAGGGCACGGCTGTGTTCATGACCTCAACGCCTGATGGCGTGCCCCATGCGCTGCTCCACAATCTCAAGCACAATAAAGTGCTGCATGAGCGGGTGGTTTTGCTCACGGTGAAGGTGGCAGACGTTCCGACGGTCGATCCGGCCATGCGCTATCAGATCGAGGATCTGGGACGCGGCTTCTTCCGCGTGATCGTGCGCTACGGGTTCATGGAAGAGGCCAATGTGCCTGAGGCGCTCGCGCATGTGAGCGATTGCGGCACTAACTTCAAAATGATGGAAACGAGCTTCTTCCTCACCCGGCAAACGCTGCTTCCATCGGCACGGCCGGGGATGCGGCTGTGGCGCGAGAAGCTGTTCGCCTGGATGCTGCGCAACGCGGAAAGCCCGATGGAGTTTTTCCGCCTGCCGACCAATCGCGTGATCGAGCTGGGCAGTCAGGTCGAGATTTGACGCCTTAGAATGAGGCGGCGATGATGCCTGCTTTGGCCAGATCGTCCATCGTATCGACATCGAAGAGCTGATCTGCCGGGCATTCGAGCAGCGCAGCGCCGTGCGAGAGGGCTCGCGCGCCCTTGTCTCCCTCCTGTGAAGCGAGCGCTCCAAAGAAGGACGCCGGGAAAAGCGTGGGCGGCTGCGCGATGCCATCAGACGCGATGGAGAACACCGGCAAGGTTGGATGCGCCGCTGCCTGCCCTAACAGCCCCCGCAGATGCGCCCCGCTCACAAAGGGCATGTCCGCTAGCAGGATGAGTAAAGCATCCACGCCATGACCCTGGGCTGCTTGTGCCGCGACTCTGAGTGATGACGCCATGCCTCGCGCCGCCTGTGGATTCGAAAGGCGCTCATAGCCCGGCACGGCGTTCCTCAGCGGCGCGGACGCCTGCTCCACCAGCCAATGATGATCCGCCTCGATCAGGCGTCCGGTTGCCGCCGCCCACTCGACCAGCGGACGCCCGCCCAGCAGCGCGTCCAGCTTGCTCTCCTCGCCAAATCGCGTCGATCGGCCAGCAGCCAGAATCGCGATGGCGAGGCTGGGCGCGCTCAGCGCACGCCTCGCAACCGTGCGACCATGCCTGCCGCAATCGAAAGTGCGATTTCCTGCGGGCCAAGGCCCCCGATGGGGATGCCAGCCGGACCATCCAGTCGCGTCAATTGCTCCGGCTTCACGCCCATCGCCGCCAGCCGCTCCAGCCGCCGCGCCTGATTGGCGCGCGATCCCAGCGCCCCGACATAGCCGGTCGGGAGCGCCAGCGCAGCCGCGAGCGCCGGATCGTCAATCTTGATATCATGGCTGAGCGTCACCACTGCCGCGCTGGCATTGGGCGCGAAGGCGGCGACGGCCTCATCGGGCCATGCGTCAGTCAGGGTCGCTTCCGGGAAGCGCTCGACGCTCAGGAAACGCTCACGCGGATCGTTGATCGTCACGGCAAAACCCAGCGTGCGCGCGATGGCTGACAGCGCCTGCGCAATCTGCACCGCGCCCACAATCAGCAGCCGCCGCGCCGGTTCATAGCGATGGACATATTGCCCCTCATGCTCGCCAAGGCTGGTCTTGCCGGTCGCAAGATCGGTTGAGAGCGGCAGCGCCTCGCCAGCCGCGCGGGCAGACGCAATCGCCTCGAACAGCGCTGGTGGAAAGCCAGCCGTGCTCACCGGTTGCACCAGCACACCAATCTGGCCGCCGCAGGGCAGGCCCGGCAGCCAGACGCCGGGGTCTTCACTGCCGAAATATTGCACCGACGATGCTCCGCCCGCGATGACCTGTTCGGTCATCGCGAACACCTCATATTCAACGCATCCTCCTGAAATGGAGCCTGCAAAACGGCCATCTGCTGCCACGAGCATATGCCCGCCGCGGGGACGCGGTGCCGATCCCGATGCCTCGATAACAGTTGCCAGGGCGAGCGGGCCATCCGCCCATGCGCGCGCCGCTGCGATAATGCCGTCAATATCGTCCAAAAACCGATCCCAAATCTTTTAAACGTTCAGCGACGCGCAGCGCGTGTTTCTGTTCCCTTGCTGCTTATTGCAGTGCTAGGGATATTGACAAGACGATCGCACATCTTGCTATCTTCTATCTGGGGTTTTGAGGGAGTAGGCGGCAATGGCAACCACGCTGATGGTGAATGGGCAAACACGGCAGGTCGATACGGACCCCGCGAAGCCGCTCCTGTGGGTTCTTCGCGAAGATCTCGGCTTGCTCGGCACCAAATTTGGTTGTGGCATGTCGTTGTGCGGCGCCTGCACGGTGATGGTGGATGGCCAGGCTGTGCGCTCCTGCACTGCGCCGGTCAGCAGTGCCGCTGGCAAGCAGATCACCACCATTGAGCAGATTGTCACCACGCCCGTCGGCAAGAAGATCAGCGAGGCATGGAGTGAACTGGACGTGCCGCAGTGCGGCTATTGCCAGGCTGGCCAGATCATGTCCGCAACCGCGCTGCTCAACAAGACGCCGCAGCCAAGCGACGCCCAGATCGATCAGGCGATGACCGGCAATATCTGCCGCTGCGCCACTTATTTGCGCATTCGCGCCGCCATCAAGCAGGCCGCTGGCCTCAAGGAAGGAGCGAGCGCATGAACGCCCTCACGCTCAATCGCCGCGCTTTGCTCAAGGCGAGCATCATCGGCGGGGCTGTGCTCAGCTTTGATGCGCGTTTCGCCTTTGCCGCCACGCCGGGCGACAAGGTTGTCGTGATCGACGCCTATGTGCGGATCAACCCTGATAACAGTTTCATCATCGGCGCGAAAAATCCGGAGATTGGCCAGGGCGTCAAGACGATGCTCCCCATGATCATCGCTGAGGAACTGGACGTCGACTGGACGCAGGTGACAGCCGAGACCACGATTGCGGACGACAAGGTTTACGGCTTCCAGATCGCCGGTGGCAGCTTCACCACGCCGATGAACTATATGCCAATGCGCCAGGTTGGCGCAGCGGCGCGGCAGATGTTTCTGCAGGCCGCTGCCGCTAAATGGGGCGTGGGCATCGAGACGCTGACGACATCGGCTGGCGTCGTGACGCATGGCCCGAGCAAGCGCACAGCCACTTATGCTTCACTCGCGCAGGGTGCCGCAAAGGTTCAGGCGCCGGACCTCAAGACGGTTGCGCTCAAGGACCCCAAAAGCTTCAAGATCATCGGCAAATCCAAGCATGGCGTGGATAATGCGGCGATCATTTCGGGCAAGCCGTTGTTCGGCATCGATGTCGTCAAGCCGGGCCTGCTGTATGCCGCGATTGAGGCATGTCCTGCTTATGGCGGCACGCTGGTGAGCTTTGACGAGGAGGCTGTGAAGAAGCAGCCCGGCGTGATTGCGGTGATGGCGATCAATAGCGCTTATGACATCAAGGGCGCCAAGGATGCCGTGGTCATCGTCGCGGAAAGCTGGTGGGTGGCCAACCGTGCCCGCTCCGTGCTCAAGCCTGTCTGGTCCACTGACGCGCAAAAGCAGTTCTCGACTGCCGCTTTCGCTGCCAGCGCTGCCGCCACGATGGATGCCGCGCCCGCCGGGCCAATCCTGCAAAAAGGCGATCTCGCCAAGGCGATGGACGGCGCTGCCAAGACCGTCACCGCGAAATATGAATATCCCTTCCTCTCGCACGCCACGCTGGAGCCGCAAAACTGCACAGCGGAGTTCAAGGATGGCCAGATCATCTTCTGGGCGCCGACACAGCATCCAGGCGATGGCCGCAAGGTGGTGGCCGAGGCGCTTGGCATCGCGCCCGAGGCGATCACCATCCACATGACGCGCATTGGCGGTGGCTTTGGCCGTCGCCTCTCCAATGATTATATGGTGCAGGTCGCGCAGATTGCCCGCGCACTGCCGGGCCGTCCGATCAAGATGATCTGGACGCGGACCGACGATTTGCGTCATGATTTCTATCGCGCAGGCGGCTGGCATCATTTCACGGCGAGCATCGATGCCAAGGGCAGCCTCGTGGCGCTCAAGGATCATTTCGTGACCGTGGGCAAGGGGGGCAAGCCGAGCACCGGCGCGGCGATGGGCGCGACCGAGTTCCCCGCGCAACTGGTCGATCATGTCGATTTCGGCCAGACCGTTCTCGAGAGCAACGTGCCCACCGGCTATCTGCGCGCGCCGACCTCCAACGCGATGGCCTTCGTGTTCCAGAGCTTCCTCGATGAGGTTGCGCTGGCGGGCGGGCTCGATCTGCCCGAGCTTCTGCGTCGCACGCTGGGCGAGGGACGCGTGATCACGAGTGAAGGCGGATCGCCCGATGGCAGCAAGCCCGAGTTCAACACGGGCCGCGCGCGGGCCGTGATCGACAAGGTGTGCCAGATGGCGGGCTGGAAAGGTCGTTCAGGCGGCGATGCTGGAGATGGCGTGCGCAAGGGCCGGGGCTTTGGCTTCTTCTACAGTCATCGCGGCTATTTCGCCGAGATCGTCGACCTGACCGTGGCGAAAAATGGCCGCGTGAAGGTGGACAAGGTTTGGGTCGCGGGGGATGTGGGCAGCCAGATCATCAACCCGATCAATGCGCTGCATCAGGCGCAGGGATCGGTGATTGATGGCATCGGGCAGGCGCTCTCGGGCCAGAAGATCGAATTTGTGGAGGGCGCTGCCAACCGCACCAACTTCCACGATTATCCGCTGCCGCGCATCATCGACACGCCGGATGATATTGTGGTGGAATGGGTGATCTCGGATAATCCTCCGACAGGATTGGGCGAGCCAGCCCTGCCGCCGGTCATCCCGGCTGTGGCGAACGCGATTTTCGCCGCGACGGGCAAGCGCTTGCGCGCGCTGCCGGTGGTGGCGAAGGATCTGGCGGTTTAATGGAAGGGGCGGCTTGGCGCTGATCAGATAATATCAGCGATGAGCCGCCGTTCCCGCGCCTTGGCAGCGGGAAGATACCAGTTGGAAGGCGCTTCCTTCGTCAATTCTTCGAAGGAAATATCGCTCCCGTCGATCAGCCGCTTAAAATCCTCCTCCTCAAATTGCATTCCGACGCGGATTTGGGAGGCGAGGGCTTCAATCTGGGCGAGACTGTCTCGTAAGGGGCCAGAAATCGAAATGCTCTTTTCAAACTGGCGGCTGTGGATGAGGAGCCAGCAGTCGCTCGTGAGAAAACGATCTTCGACTGGAAAGGCCGACATGATCGTCATGCCTGCCGAGTAGCACTCGGTCTTGCCGACGAAAACCAGCCGCCGACCTGATCGTGCGCGCAGGCGCTCTATCTCCAGCACGATGCGGCGCGCCATTTCCGCTTCGCCCCCTGGCGTGGTGACGCAGATGAGTATCGGCCCTGTGCCATCGGGCACGTCCCGCAAATCGTGCAGAAACTTTGCTGCGCTTTGATCGGTGAGCGATCCCAAAAGTTCAACATCGGGCTGATCGAAGTTGATTGCGGAAATGTTCGGGGCGTCGGTCATTGGTGGCTTTCAGCAGATTGGGAGCAGCGGCGGGCTCGGCATATTTGGCGAAATCGATAAGGGCCGTGCGGGTTCCACTCAGGCGGGCTATTCTTGCGCTGCAGGACGGAGTCGGGGCGTGCCTGATTGCGCGGGAGCGAAGAATAGTCGTGGCTGGTCGGTCACCATGTCCGGTGAATGGTCCGTCATTCCCGCGAAGGCGGGAATCTAGTCGAGCTCGATTATGCGCGCTGACGTCTTTTCAGAGATTATGTTCCGAAAGCGTGGATTGCCGGACATAAGGGCGTCACCAGGCGGTGACGGAGCTCTGGATTCCCGCGTTCGCGGGAATGACGGGGGTTTGGGTGTGATGGTCAATCGCAGTCCCAAACGATCTCAAAGAATCTCGCGCACTTTCTCCGGTGGCCTGCCCAGGCGCACGCCCTTGTCCGTCTCCACCAATGGCCGCTCGATCAGGATCGAGTTTGCCGCCATCGCATCCAATATTGCGTCATCGTCCGCGCCTTTGAGTGCCTTGGCGCCATCTTCGCCTTTGCGCAGACCCTCGCGTGGGGTCATCCCGGCTTTGGCGTAGAGGGCGGCGAGGGTCGCCCGGCTGGGCGGGGTCTTGAGATATTCCACAATATCCACCTCGACGCCGGGCGTGCCCTCAAGCAGCGCCAGCGTCTCGCGCGATTTGGAGCAGCGCGGGTTGTGATAGATTGTGGCTTTCATATTCTCGCTCAATCGTCCTTGGTGCGTTCCAGCCATTCTTCCAGCCACTTGATGGTATAGTCGCCATTCTGCACGTCCGGTTCGGCGAGCAGGCGCTGGTGGAGGGGGATGGTGGTCTTCATCCCGTCGATGACGAATTCATCGAGTGCGCGCTTGAGGCGCATCAGGCAGCCCTCGCGGGTGCGACCGTAGACGATCAGCTTCCCGATCATGCTGTCATAATAAGGCGGCACATTATAGCCCTGATACAGCGCGCTATCGACGCGGACGTGCATGCCGCCCGGCACATGGAGCATCTTGACCTGCCCCGGTGAGGGCAAAAACGTCTTGGGATCCTCGGCATTGATGCGGCATTCGATGGCGTGGCCGGTGAACACCAGATCTTCCTGCGTGACGGAGAGCGCGCGACCCTCTGCGATGCGGATCTGCTCGCGCACCAGATCGAAGCCGGTGATCATCTCGGTCACCGGATGCTCCACCTGAATGCGGGTGTTCATCTCGATGAAGTAGAACTCGCCATTCTCGTACAGGAACTCGATGGTGCCTGCGCCGCGATATTTCATGTCGGCCATCGCCTTGGAGACGATGGCGCCCATCCGGTCCCGCTCGGCAGTGGAGATGATGGGCGAGGGCGCTTCTTCGAGCACCTTCTGGTGGCGGCGCTGGAGCGAGCAATCGCGCTCGCCCAGATGAATGGCATTGCCCTCGCCATCGCCGAAAATCTGGAATTCGATATGGCGCGGATTGCCGAGATATTTTTCCATGTAAACGGTGTCGTCGCCGAACGCCGCCTTGGCCTCGCTCTTGGCCTGGCTCATCAGGCTCTCAAATTCTTCCTCGGTCGGCACGACCTTCATGCCGCGACCGCCGCCGCCTGAGGCAGCCTTCACCAGCACCGGATAGCCGATTTCGCGCGCGCGCTGCTTGGCCTCGGCGATATCCTCGATCGCGCCATCGGTGCCGGGCACCAGCGGCAGGCCAAGGGCGCCTGCGGTGCGCTTGGCTTCCACCTTGTCGCCCATGATGCGGATATGCTCGGGCTTGGGGCCGACGAAGATGATGTCATGCGCTTCCACGATCTCGGCGAATTGCGCATTCTCGGAGAGGAAGCCGTAGCCGGGGTGGATCGCGTCTGCGCCGGAGATTTCGGCAGCGGAGATGATCGCCGGGATGTTCAAATAGCTGTCGCGCGCGGCAGGGGGCCCGATGCAGATCGCTTCGTCTGCCAGGCGCACATGCATGGCGTCCGCATCGGCGGTCGAGTGCACGGCGACGGTCTTGATGCCCATTTCATGGCAGGCGCGGTGAATGCGCAGGGCGATTTCGCCACGGTTGGCGATCAGCAGCTTTTCAATGCTCATGCTGGGCTGGGCCTTCACGCGACAACAATGAGCGGCTGGTCATATTCGACCGGCTGGCCATTCTCGACCAGGATTGCCTGAACGGTGCCTGCGGTGGTGGCGGTAATGGGGTTCATGACCTTCATCGCCTCGATGATCAGCAGCGTCTGACCAGCCTTCACGCTGTCACCCACCTTCACGAAGGCGGGCGCCTCTGGCTCGGGGGTCATGTAGCAGGTGCCGACCATGGGCGATTTGATCGTGCCCGCTGCAGGCCCGGCCTTGACTGGCGCGGCTTCCATGGCAGCCGGAGCAGGCGCGGCAGCAACGGGTGCTGGCGCAGCGGCGACGGGCGCTGCAAAGGAGGTGTTCTGTGCAGGCGCCTTGCGCGCGACGCGGATGCGGCGATTGCCGTCCTCGACCTCAATCTCGGTCAGGTTGGTCGCGTCCAGCATACGGGCAAGCTCGCGCACCAGCTTCACGTCTACCTGCATTGCGCCTTCGTTGGTCGTTTCGGCCATCGGTTGTCCTTACGAAATATCTGGTCTGGTTTTTTCAAGAATGGTGGCAGCGCCTATTGCCCTTCACGCATTATGGCAACAGTCTAGCGCTGTTCAACGTCAGTCCATCTCCAGAGCGGCTTCCAGCGCCAGCATGTAGGAGAGGGGGCCAAAGCCCGCAATCGTGCCGCGTGCGGCCATGCCGACATAGCTGTGATGCCGATATGCCTCACGTGCCGCAGGATTTGAAAGATGCACTTCGATCACGGGCACGGTGATGGATTTGATCGCATCATAGAGCGCCAGCGACGTGTGAGTGAGCGCGCCTGCATTCAGGATGATGGCGTGCGCAGGCTCGGCATTGGCCTCGTGCATCCAGTCGATCAGATGCCCTTCATGATTGGACTGGCGGCAATCAATCTCCGCATTGGCGCGGCGGGCCTCGTCCTCCAACCGGTCGGCAATGTCATCGAGTGTGTCATAACCATAGATCTCCGGCTGGCGCGTGCCGAGCAGATTGAGATTGGGGCCATTGAGCACATAGATTTTGCGGGGGGATGCCATGAGCCATCCTGTCCTTTTAGTTGCGAGCGTCCAAGGCCTCCCTATATGGCGGCAAGGGCAGCTCTCAAAGGAAAAGGTGCATTTTAGCGATGAGCGTGGACGGAACGATCAGCATCCGTGTGAATGGCGAGCATCGCCGTATCCGTGCCGGGCATACGCTGGCGCATCTGGCGAACGAGCTTGGCCTTGCGCCGGACAAGATCGCCGTGGAGCGCAACCTTGAGGTTGTGCCGCGTGCATTGATCGCGTCCACCATCGTCGAGGATGGCGATGAGCTTGAAATCGTGCATTTTGTCGGCGGTGGCGATGGTGCGCCTTTGGCGGATGATACTTGGTCAGTGGCCGGGCAGACCTTCCGCTCGCGGCTGATTGTCGGCACTGGCAAATATAAGGACTTCGCGCAGAACGCTGCGGCGGTGGAAGCGTCCGGCGCGGAAATCGTGACCGTGGCGGTGCGGCGCGTGAATGTGTCCGATCCCAAGGCCCCGATGCTGACGGACTTTATCGACCCCAAGAAGGTCACTTATCTGCCCAACACGGCGGGCTGCTTCACCGCCGAGGATGCAATCCGCACGCTGCGGCTGGCGCGTGAGGCTGGCGGCTGGGATCTCGTGAAGCTGGAAGTGCTGGGCGAGGCGCGCACGCTCTATCCCAACATGATCGAGACGATCCGCGCGACGGAAATCCTCGCCAAGGAGGGTTTCAAGCCGATGGTCTATTGTACGGACGATCCAATTGCCGCGCAGCAGCTGGAGAGCGCGGGCGCGGTGGCGATCATGCCACTGGGCGCGCCGATTGGTTCCGGGCTGGGACTGCAGAATCGCGTGACCATCCGGCTGATCGTGGAGGGCACGAAGCTGCCGGTGCTGGTCGATGCTGGCGTGGGCACAGCCTCCGATGCGGCGGTGGCGATGGAGCTGGGCTGCACGGGCGTGCTGATGAATACGGCGATTGCCGAAGCCAAAAATCCCATTCTAATGGCGAGCGCGATGAAGGCATCGGTCGAGGCCGGGCGCATGGCTTATCTTGCCGGGCGCATGGGTCGGCGCATGTATGCAGACCCTTCCAGTCCGCTCGCAGGACTAATTTAAGTCTAACGGCTCATCGCGCTTTTCGGAACTCGCACTCGCTCCAACCGTTTCTCTTGCAAGGCGGTCGGGCAGTCCGGCCGGTACAGCTAGATGGAGATTCTCATGGGTGAACTGACCGACAAGGCCAAGGGCCTCGCGAACGAAGCTGCTGGCAAGATCAAGCAGGGCTTGGGCGAGGCACGCAATGATCCCGCGCAGAAGGCCGAAGGCATTGCGCAGGAGAAGAAGGGCGAAGGCCAGAACCTGAAGGGCTCCGTGAAGGGCGCTCTGGGCGACAAAGTCTGATCCCCTGATCTGACGCTGGCCACCCTCATGGCGAGATAGCAAACAGGCCATCCGAGCGATCGGGTGGCCTTTTTCGTGATTGAAGTAGCTGATGCAACCGGCAAATATTCCTGCCGCCTGGCGCAATCCCACCGTTTGACCACGCGCAACTCTCACCCTATTGCCGAGGCAGAATTTACCCATTCGTGCCAAGGAGACGCGCATGAAGAAACTCTATCCCGATGCTGCCGCAGCATTGGACGGATTGCTGTTTGACGGCATGTTGCTGTGTGCTGGTGGCTTTGGCCTGTGCGGCATTCCCGAGCGCCTCATCGACGCCATTCGCGAGTCCGGGGTGAAGGATATCACCGTCGCCTCCAACAATGCGGGCATCGATAATGAGGGGCTGGGCAAGCTGTTGCGCACCCGCCAGATCAAGAAGATGATCAGCTCCTACGTCGGTGAGAATAAAGAGTTTGAGCGGCAATATCTTTCCGGCGAGCTTGAGGTTGAGTTTTGCCCGCAAGGCACGCTGGCGGAGCGCTGCCGCGC
>Ga0307414_10000452_pt1 | contig 21710 bp, 17 predicted proteins | sample DK1Ometagenome_FD_203804 | JGI IMG/M metagenome (GOLD analysis project Ga0307414, IMG submission 203804) | Maize rhizosphere microbial communities from greenhouse at UC Davis, California, United States - DK15-O-3 | ecosystem: Host-associated > Plants > Roots > Rhizosphere > Soil | place: USA... | reverse complement strand
GTTAGTTATCTTATTTAGTTTACTCGTAAAATACCTTTCATGATACGCCAGTGACCAGGGAAGGTACATATATAAGGATAATCTCCTTTTACATTGGGTAGCTTAATGGTTACCGTAAAACTTCCTCCCGTATTGATTAATGGTGTAGAAGCCAAAACTTCTGGCATGGCTGGTACATAATTCATTTTCTGTCCGTTAGGATTGCTAGCCAATTTATCTGCTGCTGCCCCAACAACATTGGTAGTTCCCGGTTTAATAAGCAATAAATTATGTTGCATGAAATCTGGATTTTTAAGAACGATTTGTATGGTAGTGCCTGCTTTAGCGGTTATTAATTCCTTATCATATTTCATCACATCTTTCAAAGTACTTAACACTATCACTTGATCCACTTTCGCAACAACCTCAGCGGCTCCGCCTTTGCTAAGAATTTCAAGTTTGCCATTTTCAAAAGCAGTGGTTCTTGAGAAAGAATTATCAGGATAATCAGCAACTTTATCAGCACCAAGGCTTCTTTCAAAACCAACCCTTAGACCTAAATCAAGATTCTTCTTAAATAAACCAGCCGTTTTAGTAGCACCAACTTGTTTTCCGTTAATAGATAATTTCATAGTGCCATCTTGTTGTAAACCTGCCGTAAAAGCAAACTTTTTTGGTAAAGGTTCCGTAGTCACTATTTTGTAAACCTTTCCACTTTGGTTTATTACAAAATTCAATTTATTTTCCATAAAATACAGACCATAACCGTCTGTACTATTTCCTTGAGCCATCAAAACGCCGCCATATTCTGATGGTTGTTCTGGATTATTGCTAGGTCTTAATTCTACATCACCATAAACAATCCATTCACTATTAGCAACTTCTGGTGTCAATAATGTGGCTTGTCTGCCCATTCTGCGTAATGGAACGACATTTAAACGAGAACCAAACGCTAGTTTTTGTGCCAGTGATGCTTCCATTAAAGACGGATTTATATTCAAGCCTCTTTTTTGAAACTCTGCCCTGAATCCTTTTTCATTAAGTTTACTAGAAATGGTTAAGGCATGCTTCAACCAGACATCTTCAAAATTCTCTCCTTTTTCTGCCATATTCACAAGAGCGCGTCCAATAGCATCAGATTTAGGCATTTCTGTAGTAGCCAGCGCTGCCGCTAATCGCACTCTATAATCTTTATCATTAAAAAGACCCGCTTTTTCAATAGCTTCAAAAGTTTTAGCGGTTTTTGGCAATACTTGTATCGCAGCTCTTCTAACACCCGCTGAAGGATGTGTTAATGCTTTCGTTGCTACTTTTACGGCATCATTATTAGGAGCATCAAATGCTCCCATACCATGAAGTGTCCATAACGCATGGATTGCTGGCGCGTTGATTCCTATTTCATCAAGCGATTCGTTTTGTACAATTTTATATAATTCAGGAAACACCGAAGTGTCTTTACCCTCCACCAATAAGCGTTGTGCATGGGTTCTCCAAAGCATGTTGTTGTTGGAAAGAGCTGCAATAAGACCCTCTTTATCATCTTTACTTAATGACAGGGTACTTTTTTTATCATGTCCTTTATAGACGACTCTGTAAATACGACCACGAGAACGGTCTCTTAACGGATTTACATAGGCATTTCCGTAACCATTATAAGCATCAACTCCCGCAGAATTTGCTGATGGTGTTGGGTTGTGTTGAATGATGAAGTTATACCAATCTGCAATCCATACGGCGCCATCTGGACCTACTTCTGCTTGAATAGGACTTGCCCACTCATCACCACTGGTCAATAAATTCCAACCATCACCTTCTTCAATAAATCCAGCACCTTCTTGCTTTAAATTCACTTTGTGTACTAATCTACCCGTTGGTTCGGTCACAAAAGCAACACTGTTCCAATACGATTTAGGAAATTCCCTAGCCGTATATAAACTGTGCCCTGCTGCTGCTGTAAAGCCTTCCATGACATCTACTTGACGCAGGTTTTTAATAGCATAGCGCATATCGTAATGCGCATCTAACTTAACGATGCCATTCTCATCTAACCCCGCTTTTTCAAAATAACGTTTCGGTAATCCGAAAAATGCCGAATGGGTATTATTAGCTGTGGATATAAACACATCAAATTCTTCTGAAAACCCTAGTCCCCACACATTGTTGGATGCATTCCCTAAATGTTCTAAATCTCTTGTATTTGGATCAAATTTAAACATGGCATTACCAAACGAAAGGGAATCCTTTCCGCCTTGCTTAGCAAGTCCGTTATATCTTGAATATCCAACCATACCCCATATATCATTATCTAAACCATAGCGTAAATTTGAAGATTGCGCATGAGTATCACTTTTGCCCCAACCTGATAAAATATCTTCTCTTGTATCAGCAACATCATCGCCATTGGTGTCTTTTAAAAATAAGAATGACGGTGATTGACTCACAATAATACCACCATTAGAAAACACAAAACTGGTAGGGATATTTAATTTTTCAGCAAACGTAGTTACTTTATCTGCTTTGCCATCGCCATCGGTATCTTCTAATATTTTGATGCGATCATCACCCAAATCATCTTCTTTGACTTCATTAGGATAATCCACCGTTTCAATAACCCAAAGTCTTCCTTTTTCATCCCAGTTCATGTACATAGGGTTGAAAATCATAGGCTCTGAAGCAAATAATTTCAGTTCAAATCCAACGGGCACTTGCATCAACGACATCGACTCTTCAGCTGTCATTGGCACTTGAACTCTTGGCGCCGGATTTCTTTTTTCATAATTTGGCACCAAACCATCCACGTATTTCGCTTCGGCTAAATATACTTTTTTAAGATCAGCTTGGGCTTTTTCACCTACTGCCCATAACATTCCGTTTTTAACTTGGTCTAAAAATCCTTGGTTTGTGAATGTGTTTATATCATGGCCGTAAGCCGTATAAAACACGCGACCTTCACCATAAGGGCGTACCCATGTGTATGGCTCGTGGTGGTCGCCTTCTACACGTTCTGCCAATACTTCAATATTTGGTGAAATTTTGTCGTGAACATAGGTCTCATCTAAGGTTTTAAATGCCGTGATACCTTTCATAACCTCGTGATTAGGTTTTAAAATCACATTTTGAATGGTATCGTACTTATGACTCTTAAATTGTCCGCCAATCATTTCAACAACTTCATCATTATTTCTGAAGCAAAACGATGCCGAATGTAAAGCAATTAAACCTTTACCTCCCCTAACATAATCCAAAAGAGCCTCTGCTTGAGGCGCAGAAATAGTATCGTGGTTTGCATAAATAATTAAACCTGCATAATTTGAAAGATTTTCTTTGTTTAAATCGTCTGGATTATCGGTAAAAGAAATGTTAATGCCACTCCTAAAATATTCCTTTGACAAAATACCTGCCAATTTTTGGGAGTCGTGATTTGCGTTATTTTTATGGCCTAAAAAAAGAATTTCCATTCTTTTAGGAGTTTCATCTGTAGATTCAGATGTCTTGATTATGGTAAAGCTCATTAAAATCCCGACAGATATTAGAATGACTAGCGGGAGAAAGAATTTTTTTGTTTGCATTATTAATTAAGTTTAGTTGAGTTTGATATTTTCTTGTCTAAGAATCATGCATTTTTATTCTATAAATAGAGTCATAAAACTTAAACAACATACCAAAATAGTGTTTTTTTTACACTTACTAATTAATAGGTATTTTTTTTGATATTTTTTAACAGTTTCATTTTCTGTGTTTCGAATAAAAATAAAAAATCCCAAGCGTTTGCTCAGGATTAAATTATTGTATAACTATTAGAAGTTATTCTTCTGGATGCATGAAGCGTTGTTTTGCCAACAATTCTTCTTCTGTCTCCACATGGTTATCATCCGGCACACAACAATCTACCGGGCAGACTGCAGCACATTGAGGCTCGTCATGAAATCCTTTACACTCGGTACATTTGTCTGGTACAATATAATAAATTTCATCACTTATGGGTTCTTGGGCATCCTCGGCATCCACTTCTTTTCCATTGGTTAATACCACTTTACCTTTTAAACTGGTACCGTCTTTATAGCGCCAATCGTCTGCACCTTCATATATAGCTGTATTTGGGCACTCGGGTTCGCAAGCACCACAGTTTATACATTCGTCTGTTATAATAATTGCCATAGCTTTTCTTTTTTAATGATTCCTTTAAACTTATAATAAAAGTAAGTTTAAAAAAGGTCGTTCGTTACATTTTTCTAACTTTGCATGGCAAAAATAACGCCAAAACCATTCATAACCAAACTTAGGATGCATTTACAGCAAAGAATTAACGCTTTTGTAAAATTAGGAGATTTTTTAAGTCAATTTTCTAACGAATCAATCCATATAAAAAATAATGTGGAACATAACGATTTGTTTTTTGATGGCTTTAAACACCAAATAAAATTGGCAGAAGAACACAATGGTTGGTTTACAAAAGAAAACATTCTATTTGCTTTGGAAGGTTGGGCTAATTTATTGACTGAACCCAATTTAAACACTTGGTTAAGACCCTATAATTTTGAAACTGTGCAGCCAAAACGTGTTGCCATTATCATGGCTGGAAATATTCCATTGGTTGGTTTTCATGATTTTTTATCGGTATTGATTACTGGTCATCAAGTAATTGTAAAACAATCATCAAACGACAAACACTTACTGCCCTATTTGGCTAAGTATTTGGAATATGTGGAACCCTATTTTAAAGGATTAATAACCTTTACGGAAGAAAAATTAGAACATTTTGATGCCGTTATTGCTACAGGAAGCAACAATACCGCACGCTATTTTGAATATTATTTCAAGGGAAAACCCTCCATCATTAGAAACAACAGAAACTCAGTTGCCGTATTGTTGGGAACGGAAACACCTGATGAACTCAAAAAACTATCAGAGGATATTTTTAGATATTATGGCTTGGGATGCCGAAATGTCTCCAAATTATTTGTTCCAAAAGGCTATAATTTCAATGCTTTTTTTGAATCGGTTTACCATTGGCATCCTATTATGAACAAGGCAAAATATGCCAATAATTACGATTACAACAAAGCGGTGTATTTAATGAGTGAGTTTGATATGCTGGAAAATGGCTTTTTAATGATTAAAGAAGATGAAAGCTTTTCTTCTCCCATTGCGACTGTTTTTTATGAATTTTATGACTCACTTGAAAGCTTAGAAGAAACTTTAAATTCAAAAAAAGACCGTATACAATGTATTGTTTCTAACGGATTTATTGAAAACGAAATACCTTTTGGTAAGACCCAGAAACCCGAACTTTGGGATTATGCCGATAACGTAAATTCCATTGAATTTTTATTATCGATTTAACTAAAAAATTATTGAATTTATACCTCAAAATATACAATTAATTAGCAACTTTGCATCTTTAAAAATTTATACATACTAATGAAAAAACATAACTTTAGTGCAGGCCCAAGTATTTTACCACAAGAAGTAATTATCAAGTCTTCAGAGGCTGTTCTTGATTTTAACAACGAAGGTTTATCCATATTGGAAATATCACATAGAAGCAAAGCTTTTATTGATGTTATGGAAAAAGCGCGCTCCTTGGCATTGGAATTAATGGGGCTTGAAGGCAAAGGTTATAAGGCATTGTTTTTACAAGGTGGTGCTAGCACGCAATTTTTAATGGTTGCCATGAATCTTTTGGAAAAAAGAGCTGGTTATTTGAATACAGGCACTTGGAGTACCAAAGCTATTAAAGAAGCTAAAAAACTGGATGATATTTATGAAGTGGCGTCTTCTAAAGAAGCTAACTTTAATTATATTCCTAAAGGATTTGATATTCCTGAAGATTATGATTATTTCCATTGCACATCTAACAATACTATTTTCGGAACACAAATGAAATCGTTCCCTAAATGTGATATTCCAATGGTTTGCGATATGAGTAGTGATATATTTTCTCGTCAGTTGGATTATTCACAATTCGATTTAATCTATGCGGGTGCACAAAAAAATATGGGTCCTGCTGGTGCTACATTGGTGGTGATAAAAGAAGATATTCTTGGTAAAGTGTCCCGTAACATTCCTTCTATTATGGATTACAAAATCCATATCGAGAATGGTAGTATGTACAACACACCTCCTGTTTTTGCGGTGTATACCTGTATGCTGACTTTAGAATGGTTAAAAGGTATTGGTGGCTTAAAAGCTATTGAGGACTTGAACGAGAAAAAAGCCAGATTGATGTATTCTGAAATTGATCTAAATCCGTTATTCAAAGGATTTGCTGCTAAAGAAGATCGTTCATTCATGAATGCTACATTCACTTTAGAAAATGAAAACTTAAAAGACACCTTTGAAACCATGCTTAAAGAAGCTGGCATTAGTGGACTTAACGGACACAGAAGTGTTGGTGGCTATAGAGCATCTATGTACAACGCATTACCTATCGAAAGTATCAAAGCACTTGTTGAAGTGATGAGTGAATTGGAGAGTAAAGCTTAAAAATAAGTTTACAGTTTTCAATGGCAGTTTTCAGTGTGACACTAACTTAATAAATAAAATTAATCAGAAGTAAAAAGTATAATCGTTCTTGAAACTTTTAACTTTTAACTTTTAACTTTTAACTTTTAACTAAAAAAATGAAAGTATTAGCAAACGACGGTATTTCACAAAGTGGTAAAGATGCTTTAGAAAAAGGTGGTTTTGAAGTGATTACCACAACTGTAGCACAAGAACAATTAGCAAATTATATTAACGAAAAAGGCATTGACGTATTATTGGTGCGTAGTGCAACCACGGTTAGAAAAGATTTAATAGACACCTGCCCAGGTATTAAAATAATTGGTCGTGGCGGTGTAGGTATGGATAATATTGATGTTGATTATGCAATATCAAAAGGCATTCATGTTATTAATACACCAGCGTCATCATCACATTCTGTTGCAGAATTGGTATTCGGACATTTCTATGGTTTAGCACGTTTTTTACATCAATCTAATAGAGATATGCCTTTGGAAGGTGATGTGAGTTTTGGTAAGCTGAAAAAAGCATACGCAAAAGGTGTTGAATTAAAAGGAAAAACACTAGGTGTTATTGGTTTCGGACGTATTGGTCAAGCAACAGCTAAAGTCGGTTTAGGTGCTGGCATGAAAGTGATTGCTTATGACCCATATTTGGAAAAAACAAATTTGGAATTAGAGTTTTTTGACGGACAAAAAGTGAATTTTGATATTAAAACTATTTCTAAAGAAGACGTTTTAAAACAATCAGATTTCATTACATTACATGTACCAGCTCAAGATGGTTACGTCATCAGCACAAATGAATTCAACATGATGAAAGATGGTGTTTACATCGCAAATGCTGCTCGTGGTGGTGTTATAGATGAGGTTGCCCTTGTTGAAGCTATTGTAAGTGGAAAAGTTGCTGGTGCTGCTTTAGATGTTTTTGAAAAAGAACCAAAACCTGAAATCACCCTATTAATGAATTCTTGCTTATCGTTAACACCTCATATTGGTGCGGCTACTGAAGAAGCACAAGATAGGATTGGAACGGAGTTAGCAGCTCAAATTATTGGCATATTAGGTTAATAACCAAATTACTATAAATTTAAACTTAAAACTTCTAGCAGCCATGTTAGAAGTTTTTTTGTACATTCAAATCCGTAATTAAAAAATAAAATTATGTCTGGAATATTAGATTTGCTAAACAGCGATTTAGGAAAAACAATTGTTAGTGGCGTTTCAAACGAAACCAACCAACCACAAAACAAAACACAAGATGTTTTAACAATGGCATTGCCAGTTTTAATGACTGCCATGAAACGCAATGCCGCTACACCACAAGGTGCTGAAGGACTTCTGGGTGCTTTAAATAACAAACATGATGGCAGTATTTTAGACAACCTTGGTGGATTATTTAATGGTGGCGTTGGCAATGAAGTTATTACAGATGGCAGTAAAATATTAGATCATGTTTTAGGCGGAAAACAACAACAAGTAGCAAGTACTTTAGGAGCTAAAACTGGCATGGATGCTAATTCTGTAGCTCAAATATTAAAAGTAGCCGCTCCTATTTTATTAGGAGTTTTAGGTAATCAGGCTAAAAAACAAAATGTAAATAATGCTAGTGGATTAGAAAGCTTACTTGGCGGCATGCTTGGTGGCAATTCTCCCAAACAAGAACAAGGTTTTTTAGAATCCATTTTAGATGCCAATAATGATGGCAGCGTTATTGATGATGTTGCGGGTATGATTTTAGGTGGTGGTAATCAGAAAAAAGGTGGACTTGGTAGCCTCTTAGGAGGTCTTTTCGGAAGAAAATAAATAGAAACATTTTAAATATTTAAAACACCAAACATGAACCTGTTTGGTGTTTTTTATTAAAACCATTCATAAACAAGTATTTAAGAAATGATTTTTGTAATTTTAAAATATTTGCTTTTAAACATCACTCAATGAAAACCAATGTTAACTCATTATGATTTTCAGCATAATGTATAAGATGATAATTTTGGGTTATAAATATTAAAAAATATCCACTGATGAAAACAATAATATACATATTACTGATTTGCGGCTTTATAATTGGCTGTAACACCACGAAACCCATCGCCTCAAAAACCAACGAAAAATTGGCGAATGCCAAATTAAGTGACACTGTTAAAATCGAGAACGATTCTTTGGAATATCAAATCATTATTATTGAACCTGGTTTTAATGCTTGGTTAGTAGGCAATGCAAGACCTGAAGGATTTTATTCTCAAACATTATTAGAAAATAGGAACCTTATTTATGTAAATGAATGGAATAGAAGAGCTGCAAATCCTATTCAGTTCAACGGTAATCTTTATGAAATGCAAATCGATTACCGCTCAGGAATTGATTACGGTTATGAAGTTAATTATAAGCTATATAATTACTTTATTTACTTCCAGCTAACTTATAACCAAAGATTAGGTCCTTTTACACCAAGAATTTAATTGCTTTCCTTATTTTTGCAATTAAATTGCATCTGTGAATAAGTTAAAAGAACGTTGGGGCATAGAATCTAATTTTCAAATAGCCATAATTTTTATTGTTTTTGCTATTACGGGCTCTACGGCTTCCTATATAGGTAAACCCATTTTAGGTTTTTTAAACATCACACCAGATACGTTTAATAGTGTTTTGTATTGGACCATTAGAATATTGATTCTTTTTATCATGTATCAATTTTTATTGGTGTTTTTTGGTTGGCTTTTTGGTCAGCATAAATTCTTCTGGAATTTTGAAAAAAAGATGCTCAGCAGATTTGGTCTTAAACGCTTTTTAGATTAATGCAAATAATCAAACAGCATATCACATTTAAAATTTTTGCTTTTGTAATAGCATTAGTTTTACTTGTTCCTAGCGTTGTTAAATTCAATCACATTTTTGCAAATCATGAACATGATATTTGTCAAGGTGAAAAATCCACGCATTTGCATGAATTAAATACAGATTGCGATTTTTATAAATTTAAATTAACTACGCCTTTTACATGTATATGTTTCAATTTTAGTCTATTTGTTCCTAAAGAAACTCCTTTACAAATTGTATCACAATATCAATTTATTAGTAAGTATCAACGCCTACAAACTTCACTTCGTGGCCCTCCACAAATTAATTTAATGTAACCCTTCTTCTGAATCATTTCAGAAACTGTCTATTAAATTAATTTAAAATAATCATATGAAAATATTATTTAATTTACTGCTATTACTAGCGGTATCATCTATTTATTCACAAACAAATTTAACAGGAAGTATTATCAATAAAAACACAAATGAGCCTATTTCATTTGCAAATATTTATATTCCTCAATTAGAAAAAGGCGCCATAACTGATGAAAATGGAAACTATAAAATAACTAATATTCCAAATGGAACTTATAAAATAGTTATTTCAATTATTGGTTACGAAACCTTGTCACAATCCATAACAAGTCCTTATAATGAAGCTTTAAATTTCTCATTAGCACCTTCCGCCATTGAAATGGAAGACATTATAATTTCTACGCCTTTCCATAAACTACAAAGCGAAAACGTTATGAAAGTAGAACAGGAAACAGTTGCTAATTTAAAAGCAAATGGTGCTGTAAATCTAGCCGATGGCATCACTAACATAGCAGGTGTAGAAAGCGTTACAACCGGTGTAAGCATTGGCAAACCTGTTATTAGAGGTTTAAGTTCAAACAGGGTTTTGGTTTACGCACAAGGCATTCGCTTAGAAAATCAGCAATTTGGGGACGAACATGGCTTAGGCATTAATGATGCTGGTATTGAAAGTGTAGAAGTTATAAAAGGACCAGCTTCATTATTATATGGAAGCGATGCTCTGGGTGGTGTTTTATATCTTAATCCTGAAAAATTTGCTTCCATTAATACTTCGGCTGGAGATGTTAGCGGAAATTATTTCAGCAACACACAAGGCTACAATACCAATGTAGGTTATAAATCGTCTGAGAATCATTTTAAATTCTTATTTAGAGGGAGTTTAGCCGAACATTCCGATTATAAAACCACAGATTACAGAGTGACCAATACCCGTTTTAGAGAACAAGATTTTAAAGCCGGTATAGGTTATCAAAAAGACAGTTTTAAAACAGAATTTAGATATAATCTAAACCATTCTAAATTAGGTATTCCAGAAGAGATTGGTGAGCAATCCACCCAAAGAACTCCATTGTTGCCTTATCAGGACATTACCAATCATATATTTAGTTCAAAATCTGTTATATATTTTGATAATTCCAGTTTAGATATCAATTTGGGTTATATATATAATGATAGGAAGGAATTTGAAGAACACCACCATCATGAAGGCGAAGAAGAACATGAAGATGAAGAGCATACTGAGGAAGAGCATGAAGAAGAATTAGAAGCTGCACTTCATATGAAATTAAAAACGGCTAATTATGATGTGAAATATCATTTACCAACGCTGGGTAAATTTGAAACCATATTGGGAATTCAAGGGATGAATCAGGTAAACACCAACTATGGTGAAGAACAATTAATTCCTAATGCTACCATTAACGATTTTGGAGTATTGGGTGTTTCACACGTTCATTTTGAAAAAACCGACTTGCAATTAGGAATTCGTTATGATAACAGAAATATTAATGTTGAATCGGGCATACAAAAAAACTTCAATAGCTTTAACGGTTCCGCAGGTATTAAAACCAATATTTCTAAAAATATAACAACTAGAATAAATTTATCCACAGGTTTTAGAGCTCCTAATTTGGCTGAATTAACATCAGATGGTACACACGAAGGCACAAATAGGTATGAAATTGGAAATATTAATTTAAAAAATGAACAAAATTTTCAAAGTGATGTGAATGTTGAATTTAGCAATGAACATGTTGAATTTTTTGTGAACGGCTTTTACAACAAAATAAATAATTACATTTTTCTTTCACCTAATGGAAACGTTATTGATGGCGATCCTGTTTTCACCTATTTACAAAATGACGCTAGCTTGTATGGAGGCGAAGTTGGTTTGCATATTCACCCACATCCCATAGATTGGTTACATATTGAATCTAGTTTTGAAACTGTTACCGGAAAACAAAATAATGCGACTTATTTACCCTTAATACCAGCAAATTCCATCACAAATGTAGTAAGGATAGAATTTGAGAAACCTTGGCTAAAAAGAGGTTATGCATTTATAAAACTAAAATCGACATTTGCCCAAAATAATGTTGGGGCTTTTGAAACAACTTCTGAAGGTTTTAACTTATTAAGTGCAGGATTAGGCGGTCGTTTTAATTTATTTAAAAAAGAAGCAACCATAACAATATCTGGCACTAATTTAACCGATGTTAATTACATCAATCATTTATCCAGATTAAAACCAGATGGCATTTTTAATATGGGAAGAAATATAAATATTGGATTTACTTATCAATTATAAAATTTAAAAATCCCTTTCAAATTTGAAAGGGATTTTTTTATTGTTTAACTTCTATAACTTTCTTTTTATCTTCTTGTTTACTGAATATGTATGTATAAATCCACATGAATGTGAAAGATGGAATAAAATCTATAAAAGGAATGGCTTCTTCTATAAAAGATATGGCAGCCGCCACTTTACCGGAAGTTCCTTTGTAAAGCTTAGTCATTAAATAAGCCGATAACGGTGCCCAAAGAAAATCAAACGGTGGAAACACATAGGAAATGTAACCGCAGGCATCAAATAAAAGACCTAATAACAGTTTTTTATTTTTACTCATAGAATCGTTCATAGTATTGAAATGTAATAATTGATTTTTTCAGCAAACATTCACACAATAAATATACCAAAAAATCTACTGCCTAATTCTTTCAAAAACCCATTTAAGCTTTTAATTTATAAATACGAATGTATATTAAACAGTCTTTAATTTATTTATATAATTTGCTCTCAGCTTTTTTAACTTCGGATTTATAACAAATTGGCAATACGCCTGTTCACTATTCTGATTGTAATAATTTTGATGGTAATCTTCTGCATTATAAAATACTTCTGAAGGCACCACTTCGGTAACAATGGGATTATCAAAAACAGCTTCTTTTTCAAGATACTTTATAAAGTCTTCGGCTTCCTGTTTTTGAACATCACTGTTATAAAATATGGATGATCGGTATTGTGTCCCCACATCATTGCCTTGCCTATTCAATGTGGTTGGGTCGTGGGTAGCAAAGAAAATCTCTAATAGCTCTTTATAACTTACTTTATGTTCATCATAAAAAATCTGTATTGCTTCGGCATGTCCTGTTCGCCCAGTGCAAATTTCCCTATATGCCGGATTTTTTATTTGTCCGCCCGTGTACCCAGAAATAACTTTTTCAACACCTTCTATTCTTAAAAAAACGGCTTCTGTACACCAAAAACATCCACCCGCAAATGTGGCAACCTTTAAATTATCGTTCATATCATTAAATTAAGTAAATTTTAGTTGCTTAATACTAAAAAAACTTACGCTTAAATTATAATTTTAACGTTTGATTAAGAAGAAGTATTTGATTCCCACATAATTTTGTAAGATTCTGTGTAACAAACTACTTTTTTTATTGTCCATATCTAAGACAGTAAAAAATCATCAACCAAAAATCAATGAAGCTGACCAATTCAATGTTTTTTCTTGCCATTTTTAGTATGTCATCACTACTGGCTCAAGAAATCGAAAAAAAATCCATTACCATTTCCAAAACTAACAATCCTCCTGTAATTGATGGTATTCTGAACGATGTTGTATGGCAAAATCTTGAGGTGGCAAAAGACTTTACTCAATTTAGACCCGAAATGGGGATTAAAGATAGTATTGGCATTAAGACCATTATAAAAGTTACTTATGATGATAACGCCATTTATTTTGGTGCTTATTTGCATGATGATCCTGCTAAAATAATGAAGCAACTCACCACCAGAGATAATTTTGGACAAACCGATTTTTTAGGTATTATTATCAACCCAAATAATGATGCACAAAATGATACTGAATTTTTTATTTTTCCTTCAGGAACACAAGCCGATGCCATTGCCAACCCTAGCATAGATGAAGATTTTGGTTGGAACGCCGTTTGGGAAAGTCAGGTTACTTTGGTTGCTGATGGTTGGATTGTAGAAGTAAAAATACCTTATGATGCACTTCGGTTTTCGAACAAAAACGTTCAAACGTGGGGCCTGCAATTTCATAGACATTTTAGAAGAGACCGAACTCAATACACTTGGAATCCCATAGATATCACAAAAGGAAACATGGGTTTATATCATGGTGAACTCAAGGGAATTGAAAATATTGAATCCCCTCTCCGACTCAGCTTTTACCCATTCACTTCTGGTTTGGTTAATTCTTTTGATGGTGTTACCGAAACAAATATAAATTTTGGTTTAGATTTAAAGTATGGTATTACTGAAAACTTTACGCTTGATGCTACTCTAGTCCCCGATTTTAGCCAAGCTGGATTCGATAATTTAGAATTAAATCTAGGACCGTTTGAGCAAACATTTTCTGAACAACGTCAGTTTTTTACTGAAGGCGTAGATTTATTTAGCAAGGGTGATTTGTTTTTTTCCAGACGTGTTGGTAATAGTCCGACTGGTAATGTTGAATTAAATGAAAATGAAGAAGTTGAAAACTATCCAAATACTGTAAAAGTTTTAAATGCGATGAAAGTTTCCGGGAGAACAAAAAACGGACTTGGCATTGGTATTTTCAACGCCATTACCGAAAAAACGTATGCTACTATTAAAAATACTGAAACTAATGAATTAAGAGAGGAATTAGTAGAGCCACTTTCAAATTATAACATTTTGGTTGTAGACCAGCAATTCAATAAAAATTCCTCCGTAAGCATCATTAACACTAATGTATCCAGAGAAGGAAAATTTAGAGATGCCAATGTTACGGGACTCATTTTTGATATTTCGAATAAAAGAAATACCTATAAATTACAAGGTGAAACAAAATTGAGCAGTATTAATAGCATTGACGCCAATAAAACTGGCTACAGCACTTATTTTTCTGCTAGAAAATCACATGGCAATTTTAGATATGGTTTCAATCATAGTTTTGCCGATACAAAGTACGATATCAATGATTTAGGGTTAATTTATAGGAATAATTATAACAATGTTGGTGTGGATCTTTCTTATAGAATTTTTGAACCCACTAAAAAACTCAATAATTATTATGTTGGTGGTTATTACAATTATAACAGATTAGCAGATCCCGGGGTTTATACAGGAAGTCACTTTGGGCTTAATTACAATGCCCAAACTAAAACACTGCATAATTTCGGTGCCAACATTAATATGCAACCAGGCAAACAATATGACTATTTTGAACCCAGAACCGCAGGACGTTATTTTATTTATGAAAATAGAATAAATTCTGGCGTTTGGTTTTCATCTAATTACAATAAGATATTTGCTTTTGATGCTGATTTTGGTGGACTTACCTATTTTGATGATACCAGAGAGAGTAATGAATATTGGTTTGGTATTCAACCACGAATAAGATTTAATGACAAGCTTTTAATTAGCTATTCTTTTAATTATAACAAAGAATTTAACGACAGGGGTTATACAACAAAAGTGGGAGACGATATTATTTTTGGGGAACGTGATAGAAAAACCATAGTAAATTCACTTTCGGGAAGTTATACATTTAATTCCTTTAACAGTCTAACCCTAACTTTCAGAAATTATTGGTCCACTGTCATTTATAAGGATAGTTTTTTTACTCTTGAAGAGAATGGCATGCTGAATGCCAATTCTGGTTATGAATTAAATGATTTGGCAAATAATCCCAATGCCAATTTTAATACCTGGAATTTGGATTTTAGTTACTCATGGCAATTTGCTCCCGGTAGTTTTTTAACAGCCTTGTACAGAAATCAATTATTTAATTATGATAATGAAGCTACCAATACATATAGTGAAAGCTTAGAGACCCTTTTTAATCAACCTATACAACATACATTCTCTTTAAGATTGCAGTATTTCATTAATTATTCTAATGTAAAAAACATTTTTAATAAGAAAAATACTTGAGTATTGCCAATGAACACTTAAAGTGCTAAATTGTGAGCATGATTCAAGCAAAAAATATTCATAAATATTACAATGATTTACACGTTTTAAAAGGTGTTGATATTCATGTGAAAAATGGTGAAATCGTTTCTATTGTAGGTGCATCTGGTGCTGGAAAAACAACTTTGTTGCAAATACTGGGCACACTAGATAGAGCGTCCCATAAAGAAGATTTTAATCTGACAATAAATAACATTAGCATTAACTCATTAAATGATAAAGCTTTAGCTAAATTTAGGAATGAACATATTGGTTTTATTTTTCAGTTTCACCAACTTTTACCGGAATTTACAGCTTTAGAAAACGTATGCCTCCCTGCATTTATAAAAGGCACTAAAAAATCGGATGCCGAAACTAAAGCAAAGGAACTTTTGGATTTCTTAGGTTTATCCCATAGATACCATCATAAGCCAAATGAACTTTCGGGTGGCGAACAACAACGTGTGGCTGTAGCTAGAGCTTTGGTAAACAGTCCCGGACTAATTTTTGCAGATGAACCTTCTGGGAATTTAGATAGCGAATCGGCCGAAAATTTACATAACCTATTTTTTAAACTGCGCGATGAATTTGGTCAAACCTTCGTAATTGTCACCCATAACGAAGAACTAGCCAATTTAGCGGATAGAAAACTAACTATGGTGGACGGGAAAATAATCAATAACTAAGGATTATTTTTAATCGATACTAAAAGAAAAAGGATTTATCAAAATATGATAAATCCTTTTTCTTTTAGTATTTAATACATCAAATTTTTAGTTTTCCAAAGGATATGTGGTTCCCAATATGGTAATTGTAGAATTTGTGTAATTCAATTTAATGTCTTTTATATTTGCTATATCAATATCAAGAATACCCGCTTCAATACTTCTAGGAAATAATACAAAATGGAGAGATTCCTCTATGGTTAATGTATAGGGAATACCTTTTGAGCTTACTCCAGATTGTGTGCCATCTAGCATATATTCATCATCCCAGATATCTAACGGCGTGCTTGAACCAGCTACCCAAGTTCTGGTAGAATTCTCAACATAATTGATAGATTGCCCCGTTTTTGTAGTTATTTTTCCATTAGTAATAGCAACGCTATATTGTAAATCGCTATCTGTATTTTCACCCAAATTTTTCACATAATGTGTTCCTTCAACCTTATAATCATTATGGTAATAATTATTAAAAGTGGTAGTATGCTCACTACCTTCTACCCCATACCAATTAGTTGAAATAACAGTAGCAATTCCTTTGCGTGTTACACCATCTTTACATAATACACCAGATTGAAAATCGATAGTTATTGTTTTGGGAAATGTTACAAAATCTAATGGCTCTACTGTTATTATGGGGCCATCCGTTTTAGAATCACTTAATTTTGCAGTTGTTGTTGATGTTTCAGCACTTAAAACAGCGTCACCACTATTGTTACCAACATCCTGAAAAACTTTACTAATAATAGCATATTCTGTTAAAGCTTCCATAGCAGATGCAGAATCGACATCTTTTTTTACATCATCTTCTTGACAATTCATAAAAAAAACTGCAAGAATGGGAATTATCATTTTTTTCATATATGTAAAATTTAATTTTTTAGCGGTCATATATGGTATCGCTTTTTTATCTATTGGTGTTTGTTTGCACAAACTTGTTGTTAATGGCGATTTCATAATACGTTATTTTATAAGACTAAATAACGTTAAAATTTCAAATTTTGGTAAATCAGGCAGTAAAAATTTTACATTTTAAAGTTGATTTTTACCTTTCATCGACAATTAATGCAAATTTTTCCTTTTTATATTTTCTACCATACCATAAAAGCACGCCTGTTACCGGTAAGGTTGCGGTTAGTAAACTTATGAAAAAAGCAATGATTTTACCAGCTAAACCACCAATGGCTCCAATATGGATATCGTAGTTCATACGCAGTATTTTTTCACCGACTTCGGCATTTTCATATTTACCATAAACACCAGGTGTTTCAATTTCTTCTAAGGTATTTTGATCAAAGAATCGGAAATCTGAATCATAATAAACCCCTTCAGTATTTGAAATCTCCACATATATACTAGAAGCATTTGAATCTGGATAATGCAATTCAATACCATCCGCATTTGGTAATTCTTTCTGAAGGTTTGCAATTAAAAAATCCATTGGAGCAGTTTCTCCATCTTGTTTGAAATCGCCGCTAATATTCTCTGGAATAATAAACGCTGCAACCTTATTACCTCCCGCCGATTTGTAGACCACATATTTGAGCCAATCATATGACATAACCGTTCCTGTAAAAGCCAATACCAATGCCAACGAACAAATATAAAAACCAACAATAGTATGTAAATCGAAGTTCTTTCGTTTCCAACGTGTGGTGGGTTTCCACATAAATTGCAAACGTTGCTTTAAGTTTTTACGCTTTTTGGGAATCCATAAAATAAATCCAGAAATAATGATAAAAATGAACAGTAAAATAGAAGCCCCAACAACTTGTTCACCAATTTCTCTTGGCAACCATAAACGCATGTGACCTTTTAGTATGAACGCAAAGAAACCAGAAAGATGGTCTTCAATATGAATGACTTCTCCTGAATACGGATTTACAAAAACACTTTGGTAAAACTCTGGTTCGGCATCATAAAAAATAACTTCAATGGCTTCATTCTTATTACTAAAAAGACTGCCGTGGATGGTATTATTTGGAAAAACGGAAGCCCCAATATTTTTGACTTCAGTAGGGGTTAATATAGGTTTCTCTTGCTTTTCAACAATTTTATAATCGGAATATAAACTTTCAATTTCATCTTTAAATGCCCAGCAACAACCTGTGATAGCCACTATAAAAACAACAATCCCAGTTATTAATCCTAAAAATTTATGAAGCGTAAGAATGCTTTTTCTGTAACCCATATTTAAGTGTAAAAGGGCAATTAAAAAAATTGCCCTTTTTTAAAATTAATATTTAGTTAAATTTATAAGTAAAATTTACCAATAAAGCCCTAAGAGCTTGCGGATTTATGGTTGACCACCCTTTATAATATTCTTTATTAAATGCATTGTTTAATTTAAGAGCTACACTGTATTTATCAGCTGAATAAAAAATAGACGCATTTGCGATTGTATAACTAGGCACTGTAAATTTACCTGTAATTTGACTATCCATAATAGCCAATTCACTTGCGCCATTAACACCAAAGCCAAGTCCGAAACCTTCTAGGTTCCCTGAATTAAATTGGTAAGAAGCCCATGCATTGTAATTGTGCTTTGGTCCAGCTTCAGATGGTCTTCTACCTTGCTCAGCAAAAGAACTAGAAGCTAATCCTTTGATAACTTCGCTATCGTTAAAGCTATATCCTGCTCTAATGTTCAGTCCATCAAAAGGATTGGCATTTACTTCAATTTCAAATCCTTTACTTTCCACTTCACCACCTTGAACTTGGGTAAAAGGAGTCGATCCAGGAATGAGTCTATCTTTTACTTTTATATTATAATAACTAATCACAGAATTTAACCTTCCATTAAATAGATTGGTTTTGATACCCATTTCCAGTTGATTTGCTTGTTCTGGATCAAATGTCTGCAACGTTTGAGGTCCATCTTGAGGATCACCAACTAGTTGCGGAGCCACATTTGTAAACCCGTTTTGATAATTGGCAAAAATAGATAATTTTTCAAGTATAGGCTGGTAAACTAATCCAACCTTAGGAGAAAAAGCTGTTTGTGCAAAATCATCACTCGATGTGGTAATATCTCCTTCGTTATCAAAACGATCTAATCTTAAACCAATCATGGCCGACAAATTACTTGTAAAATTAATCACATCAGAAACATATAGACTGTAAATATGGTATTTTGATTTAAAATTATTTACTGGCTGAGATGCCAAAACAGCATCTACACCAGCTGTTGAAAGAGGATATGAGTTAGTTTCAACATCAGCGGTAAAAGGATCGTCTCCGTTTGCACCGCCTTCTGGTGTAACATTACCATAAAATGCATATCCTGTACCATTATCTATTTGGGTTGCATTAAAATAATCTAACCCAATAACTATTCTATTCCTTAAAGAAGCTATTTTAAAATCTCCTATAAAGTTTTGTTGAATGTCCGTTGTTTGAGTATTCGCATTTTGTTTGTTGATGAATCGGGAAAACGTATCATTACCGAGTGTACCAAAATCAAACAAATATGAATAATATCCTTTGGTAGAAGTCGTACTTTTAGAAAGTAGGGTTTGGGATTGCCATGTTTCAGATAATTTATAATCAACTTCGATTCGATAATTCTGATTTGGATTTTCTAAAGTCAAATCATTACTTGTAAAAGATAATTTATGATTGTACCCCAACTCTTCAAGATTACTAGATTCAGTTGGTGCACTACGGTTTAAGAATAAAAACATGGGGTTTGTTTGTTCTGCTTGTGTAATCTCTCCGTAAAATGAAAATGAAAGTCGGTTGTTTACCTTATAAGATAGCGAAGGCGCTACAAAAAACGATTTTCTAAAGCCAGCATCTTGAAAACTTTGCTCAGTGGTGTAGGCTGTATTTAATCTGAAATACAAATTATCTTCTTTACTCAAAGGCGTATTAAAATCTCCTATTACCTGATTTAAACCATAAGTTCCAGAAGTAAATGAAAGCTGGCCGCCAGTTCCTGCGTAAGGTTTTTTGGTCACCACATTTATTAAACCACCATAAGAACTAACGGCATTTCCAAAAAGAGTGGCAGAAGGGCCTTTTAGCACCTCAATTCGCTCAATATTTGCAGGATTGATGCTTCCGTTGGTCAATCCTGGCAACCCATTAACTAATTGTGGTTGCACAGAAAATCCACGTAAAGAATAATACCCTGCACCGTCTCCACCTCTACCTGTAGATGCCCATAATTGTTGAATACCCGTAGCATTTTTAAGCGCATCATCAAAATTTGTAATCACTTGTGATTGTAATAATTCCGTTGTTATGGTACTATAAACTTGGGCATTTTCAATATCTTTTAAAGGAAGTTTAGAAACATAAGCTGTGGCTTTTCGCGAAAACTTATTGGTTCGTTCACCATCAATGACCACTTCATCCAAGATTTCATTTCCTTCATAAAGGGTTATAATTCCTAAATCTAATGTTTGATTGGAATTTAAACTAATAGTAATTTCTTTAGATTTAAAACCTATATAAGATATAGCCAATATATAATCTCCATTAGAAATGTTTGAGATTTCAAAAAAACCAATGTCGTTGGTTTGCGTTCCTTTGGTTGTCGTTCTTAGACTAACATTCACCCCAGAAAGGTCGTTATTATTATTATCTTTTATGATTCCTTTTATGGTTCCGTTTTGGGAAAAACTAAAAGTACTCATAACAAAAATAAGAAGGATGGTAAGTTGTTTCTTCATTTTGATTTATTTAGACTTAATATAAATAGTTAATTTTGCGCAAAAGTATATACCAAACTTGGTTTATGCAAATTATTTATATTAAATCTAAATAAAGATTGATTAATTGGCTGTGCAACTTAATAATACATTCAAAACTTTAACATTTAGCCATAATAAATACAATTAATTTTATATACTTAAAAAATCAAAATTGAACAAAAACGAATTAAAAGAATTTCTTGATAAAAAAGTTGAACAATACAACCATCCCAAGTTTATTGAAAGTGACCCCATTCAAATTCCTCATCAATTCAGCAATAAAGAAGATATTGAAATAGCGGGGTTTTTAACTGCTTCTATCGCTTGGGGAAACAGGAAGAGCATTATAAACAATGCCAAACGTTTAATGGATTTATTGGATAACACTCCATATGATTTTGTAATAAACCACCAAGAAACGGATTTAGAAAAACTACAATCCTTTGTTCACAGAACATTTAATGCAGACGATGCTGTCCAATTTATAAAATCATTAAAACACATTTATTTAAACCATAACGGATTGGAATCAGTATTTGTCAAACATGCCAAAAACAGTTCCATGCAAATAGCCATTTCAAAATTTAAAACCACTTTTTTTGAAATGGAACATGTCCAGAGAACTCAAAAACATGTTAGTGATCCTTTAAAAAATTCCGCAGCAAAACGTATCAATATGTTTTTACGCTGGATGGTTAGGAATGATAAAACGGGGGTGGATTTTGGTATTTGGAAAAATATAT